>Ga0210406_10003457_pt1 | contig 17274 bp, 21 predicted proteins | sample IncBWC30MmetaG_FD_155454 | JGI IMG/M metagenome (GOLD analysis project Ga0210406, IMG submission 155454) | Forest soil microbial communities from Barre Woods Harvard Forest LTER site, Petersham, Massachusetts, United States - Inc-BW-C-30-M | ecosystem: Environmental > Terrestrial > Soil >... | reverse complement strand
TCTGCCTCTTTTTGCGCCGGATACATGGGAGACCGCACTGGAGTCCATCCTCGCCAAGCGCGTGTAACGGCGGAAACAGAGTGTCCAAAATGTGCCGAGATTTACTTGTGCCGCGGGAAAGACTTGGGAGCAAAAATGGGAAAGCAACAAAAGGGCGCGATAAACGCGGTAATGATGGTACTAAAACCCGGTCGCGACCCTGGCACAGTAATTGCTTCCAAATGTGTTGAAAAACCAATCCTCAGCTCACCCGCAGAAAGGGCTGAAGTTTCAGGAGACCCGTTCCCATGGCCTGGTTGCGCCGAATGATCTTCGTACCTGCGAACGAAACTCAGATGGGCCTCGTCCTGGCACTTTGCATTTTCACCATGAGTGTGATGTCTGTTGCGCTGGTTTGGCAGGCGCAAGTGATCGCCAAGCAGAACGCCGTGATCCACATGCTCGAAGCTCGCTTCGGCGGCTGAGTTTTTTGCTGCTATGAAGGTCCTGTGCCTATTCCTAGTATGGGTGCTGCCGGCCTATGGGTTGCCCGATTCGCCGCGACCTAAGCTCAACGTAGAGGTGCGGACCGTCCAGCGTGAGCCACGTTTCTGGGATCGCCCGATGAAGCTGGAGTTCACCGGCATGGTTGTGATGAGCAGCTTCGACATGGCCCAGACCTGTAACTTCTTGCAGCATGGGCGACCGGAGCGCCTGCTCACGCAATCCTGCCCTGGGAACGTGGCGCTCACCGCAGGTTTCGACGCTGTCGCTTTGGGTGGCGCTTGGTTGCTCCACAAGTCCGGGCACCACAGGCTAGCACGCCTGCCCATGTTGTACATGACCGGAGTCAGCACCTACGGCGTAGCCAGGTCCAAGTCTTTAGGCGGATGGTGATTAGGCAATCAGGGAATTCTCATCTTGCGAGACTTAGGGTGAATCGTCTGTTGCCTGTTGTTGTTTTGGCTTTGGCGCCGGCGGCGGGTTTTGCCGCGCCGCGATCTATGTCAATTACTACTTCAGCCGTGGCCTATCGATCCCATCCTCAATCGACGTCGCACCCCATCCATAGGCACCCGCAAGCGCCACGGCGGAAGCCACCATCATAGAGGAACGAACGCATATCCATCGCCAGCCTAGTAAGACATTGGAGCGAATGAGAGTCGCTGTAAATGCAAAAAGGGGAGCTTGACAGCTCCCCCTATTTTGCTTTTTTTGCTTCGCCGCGATCTGAGCAACCCGTATTGCGGTTTGCTTCACCAGCGACTCGCACCGCGTGCGCGGTGTGTTCAGCTTCGTTTCGCTTTTAAGCCCGGTGGAGTCATCTATCCCCTCCGGAGCTCTATGAGCTCACACTCCGCTTGTACGCCCCGGTCTTGTGGGACGCAATAGGATTCTTACTGGAGAAGAGGATTAACGCTATCTTCTATGCTCTCAATGAATTGACCTGTGGATATCCGCGCACTACTTGATGAACAGTGTCTCTCGTAGTTGGTCCCGCGCCACAAACGATTTCATGCTCCGGTATCTTCCGAAGAGCTCCTGAATCTCGCGGTTCTGATAGATCTTCTGCGCCGGCAACAGAGGCTTCGTCGACAATACTTGCAGCGTGGTCGTGTCCGCCACGCGGTACCGTTGAAAGCCTTCGGGCTTCTTGCTGTGAAACATAGCCAGTACCACGGCTCCGGGCCTCAGGAGTTCCGTCAACTGCGCCACCATGATCTTCGCCATCGCTGCATCCACATAGTCCAGCACATCCCACAGCAATAGCGCGTCAAAAGAACCCGGCTTGTATTGCAGATTCTTTTCCAGAAACCGCTTGGCACGAACTTCCGGCAGTCGCTCTTCGTAGTTCTCGACTGTCTTTTCCGCTCCGATGCGCGCTTCGTCTTCCGCGTAGAAGTCAGCCCATCCACGCAGAATGTCTTCGGAGGAAACTCGGAATCCCCGTTCGATGAAAAAGTTCAGCGTGGTTTGCCATGCGGGGCCCAGATCCAACAGAGTTCCGCGGCCCAGACCGTCCAAATTCCACAGGAATTCTTTCAGCCCATTCGAAACGCGCGATGTTCCCTGCATTTCAGGGCTGCGCGAACTCCCGACCGCCGGTGGCCCGTGCTTTCCTCCCGCTGCCTTCCGTTCTTCGGGAAGCGTGCGCGTGTTCTCGCGCGTGGTGTTGCTTCCCATCGAAATTCCCAACTTGTTCAAAAATCCCATGTCTCAATCCGCTCCCGCCACCGCTGCTCCCGATGACGCCTTGCCTTCGCCGCTACCTGCTTCTTTGACCTTCGATTCCGATTTCTTGGTCGTTCCAGTCACAAACGCTTCGGCGGCGCTGCTGCTGAGCTTTCCTGCTTCCATCTGTCCGTGCAATTCCGAGCCCTCTTCGATCGAGATTCGCTCGGATTTCATGTCGCCATTGATTTTCGCAGTGTGCCAAATCTGAATGCGCTCCGATCCGTACAACTTGCCTTCCACCCGCCCGCGCACCACGACCTCTCGCGCAGTAATATCCGCTTTCACAACTGCGTTCGGCCCAACCGTCACCACAGAGTTGCCGAGTGAAACCTTTCCTTCCACATTTCCATCGATGAACAGGTCTTCCGTACCGGTCAATTCGCCTTTAATCTTGATTCCTTGGCTGACACAGCCTACGGTCTTCGAAGCATTCTGCGTCCCGCCAAACGCATCTTTTGGGTTAGTTGTCATTGCTCCAACTCCGAGTGTGGGATTCGAGGGCTTGGCGGAATTCTCAGAAGGAGACCGCACCTTTCCGTCTTCTTTCCGCCACATTGAATACACCTTGACGTCGCTGCTGTTTTCCAAAGTCGCATTGTTGGGCTGGTCAGGTGCTGCGACTCAGAAACCTTAAGATATTACAGCACTTATATCCTGTAAAGAGCAAGGGAACTTTTTTGCACACGTTTTGTGCCGTTTTGGTCCATAGGCGGTACTAAAACTCGGCTCACCCCGGCGGATTTTTCTCCCTGGCCGCCTTCATTTCGCAGTTCCCACACGGCCGCTACCATCCCCACCAGTTCCCCCAAAAAGTCCTTCACCGACTTGCGCTTTTCCCACCAGTGCTCAGGGTCAAAACTCCCATCCCGGGCGCTGGCCACGCTCACCGCCACGCCCGGGGCGAACACCTTCTGGAAGATGTACCGCACTCGCCGCGTGTGGTAGTTGGAAGTCACCACCACGACGCTCTTCCATCCCTTTTCCCGTGCCAGGCGTCGCAGGGCTACGGCTTCCTCGCGCGTATTTTCGGCATCATGAGCAAACCGTTCTACTTTTTCTTTTGGCACGCCCCGCTCGATCAGGTCGTGCTCCATTAATTCGCCGATGCCAGCACTTGGCCGCAGCCTTCGCCCGCTGGCCACTACGACGGGGGCCACCCCTTGACGGAACATTTGCGCTGCTTGAGTGGCGCGGTCTCCGTAGAAATTATCGTCACCAAGCACAACGATGGCGTCCGCATGCGCTGCCGGCTCGTTCACAATCCAACTCTCGGCGGCAAAACGCAGGATCGGATGCCGCGCCGCATACACCACCACGCACAGCACCGCCACAAACAGAAGCGCCACGAGGTTGGTGATGATGCCACCTCGCTCGCCACTCCTCTGCCGTGACACGTTCATGAATTTGGATCGATGGAGCGCAACTGTTCGGCTGCCTGCTCCGGAAGGACCGCGTTGAAGTACACCTCTTTGATGCTGTAGGACTTGCTGCGCTTCTCGAGGATCGGCATTATTTCGATGTGCCAATGATAGTCGTCCGCCAAGGTTTTCCAGTAACCGGAAAGTTCGCCCTTCTTGTTTCGCGTATTGGGCGCCGTGTGCACCACCAGGTGAAATGCTGGTGCAATTTTTTCCAGCCTGCGCAGCACCCGCCCCATCAGGGCAGCTAATTGTTTCCTGTTCGAGCCGGGTCGCGGCTGTTCAAACAGGTGATTGTGGCGGCGGTGCAGCAGCCACATTTCAAATGGCACGCGCGAAGCGTACGGGCACAGCGCATAGTAATCGCCCTGCACATCCACGATGCGCTTGCCCTGCTTTTCTTCCTGCCGCACGATGTCGCAGAACACGCAGCGTTCGCGGTCTTTGAACCACTCGTGCGCGGCGCTCAGCTCATACTTGATTCGCCGGGGCACGAAGATCGTTGCCGTCACTTCGGAATGCGAGTGCTCCCATTCTTGCCCGGCCAGTGCGCCTTGATTTTTGAACACGCTTATATATTTGAATCGCGCATCTTTTTTCAGGTCCGCGATTCGCGTGCTCCAGGCCCACAGCACGCGATCGATCTCGTCATCGCTCAACTGGGAGAGCTCTTTATCGTGCTGCGGAGTTTCGATGACGATTTCGTGCGCGCCCAGCGGGCCCATCTTGTCGTAGATGCCTTCCGCCGCTCGCCCCGGTTCGTTCTCCACGCGATACAGCGCGTCGGGATGCGGAATCACCCGCACCTGCCAGGGGCCTTCGCTCGGCCAAACCAGCAACGTTTTGGCGTTCTCCGTAACACCCGCATCAAACGGGCATGGAGTATCCTTCTCTCCCAATTCTTCCCGTTGACCGGATACAACCCAGCTTTGTGTGATGGGATCTCGGCGAATTTCCATGTTTGATTATCGGGTGTAGCGCGTTGGCGTCGGGCCTTCTTCCAGCCGGTGGCGATCCCAGATCGCCCCTTCCCTGCTGTAATACGCCATCTCAAAATCTTGCGTTAATTCCAAAGCGTCGGTTGGACAGGCGTCTTCGCACAAACCGCAAAACATGCAGCGCGAAGTGTCATAGGTGAACGTGGTCAGAACCTTGCGCCGCGTTGCATCGTCGCGTTCCCAGCCCACCACAATCAGGTTCTCCGGGCAAGCCAGCGTGCACAGGTTGCACGCGATGCACAGCGTTTCCCCTGTCTCCGGATTTTTGTTCAGCCTCGGCGCTCCGCGGAACCGTTCCGCCACCATCGGCCGTTCCAGCGGATACTGCTCCGTATAGACGTTATCGGGATGCTGAGTCTTGAACGTGACGCGCATTCCCTTCAGGAAATCGACCTGAAACAGCCGTTCTATCAGTTCTTTCATACTTTCAGTCTCTTTCCCCATCGCGCCGTTGTCAAGGACTCCCAACACCCACGTTCGCAATCTATTCCGCTCTCTCCTTCTCAACAAGCGGACACGCTCTCCTGCCGTGTTATTCTCACCTTGCCGTGCCCGACGATCTCCATTTCATGCGCATTGCTCTGGAGCAGGCTCGCGCTTCCGCCGGCGCCGGCGAAGTCCCCATCGGCGCGGTGCTCGTTCACAACAATGCGGACCTCGCGCGCTCCGGCAATCGCACCATTCGCGACAATGACCCCACCGCACATGCCGAAATCGTCGTCCTGCGCGAGGCCGCGCGAATCCTCGGCAACTACCGCCTTGCCAACACCACTCTTTACGTCACGCTCGAGCCCTGCGCCATGTGCGCCGGCGCGATCATTCAGGCTCGCGTCCCAAAACTCGTCTACGGCGCCGACGATCCCAAGGGTGGCGCCTTCCGCTCCTGTTTCCAACTTCTCTCCAGCCCCAAATTAAATCATCAAGTCGAAGTCACGCCCGGCATCCTAGCCGAAGAATCCACTTCTCTCCTGCAATCGTTCTTCGCCTCCCGCCGCTGAATTCTCCATCCATCACCACACCCCAATTCTCTTGAGAGTGCGAATGAGCGAATGGTCATTCATCCTATCCGTTGTTATCCCGAGCGAAGCGAGGGATCTGCTTTTCCATGGCGCCACGCAATACATTCGCTCGCCCACTGCGCGCCGTAGCCTTGGCAACCGCGGCTCTGCTAGACTACATACTCCGACCACTGCGGAGAGGTGACTGAGTGGTTGAAAGTACTCGCCTCGAAAGCGAGCGTACGGGGAACCGTACCGTGGGTTCGAATCCCACCCTCTCCGCCATAATCTTTAGCGCATCAAAATGCCAATATAAACGCATGTTTTTAGTACCACAGACAGCCGTGTGACTTCGTTGCATCGCGTTGAAAACCGCGGGATGGAGTTTTGCGTACCACAACAGTGGCACGACACTGGCTGACGGTGGAACGTTCAAAATGGACGGGGGAGGCAGGCCAGGTCTTCCCACCTCCCCCTATTCCTCTTTCGAGGAGTTTGATTAGCCTGATGGAGGGTGGCTAATCTGTAGTGCATGAGTGGTCCTGTATATCTATTCCCCGAAATTCGACAAAAGTTCCGTTATTTTCCGTAATCCCCAGCCTGCCCTCTTTGCTACAGGAACACGCTGCCCGTTGAGTCGACCGGTTGAGCTGGCAGAATTTATCAGACACAACAAGCAGAAAAGACCACGGTATCCTACGCTGTTATCCATAGCGTCGAACGAGCCCTTCGCAAAGCTTGAGAAACTATCGAAAGCAACTGGCTTCAAGCGGCAGCCAACCACACGATCCTTACCGTCCAGCGTTCGGTCCAATTCCGTCCCCGGCACCATCCGAACGTACATCTCCGTCGTTCCTATTTTCGCGTTTGCTGTGCTCACGCTTTGTGCCTTCTTCCGGAATCTTCAGGGCCACACCAAGGTTTACCTCTGAAGTCATGTTGACCTGCGTTAATTTCAGGGGGACAGAACTGAGGGTGAAACAAGCGTAGCACTCGAACATGCGTTCCATCACCTTTGCTTGACACTGCCATCACGCAGCAGTAGCCTCCGAATCGAAAGCACCCGTCTTGATAGCCACGTCAAACCCCACCCGAACGCCACGAAACCGGGTGGGTTGCCTTGCCCAATAGAAAGCACTGCCACGCGGCTGTTCTTCCGCAAGGACCTGCCGTGTGTGCAGCGGTAGACGGAGCCTACAGCTTCTAGTCTCTGGTTTGCGCATCGCCGTCCGGTTTGTGAGGGGGTGGGAAGACTGAATGATGAGGCTCACAGGCACCAGCAAGATAAGCAGCATCACAATGGTGAAAGCCGCACCTTTCAAACCTTCTCTCTCAGTGCCAACCATAGCCGCCAAACCAAGTCCAGTCCACAGTAGTCCCAGCACCCACATGGCAATCTCTTGACGTAGGTTAATTTTCATTTGTGGTCTGAACGCAGAGTTAGCCCAACATCGCGCCAAAAGAAAAGCGGCCCGGTCATCCGAAGACAGCCGGGACGGATTCTGTTAGCGTCCTATTGGCCGCGCTCTTCCCACGCTTCCAATACAAAGCTGGCAAGAGTGAATGCAGCGTAAGCCGCAAGGCTCGCGTGACGTGGTTTTACTTTGTACATGGTCTTGCCACGTCCATGCGGTGAACCTTTGTGCGTTCGCAGTGAACCCGTACCTTCCACGATGGCAGCAAGCCCGGTCGGTAAGTGGGCGCGAGGTGGTTACGGTAAAGTGACAAAATTCCTGAGAAAGTCGCGAGCGGTGGCCGTATCGAGGCGGTAATTTCCGCTTGTTGCACGGCAGACATGATCCCCGCCAACACTGTTTATCGACATCAGAATCAGTTTGCCGTCGACTGGCAAGAAGTCCGGCCCGCCGGAGTCACCAAAGCAAGCACCTCCGTTATTGAGAGTCGGATTGATCGACAACTGCAAAAATCCGGGCGTCAGCGCTCTGAAAGCGGAAAAGGCAAACATTCGCGGCATTGGATTAGATCGATTTCCGAATCTATCTTCAGACCCGTACCCTACAGTGGTAAATGAGACTCCGTGAAGCGCGTTCTTTGCCGCCAATTCATCGAGCAGTCCAAGGGTGGGGAGAACCGCAGGTGTAATCCCTTGCGTGACGCGCAGCGGCAAGATTATGACAGCAAGGTCGCCGGGATCGCTACCGTGGTGCGGGTTAAAAGGGTGAGTATCGTTCGCTTGAACGTACATGGGGTTTGGAATGATCTGGGTAACGGGAATCAACGTATTCACATCCGTCAACGCCAAAATCGGGATCGGATTGCCGAAACTCATGTACAGCGTGAAACCTTCCGGAGCGAGAAAGTCATTGAAGTAAAGGGCACAGTGGGCGACGGTCAGGAACACGGTGGGCGAGATTAACGTTCCAGAGCATAATTGGAAGGCTTGGCCATCTGTTCCCACAGCGAGCACAGTTCCGACATTGCTAAAAGTTGGTAGTGTCTGGGAAGCCATTCGTGATTGCCTGTACTGGAACTGGAGATGAGCTGACAACCAGAAGTAAAACGGCTAGCAGTGAGCTTATTTTGTTCTTATTTGGGATCATTGGAATTCCTTTCTACATTTTTTTCCTCAAGATTTTGGCGTTTCGGGCTTTCGAGATAAAGTCAGTCAACTCCTAATTGACGCGGGGCTGCCTCCGCTGGTACGAGCAGAGCAACCATTTGCTGCTGTAGATTCACCAATACCTGCCGATATCGTTGCGGATGTCTTTTCACGTCTAAGTAGCGTTCGCGCAACGAAGCGCGGCACGCGTGCGCGTACGGACTCGAGAGTTTGCCTTGTCTTGCAAAGTGCTCGAAGAGGGCTAGTTGTTCTTTGTAAGCAACGGGTTCGTCCGCGCCCTGCTGCGTGTGGGCGATTTCGTGGAATATGGAAGTCAGTAAGATATACACCGCATCGAAGTTTCCCCGCTTCCATTCCTGCTGAACACGGAAATACCAGTCGTCGTCCGGTGTAAGCGGGTTGATGATCAACGGAAAGTTACGAATGCCGAGCATCTCCCGGCTCATCAGCCATATTTTTTGCTGGGCATTCAGGTCGGCATAGAATTCGATCGGCCGAATCACGAAGATTAGGCTGTTGTTGGACAACGGAACCCCCGGAAATTCCTGGTTCCATACGGACACGACGGCCTTCAGGAAAGGCGGCAGCAGATCCCCGGTGACCGCGTAAGCATCCTGAGCCGGGGCTGCGGGGAGACCGAGCAAGGTCGCCACCGGGACCACTGCAGCGAGACCAGGCAGCAAACCACCAGTCGAATCAGGCCGGTTTGCCGGATCTTGCATTCTCGAGGAACTGACGCCTGCCATCCGCCGGCCAGGCGTTAAGCGTGCCGTCCGATCAACCTTTGTCATGCGGTGGCCTTCTAAAATTTCCCCCTCCAGCCACATACGCCTTTGTGCCGCTGCCCGAAGCAGCCTTGACTGCTGGCGTTCCATTTGTCCGAAAGCAGTTCCTGGGATCAGGAGGCTCGTCGCGCCCACTAGCCACACTGCTCCCCAAAGTCTCAACGGGCGAAGCAGCCTCCTATTCTTCCTGGCTTTGTAGACCCGTGACTGCCGGTCGCCGTTGTCTATATTCATCTCGTCTCTCTCCGCGCGAGTGGCTGCGACGCGACGATGGGCTTCGGCGACTTCCAGATCAATGCATGGGAGATCAGAAAAAGGTCAAATTAAAGTCGATTCGGTAACACACTGAAACTAAATCGGTCACTCGGAACTGTCTATATCGATTTAGGAGAAGGCGAGTGCTAGACTGAGGTTCTTGAGGTAGACCCGATGGCTACCGCCATGTTTTCTCCTAGATTCATCAGGTTCGGGATCTATGAAGCGGACCTTCAGTCGGGTGAGTTGCGCAAAGGTACGCTGAAACTGAAACTTAGCGGCCAGCCGTTTCAGGTGCTGGCCATTCTGTTGGAGCACTCTGGCGAAGTCGTGACCCGAGAAGAATTGCATATGAGGCTGTGGCCAGGCACTTTAGTCGATGTGGACCATAACCTGAACACAGCCATCAACAAGATTCGAGAAGTGTTAGGGGATTCGGCGGAAAACCCAAGATTTGTCGAAACGCTCCCCCGGCGGGGTTACCGATTCATCGCGCACGTAGACGTGCTGGGCCAAGCTCCCACCGCGCACAGGGTGCAAGAACGGCCGCCCTTGCGACTGCAGAGTGATGGTGAACAGGTCGTTCGCGAACTGCCCTGGCACAGGTATTGGATACTCTCCTTGAGTTGTGCGGCCATTATCGTGATCGCGGTTCTGCTTTACTGGATAACACGGCCATTGTTGCCGCCCAGGGTTTCAGCTTACACCCGGATCACAAACAACGGCCGTGCTAAGAGCTTCCGCGTCGACGCTCTTCCGGTAATCGTCACCGACGGTTCAAGGCTCTATTTCGCTGAGGCCGCAAATAGCGGAATGCGGTCCACGCTCAATCAGGCGTCCGCCTCCGGCGGCGATACCTCTCTTGTACCCACGTCCTTTGAACAAAACATTGAACTGGGCGATATAAGTCCGAATCGATCGGAGCTGTTGCTCCAGACCTTCGTTGCCGGGGAACCGGAAATGCCTCTGTGGATTTTGCCTCTCGGTGGTGTACCCCGTCGCGTGGGTGATGTGTCAGGGCGCGACGCAACATGGTCACCGAACGGGTTGAAGATCGCTTATGCAAAAGGCCACGAGTTGTTCGCGTGCAAGACTGACGGCACAGAGATCCAAAAACTCGTCACGGCGCGCGGTCCGGTGAGATGGCCGCGATGGTCGCTCGATGGCAGTGTCTTACGGTTCACCGTGGGCGATCCTGGTGGATGGACCACAATTGAGGAGGTCTCAGCCATCGGAGGTCGGCCCCGCGCTTTGCTTCCCGGCTGGAAGGGTGTCCCCTGCTGCGGCAGTTGGACTCCGGATGGGGAACACTACGTTTTTCAGTCTAGCTTTAACTCAAGGACTGACATCTGGGCGCTTCGAGAAAGAGCAGGGATCTTTCGGAAAGCCGGACTTGCGCAGTTAACTGCGGGGCCGATGGACTTCCGGTCACCCGTTTCGACCATTGACGGCAAAAGACTCCTGGTCATCGGTGAGCAGCGGCGAGGCGAATTGGTACGTTTGGAATCGAAGTCAGGACAATTCGTGCCCTATGCGGGAGGGATCTCCGCCGAGGATGTAGACGTTTCCAAGGATCGACAGTGGGTCGCGTATGTTTCCTACCCTGAGCGGATATTGTGGCGAAGCAGAGTGGACGGCAGCCAGCGGCTTCAGCTCAGTATGCCTCCGATGGAGGTTTACCTACCCCGCTGGTCGCCGGATGGGAAACAGATCGCTTTTGCGGCTGCTGTTCCTGGAAAGCCGAGCAGGATCCATGTGGTTGGAGCAGACGGCGGCAGGCCCATGCAGCTCACGGCAGAGAATCACTACGAGACTGACCCGAACTGGTCACCAGACCAGAAGTCACTGGTGTTTGGAGACGCGCCCTGGCTTGACGGTAGCGCGCCGGGTTCCGCCGTCATCCACATCCTCGACCTGAAGACTCGCAAAGTCTCGACGCTTTCAGGTTCTGCGGGATTGTTCTCCCCGCATTGGTCACCCGACGCCCGCTACGTTCTGGCGATGTCGCTAGATACGTTAAGACTGATGCTGTTCGACTTCAGCATTCACAAGTGGACAGAATTGCTAAACGGTCCAGCGGCCTATCCGAACTGGTCTCGCGACGGGAGCTACGTATACTTCATTAACCCTTACGTCGCCGAACCCGCCGTCTACCGAATCCGAATGAAGGACCGGAAACTTGAGATGGTCATCAGCCTACGGCGCGATCGGCTCGGATGGAATATCGCGGGGAAATGGATGGGTCTCGCGGAGGATGACTCCCCACTGGTCTTGCGAGACACCGGCAGCGAAGATATTTATGCCCTGGACTGGCAAACGCCTTAGCGGCTAGCGATTGTGGGGCAGGTAGACGGGGGAGTGAAGGCCCCGCATTTGACAGCTCGTCTCATCCATTCCCCATTCGCGTTGGGATCAGTTCTGCGACAACTACAAGGCATCAGAACCCGAGCGATAACCGGTGAGCAATCAAGTGCCTGCTAAACGCCGTATCTCGTCCACATGGATTTCAAGTTTCCGAGTACGCGACATTACCGGCCAATCGCTGCCCGTTCTCATGGCGTCTAAGATGATGGACGTCTCGTGGAGTGAACTGCACATTTCGCACCAGAGCAGATCTTCAAAGAGCGGCGATTCGTTTTATCGAAATTTCCGCACCGCCTGAGCTCAAAAGATCTTAGCCGGAAGCGGAGATCCTTCCGCATGAAACAAAAATCCGACTGGAAAAGGATAACACTCAGAAAAACCTCTTTTAAAAAAGAGATTAAAAATATTGGCCGGTAATAAACGACTTCACAGATGGCCAGCTCTGGCGATTTCAGATTGAAATGCACCGTCAACTTTGGAATCCTTCCAACATCTAGTCCGACTTAGGAGTCACCCATGTTTAACTCAGCGATCGCAGATTGTCGGTATGGATTACGCCAGCTGAGGAGGAATCCTGGATTCACCGTTGTGGCGGTTATCGCGCTAGCAATCGGGATTGGCGCGAATACGGGTGTTTTTGTGGTGGTGAATGCGCTGTTGCTACGGTCATTGCCGTTTCACGATCCGCAACGGTTGGCAGTATTGCGGAATTTTATTCCACCACATGATAGTGCGAGGCAGTTTGACGAATGGCGGACGCACAGTAGGTATCTGGCGGATGCCGCGCTCGTAGAAGAGCTTGATGTGAACCTGAATAGTGAACGCGTGGCGAGCCGTGCCCATGTGGCCCAGACCTCCTGGAATTTTTTCCCGGTGTTGGGTACTCAGCCGATTTTAGGCCGAGGATTCGCACCGGAGGAGGAGGTCGAGGGGACGGGATGGGGAACGCCCGGACGTAACGCGGTGGCCGTGATTGGCTATGGATTGTGGCAGCAAATTTATGGTGGCGATCCTAGGGTCCTCGGTTCGACGATTCGCGTGGATGGACATCCGCTCACGATAATAGGCGTCGCAGCGCCGGGCTTTGACTATCCGAACATGGCTGTACTGTGGAAGCCAGCAGCATTCAGCTCAGGAAACAATGGGTGGTCGACGATCGCGAGATTGAAGCCGGGAGTGACGTGGACGGAGGCCCATGCGGCATTTGATCTCGAAACTGCGCGGCTTTCGGGAGAAGCGAAGACCATTGAGGACTTCAGTGTCCGCCCGAGAATCAGTTCGTTGCGGGAGGGGTTGGTCGGGCCAGTGAAGAATGCCTCCCTCGTATTTCAGGCGGCGATGTTGCTGGTGTTGTTGATCGGGTGCACGAACGTCGCGAATTTGCTGATTGTGCGTACACTCCAGCGGCGCCCTGAGCTATCGATACGGTCAGCATTGGGGGCAAGCAGAGGTAGGCTAGCGCGGCAATTGCTAATCGAATGCCTGCTCCTCTCTTTTTTTGCTAGTCTCGGCGGCTTGTTGATCGCGGCTTGGTTGGCGTCATTGGCAACCAAGACGCAGCCGCCGCCACTTGGCACTCAGTCATATTCGATTTTCGATGTGCGGGTGTTGGGGGCTACCGTGTTGGTCTCGGTAATGACTACGCTGCTGTTCGGTGTTCTGCCGTCGCTCTATATCGGAAAGATCGCAGATTTCAGTGGGAGGACTGTCAATAAAATTGGACGAGCACGCGCAATTCTTGTGGGCGTGCAGGTAATGCTGGCCATGATTTTGCTTGCGGGATCCGTTTCTGTGGGCCGCGCATTCGTGCACCTTATGGGAATGCAGCGTGGCTACGACGTGAAAGGAATCGCCACTGTTAGTGTTTCGCTGGAAGGAACCACGCACCAGCTAGCCAAGCAGCAGCTCGCGTATTTTGAGGAGGTTTTGGGTCGCGTCCGCAGCATTCGATTCGTTCGGAGCGCAAGTGCGACCGAATTTCTACCGCTCTACGCATCAGGATTTGTTGGTGGCCCCTTCGGCGTGGATGGACGTCCAGCGAAATTGAACTCGACGATGGTGTCAGTGCTCTCTGGATATTTCGAGACCATGGGCGGACGGATTTTGGCTGGGCGGGAATTTACGGACGCAGAGGTACGTTCGGGCGCGAAACTTGCGATCGTGAATGAACGTTTCGCGACAGGATACGGCAGGCCAGCGCACGTGGTCGGGCATAATCTCACGATCGATGGCGATGAGTCGCGGAAGATTGTGGGGGTAGTGCAAGGTATGGAGTACGAGACCGATCCGACATTGGTAAACAGCAATCAGGTGTTTGTGCCATCGGAAAGTCCCGGGAGTTTTTTCTCGACGTTTGTGGCACGCGTAGATGGCCCCGCTGAAGACCATCTTGCAGAAATTCGTGACGCGATTCAGTCCATGGATGCACAGGTGCCAGTGTTTGGTGTGAAGACAATGCAACAGCGACTAGATGAGGTTTTTGCGAGACCGAGGTTTTATCGCACTGCGGTATGGATTCTGGCGGGATTCGCCTTTGCCCTAGTGCTAATTGGGATTTACGGAATTGTGTCGTATTCCGTGGTGCAGAGGACACGCGAGATAGGTGTTCGGATGGCCGTGGGCGCTACACCACGCCGAGTGCGCGGGATGCTGACATATCAGAGTTTGTTGATTGTTGCAGCTGGGGCACTTCTAGGGGTCATAGCGTCCCAGCTTACGGGACGGTTCTTGGAGAAGCTGATAGACGGGGCGAGTTCTGTGGATCTGACAACGTCGTCCGTTTTGGTTTTTGTTTTTGTGGGAGTTGCTGCGGTGAGTATTTGGATGGGGACACGGAGGCTTGCAAAGCTGGATGTGATGTCGGTGCTGCGCACCGAGTAGGCAAGCGAATTCTTCGCTGTCGTTCGAGCTCAAATCGTCAACTCCCATCTGAGTAACGCCGTAATCGGAGAAGTGAAAAATTCCCGAATCGTCGCGTCCAAGATACCCGCTGCGGCCGGAATCCGCGGTCGCGGCAGGGACGCCAGTTGTCTGACGCCCCCCGCACGCGCAGGATTGCTGCATGCGGCTCTTACCTCGGATGTTTAGCGTCAAAGCGCAAATTGGGATAAGGATGAAGGATGCTAGGTTTGGGGAGCCAGCGGTCCGCGATAGCCACGAGTCGCGGCCAAGTCATCCGTCTCTTCTCGCTGCGGCGCCGAAGCGCACACATCCAGCACCGGATCACCTGTAACCGAAAACTTCGAAGGCTGGCCAGATTCCCGGGAACTGCATGATAGTTGAAGTATCCCTGTACCACGGACCTCAACCATTTCCCGAGCTCCGGCACGTTCCGATGTCTGCGTCTTCGAAGCTCCTCCTTCAGCGCTCTCAGCCTCAGCACGGGAGTGACGGTGACAACTTATGTTTCCTACAGTAATAGACAGCTCCGCGGGCTGTGCGACAGGATGATGATCTCTGCGAACGCTTGGCAGAGCTCGTGGTTACGGGCAGCAACAGCATGGTGTTGTCCTCCCACCCCTGCCCGGACGGAGTCTGTTCTATTGAGATTGGTATACCGTGACGTTCGCCCCGCTCGGCTCTCGTTTGACGAATTTCAGCGACCAGTGGCTCTGATATTGTGTGCCACCCGCTAAGGGTCCAGCCTAAGAACGGCGTCGAAATAAATCCGAAATCGTTAAAGCGCGCAGGTTACGCGGCGTGAGCTACCTCGCTCATGAGCGCGAGAACGTTGCCTTCGGTGTCGCGGAAGAACGTCATCCACAGGTCGTGCTTGGACATGCGCGCGACGAGGTGAGGCTCATCGTCAAATTGTGCGCCCCCCGACTTGAGGCGTTGAAACGCGGCTTGGATATCCGCCACCTGAAAATAGAGAATCGAGCTGGGATGGTCAAACTCCGGCTTCTCGGGTTTGTCGAGCATCAAGCGCACGCCGCCGCAATCGAAGAAGCTCAACTGGCCGGCACGGAACAGGTGCAGCAATCCAAGAACATCGCGATAGAATGCAGTGGCGCGATCAACGTCGTAAGCGTTGATCGCGATTTGACCGATGCGGGAAAGTGCCGAGTTTTCAGGAATAGTCATTGCGGTGCCACCTCCGGCAGAATATTTGTTAGCATAGCTAACTATATTTTATGAGCGAACGCAAGCACAAAATATCGCCCTCTTCGGAGGCCTACCGCGTCGCGGACCTGCTGCACTCAGCCGCGATTCACCTGCTTCGCACCGTTCGGGTCCGCGACCAAAGAATGGGGATTGGACCGGCACAGCTGTCAGCTCTTTCGGTGCTGGTCTTTGGAGGTCCCCGATCCTTAAAAGAACTGGCGGACGCAGAGCGGGTGCGCCCTCCGACCATGAGCCGGATCGTCACGGGACTGGTGCGAGCGGGCCTCGTCCGCAGGAAAGAGACCGACGACAAGCGGCGGTTGCGCCTGGAGTCCACCGCGAAAGGCACGAAAATTCTGCAGGAAGGGCGACGTCGCAGGGTGGAGTTACTGGCACGGTCGCTGCAAACGCTGACGGAGAGTGAGTTGCACGAAGCCACCACATTGGCTCAATTCATGCAAAAGCTCATCGGCAAATTGCAAGGCAGCGAAAGGCAATAGCCGTCCGCACAAAGACGAACTGTAGCGTTGCGATGATCTGGGAAATTACGACGCGTGAGGTTGAAATTGGAAACAGCCGGAATTGCGCGGGACCTTTGGCCTTCCGTGGCGCTTCCCTATCGTCGAAAACCGTCCGCCCTCCCAGTTCCCTGGAAATTGCGCGCTCGTGGCTTAACGCCGCCGCGAATTCGGCCAAAGGTTCAAACTTGCTCTCCACGGCCCGCGTCAAACGGTCCAGCCGCCGAAATCCCGAATGCCCGTCCATTCCCATCACGCATCCCAGCCTGAAACCAGAAATGGATCGCTTAGCCGTGACAGGAATTCCGACGCGCCTTAGGAGATGACGATGTGTTCCGCGATTGCCGTGCCGCGTTGAGTCACGCGCGCGGCCAGCCACGCCGGCCCAGGTCCCCATGCAGTGGCAGGTCGGCAGTCCCGGAGCGTTTCATGAAACTATTATCGTCCGGGTCGAGGCGGAATCAAAGGAAGGCGGCGTGGGGCGAGGAGCAAACTGGACACGCGAATCCTCGCGCACTCGAAACCAGCAGTGCCAGCGCCTTTTCGTACTGTGCAACTCAGCGATCGCTCGAGCCTTGCGCTCCGTTCACAAGGACTACGACGCGGTAGCTGGCTTGGCCTTGCCGTGATCTTCGAGGTGGGCCTCCGCCGCTTCCGCTGCGTGGTACGTTGCCTGATGGTGATGTGTGCGGCGTTCTCGTGTTTGCCTGCTTCGTGGTGTCTGGCCGCTTCTTTGTGGTGCCGTGCTGCGTGACGGCGAGCAAACTGAAAACGAAAAGAACCGGTTAACGGAGGGTGAAAAAATCCCGTATTCGGGCTTCACCTCAGGATTTGCTCTCGATCGTCCCATTCAGCCTGTTTGTACTGGCGGGGCTAAGCAGTCTATTCACGCTTTTCTGTATTTTTCGATATCAGCCATGCGGCATGGCGTCCGTCGCAAGGCAATTTTTACCTAGCGCAGAAATGGTCCGAAAGCTACCCACAGGTTGTTGCTTGCCGTGGTTAAAGCTGACGAACCGCAAGCGTACCGAGAGCCTTC
>Ga0210406_10003456_pt1 | contig 17275 bp, 12 predicted proteins | sample IncBWC30MmetaG_FD_155454 | JGI IMG/M metagenome (GOLD analysis project Ga0210406, IMG submission 155454) | Forest soil microbial communities from Barre Woods Harvard Forest LTER site, Petersham, Massachusetts, United States - Inc-BW-C-30-M | ecosystem: Environmental > Terrestrial > Soil >... | reverse complement strand
CAAGAACCTGCTCGTCTGTCGCGCCCTGGGCTGCTTGGACAATCGTCGTCACATCGTGGCCAGCTTCGAGAAGTGCCCGGATGACAGGACCCGCGCAGCTCAGCTTTCGTCGGCTAGGAATTTCATGCTTCAGGATTTGCCAGGAATCGGCGTATCGGGCAGTAGTACCACTTCCTCGTGGGCGACGCTGGCCGCGCCATAGGCCACCGCTGCCCGGATGTCGCCTGTTGTGAGGTGCGGGTAGTCTTCGAGCAATTCACCCTCGCTCGCGCCCTCTGCGAGCTTGCGCAGGATTGACTCTACCGTGATCCGCGTCCCTCGAATGATGGGCTTCCCCATCATAATTGCAGGGTCAATGTCGATTCGCTCGGTCGTCATTGTGCTCCTCTTTGACCATCTTATATCCCCCACCCCAGTCGCACAATCTCGGCTTGTTGCCTGGGTGCGCACTTTTTATGATCCATCCCAACTCCGACCGCTAGATGATCTCTATCGCTGGCCGGCCAAAAGCTGCCAAACCCGGAACGTTTCCGCCACGCTCCACGCCTGGGCAAAACACCCCGCCGCCGGGAATGGCGCATCACTTCCAAAGATTTCACTGATGCTCCCAAGCCCCGCCGAGTAAATGCTTCTCCCCAAAGGCTCCAGAAAACTTTGCGCCGCCGCTCGATCTCCGTACACCTTGTAGTGCGCGAGAGCATACGGCCCCAGCAACCACGCCCACACGGTCCCCTGGTGGTAAGCCGAATCCCGGTCGCGAGGCCCGCCGGCATAGCGGCCCACGTATCCGGGCTCCGACGTGCCCAGGCTGCGCAGCCCAAACGATGTCAGCAACTCGCGTCCCAGAGTATCCACGACCGCCTTGGACTGTTCCGGAGTTAGCGGGCTGACCGGCAACGACACTGCAAACACCTGGTTCGGGCGCAGCGAGGCATCCACACCGCCGCCCGGCACATCAATCACGTCAAAACAGCAGTTGCGCGCGGGATTCCAGAATTTTTGAAAATTTTTCTCGGCCTTCTGCTTCAACTTCAAGTAACCTTCGCCCGGCCGCGCCAGCCGCCGTGAAAATTCCGCCATGGTGTTCAGGGCGTTGATCCACAGGGCGTTGATTTCCACGGGTTTCCCGATGCGCGGCGTAACAACCCAGTCACCGATCTTTGCGTCCATCCAGGTGAGCTGCACTTCCGGACTGCCGCCATACAACAGGGCGTCGGCCGGGTCCACCTTGATGTTGTAGCGCGTCCCTGCAACGTGCGCGTCCACAATTGCCGATAACACGGGAAACAATTTCTTGATCAGCGCCAGGTCCTGCGTCGCCTCAAAATACTGCCGCACCGCTTCGAAATACCACATCGCCGCGTCAATCGTGTTGTATTGAGGTACGCCGCTGCGGTCCGGAAAATTGTTCGGCAGCATTCCGCCATCAACGTACCGGGCGAACGACTCCAGGATTTTGCGCATGATTTCCGGGCGTCCCAGCGGCAACGCCAGTCCGGGAATCGCAATCATGGTGTCGCGGCCCCAATCGGAAAACCATGGGTAACCCGCGATCACGCTCAGGCCTTCGGCGTCATCCGGCAATGCGCGCTTGACGATAAATTGATCGGCGGCCAGAACCAGTTGCCACAGCCAGCCTGGCTCGTCCTCCGCCGGCGCCGCAACGGTTTCCGCATAGCGCTTCTGCCACGCCTGGAAAAGCTTTAAATCGTGGTTGGATTGCAGCGTGCGCGCCTGCTCGCCATCAAGAAGCGCGTGAGCCTCGGTTGAAAACACCAGCGTCAATTTCTTGCCGGGCTCCAGCCGTCCGCGAAACATCGCGGCCACCAGCCGGTCCTCATGATCGTCCAGCCCGCGCTCTCGCTCGACTGGGAGGAAAAAATCCTTATACCAGTCGTGGTGTGGCTCCAATGCGGCGGTTGCGCTCTTCAAATAAAACGGCGACGCCCCGTCAAACGCAACAATTCGGATGCCGTGCTCCACCGGTTCGATTTTCATCTGCCAGCTGTCCCCGTGAGTGGTGGCATGAAAATCCCGGTAACTGACCAGAATTTTCCCTTCGATCTCGATTGGTGAATTCGCCCGGGTTAGCGTGTACTCCACAAACGTGGTGTTCTCCCCCTGCTTCATCCATACGCGCTTTTCGAGCAGCGCGTCCGCCAGCGCGTAGCGCCAGACGGGCTTCGTGCCTTCCAGGTGAAGGCTTTCCATGTTGAGATAACCTTTGGGAGATACATCGCCGCTCAGCCAGCGGTTCGTCGCCAGCGGAAAACTCGCTCCGCCATAACGAACCGTCTCATCCACTCCAGCAACCAGCAGCGTTCTGTCGGTTGGCGGCTGCAAGGACGCCATCAGCAGCCCGTGGTAGCGGCGGGTCGAAGTCCCCGCGGCTGTCCCCGACGCAAACCCGCCGAGGCCGTTGGTCACCAGCCACTCGCGGCTCTCCGCAAGCTGCAGGTCGCCGAGGATTTCTCTCCCAAATTGCACTTCGGCAAGAAGCGACAAGTCTTACTCTCCGCTCTGCTCCAGTAATTTCGCGACCAACCCGGTCCAACCGGTCTGGTGGCTGGCGCCAAGCCCGGCACCGTTGTCACCGTGAAAATATTCGTAGAAAAGAACCAGGTCGCGCCAGTGCGGGTCGGTGTTGAACAACTCCTGCCCGCCGGCAAACGGGCGCTTGCCGTCTTTTCCGCGCACAAAGATGCGAGTGAGGCGTTTGGAAATCTCCTGCGCTACCTGCCACAAATCCTTTTCATCCCGCGAATGCGTGGGGCATTCGATCTTGAAATCCTCGCCAAAATAGTGGTGATACTTCTGCAGCGATTCGATCAGCAGATAATTCACGGGGAACCAGATCGGCCCGCGCCAGTTGGAATTCCCGCCGAAGACGCCGGTGTTGGATTCCGCCGGCTCGTAATCCACTTTGCTGGTGTGCCCGTTCACCTGAACTTCGTAGGGATGTTCCTCGTGATACCGCGAAAGCGCGCGAACTCCGTGCGGCGACAAAAATTCCGTTTCATCCAGCATGCGGCACAAGATCCGCTTCAACTGTTTGCGATTCGCCAGGGACAGCAGGCGGCGCACGCCACGCGCCGACCTCTGCGTCATTTCGATGTGCTCCGGCACGTCCGGATGATTGTCGATGAACCACTGCATACGGCGCTTGAATCCCGGCAAACGGTCGACGATTTCCGGCTCCAGCGTTTCCACGGCAAACAGGGGAATCAGCCCCACCATTGAGCGGATTTTCAGAAAATGCTCTTCCCCGTTCGGCAGGTGCAGCAGGTCGTAGTAAAAACCGTCCTCATTGTCCCAGAGCGACTTTCCGCTCGGTCCCATGTCGTTCATGGCCCGTGCGATGTATACAAAGTGCTCGAAGAACTTGCTGGCCACGTCTTCGTAGGCCTGATCTTCTTTCGCCAGCTCCAAAGCAATCGCCAGCATGTTCAAGCAATACATCCCCATCCAACTGGTGCCGTCCGACTGCTCCAGGTGTCCCCCGGTCGGCAGCGGCGCGGAGCGGTCAAACAGTCCGATGTTGTCGAGCCCGAGAAACCCGCCCTGAAAAATGTTGCGGCCGTCGGGGTCTTTGCGGTTCACCCACCAGGTGAAATTCAAAAGCAGCTTGTGAAACACTTTTTCCAGAAAACTGCGGTCAGCCACGCCGCGCACGCGCCGCTCGATCTTGTAGACGCGCCATGCCGCCCACGCATGCACCGGAGGATTCACGTCGCCGAACGCCCACTCATACGCCGGCAACTGCCCGTTCGGGTGCATGTACCACTCGCGAAGCAAGAGCAGCAGCTGGTCCTTGGCGTAATCGGGATCGACAATCGCCAGCGGAATGCAGTGAAACGCCAGGTCCCACGCGGCATACCACGGATATTCCCACTTGTCCGGCATCGAAATGATGTCGTCGTTGTACAGATGCGTCCAATCCTTGTTGCGCCCGTGCAAGCGCTCGGGCGGAGGCTCCGGCCCCGCTGGATCTCCTTCCAGCCAGGTGTAAACGTCGTAGTGATAAAACTGTTTGCTCCAGAGCATTCCCGAATACGCCTGCCGCATCACTTGATGCGCATCGTCGGACATGCCCTTTGGAATTCGCGATTCGTAAAATTCCGTCGCTTCTTTTTGCCGGTCGGCAAACACCGCGTCAAACCCAGGCCCAAAATCGTTTGTTCCCGGCACGCCCGCCACGCGGTCATTGTGGCCCGGCCCGGAAATCGTGCCGACCATTGGCGAATCGGGATCCATGCCGCCTAGCGGATCGACGTCCGTTAGCCGCAGCTTCAGCGTGGCGGACTCCCCCGGCCCAAGCTGGAGCGCGTAGTGCGCCGCCATCTTCGTGCCGGTGTGTTCTGGATTTACCGCCCCCTTGTTGCCGCGGATCAGATAGGAATGAAAACCGTCTTTCACATACGGCGTGCGGTTTCGGAATTTGAAAATCTCCTCGTAGTTTGTTTCGTTTTCCGTGAACAGCAACTCGGGAGTTCCTGCGGCCAGCAACCATCGCTTCCCGTACTGCCAATGGTGCAGTTCCGTACAAAGTGACCCCGGGGTATCCGGTGCCCGCCGCGCCGATGGCCGCCGCAAATCCTTGCCCCACGACCAGGTATTGCGATACCAGAGCGTCGGCAACAGATGCAGCGGGGCGGCCTCTGGTCCGCGATTGTACGCGGTGATTTTGATCAGGATGTCCTCGACGTCGGCCTTCGCGTACTCCACGAACACATCGAAATAGCGGTTCTCGTGAAACACGCCAGTATCGAGCAACTCAAACTCGGGATTCGTTCGCCCGCGCTTTCCGTTTTCCTCCACCAGCCAGCGGTAAGGGAATTCCGCCTGCGGGTACTTGTACAGCATCCGCATGTAACTATGCGTTGGCGTGGAATCCAGGTAGAAATAGCACTCCTTCACATCCTCGCCGTGGTTTCCCTGGTTGCCGGTTAAGCCGAATAAGCGTTCCTTCAAGATCGGGTCTTTCCCGTTCCAAAGCGCCAGCGCAAAGCAGATCATCTGGTGCCGGTCGCAAATTCCGCCGATTCCGTCTTCGCCCCAACGATAGGTTCTTGCGTGGGCATGTTCGAAGGGAAAAAACTCCCAGGCCGTGCCGTTCGCGCTGTAATCTTCCCGGACCGTTCCCCATTGCCGATCTGAAAGGTATGAGCCCCAACGCTTCCAATGTTTCTTGCGCTGCCGGGCTTCCTCCAGGCGGTGGTCTTCAACGGTGAGGAGTCTGGGCATGGTCGGAGTTCCTAACTACTACGAGGATTTCACCTGGAACTTGGTTACATCCGGGAGTCTATCGTCGCATCATTTCAGAAGTTATAGTGAAGGGCAACCGACAGATTATCCGGTGTGACACGGGCAACTGGAAAATCAGGCCCGCGCCAGGAAAGTTTATCAAACCATACCTATAACACGGCGGGCACTTGGCCAAGGTGGGAGCTTTCGAGTATTGTTCCCCAGCAGAGGCGTCTTGGGATCCCAAACATGCGCGGAGCGGGAGCCTCGCCCGCCGAAGTCGCTCCGTTACTCATTTGATGATCTCCAAACGCTGGGGTGTCTTTAATCCGCCGTGTATATGCAGGTTCGCTGAGGAGGCATCATGAGAAGGAATCCCGGCCGTTTGGCGCTGTGGACTGTTTCGATTTTTTGTGTCTTTTTATCGGCCGCTTGCAACAGCAGCTCGCCCAGAGTGAATAGCATCACCGTTATCCCCGCGACGCAAACAATTAGTGCCACCACCACGCAGCAGTTCACAGCCACCCTGAATTACAGCGACAATTCAACGAAGCCGGGGGCAGGTCTCGTCGCCTGGAGTTCCGGCACGACCAGTGTGGCCACAATCGACCCGGCTAGCGGCGTCGCCACTGGAGTGGCCGCTGGGACGTCCACGATTACCGCGACGTATAAGGGAATTCCGGGGACCGCGACGCTGAGCGTCAATCAACTCCTCTCGATCGCTGTCACGCCAATGTTTGCTGTCATTCCCAACGGCGCGGCCTCGACCCAGCAATTCACCGCCATGGGAACATTCAAGAATCCCGACGGCACGACGGGCAATCCCCAGGACATCACCGGCATGGTGACCTGGGCTTCCAGCAAGCAGGGAGTCGCGACAATCAATAGTTCCGGGTTGGCTACCGCCGTAGGGACAGGTGTCACGTCGATTACCGCTTCTCTTTTCGGCGTCACGTCTCCAAGCGCCAACCTTACCGTCGGCGCTCCGGTGGTCATAGGTTTACAAGTCACGCCGGCGCTTCCCACTGCAGCCGTCGGAAACACCGTTCAGTTCACTGCTCTCGAGCTCGTGAGTGACGGTTCAACCCAGCCGCTTAGCGGCACTGTCACCTGGTCCTCCGCAACCACGACCGCCGCCACCATCGGCGCAAACAACGGCATCGCCTTAGGCATCAGCGCAGGCACAGGTACAGCATCCTCTGTCGTTACGGCGACCGAAAGCGGCACCGCTTGCCCTGGCCCTGCCGCGTGCGTTGGCACAGCCACTTTGACCGTCGTGCCTGCCGTTTCCCGCTTCGCCTATGTTGGCGACCTGAACGACAACACCAGCACAGCAATCGCAGAGTTTTCCGTGGATGTCACGAACGCCAATTTGAATCCATTGAATCCGCCCAGTGTTATAGGAAGGTTCCCACAGCAGCTTGTAGAACATCCATCGGGGAAATTCGTTTACGAAATCGATGGGTCGAGCTCTGTCGAAGTCCACGACTTCTCCTCGGATCCACTCACGCAGGGTCAACTCAAGCCTACCACGCTCGGGCAATACCAAGCCGGCAACAACGGAACCGGCAAGGCCATAGTTGATCCTACAGGGCAATTCCTGTACGTCGTGAACAATGGAGCGGTGCTGCCTTCGCCTGTGGACGGTGTTTATGGCTTTACGATCAACCAGTCTAACGGCGCCCTAACCGCCATTGGTACGGCGGGCGTACCCCTCCTCTCCGACGCCAGTGACCCGGCCCTTAGCACTCCCGTCGACGTGCTGATGGACCACCAAGGCAAATACCTTTACGTCGTGAACAATGGCAACAACAAAATCAACGCTTACAGCATCGATCCGACGAGTGGCGGGCTGACGGCACTTTCTAGCCCAACGATTGGTACCGGCGTTACGCCAAATTTCGGCGCGATCGATCCATCGAACACGCACCTGTACGTGGCCAACACGCACGACAACTCTGTTACGGTGTTGAAGCTTGACCCCAGCACCGGCCTTTTGAGCAGCGGCGGCGCGGACACAACCGTTAAGAGCGCGACTAATAGCGCGACCTTTCTATTCAACGTGGCCGTCGATCCCTCGGGCAAGTATCTTTACGCTTTGGACAGCGCGATAACTGCTGGTAACAATTTGTATGCGTATGTCCTGAACGCCGACGGCACCCTTCCGGCTACTGCCGCTGCATCGTACCCAACAGGAGCGGGTCCGCTCGGAATGAGCATTGATGCCAGCGGAACTGTTCTTGCCGTGGTGAATAACCTCGATGGTCCCCCATCCACCGTTTCGCTTTTCAGTTTGGCGCCTGCTACCGGGGTTTTGACTCCCAAAGCCACTGTTACGGTCACGAGTTGGACGAACCCCGAATTCCTGACCTTCTACAATGCCCCTTGATGCTTTTTCCCCGTGGCAAGAGGAAGAGCATCGAAGGAATTGAACGAGGGGAACCCAGGATAGGTTCCCGAACCTAAAATCCGAAGGGATGGCTACCAGCCATCCCCTTCTTTTTTCAAACCAAAACTCTCCACCCTCGGCCCGCCTCGGAAGGCGGGCCCTACAAAACCGCGGAGCGTCCACCTTCAGGTGGACGCTCCGCGGTGACGTTTTCGTTCGGATCGTAGCCGCCGTGGAAGGAAACCGACGGACTTCTCACCCGAGGCTGGCCGGCCTACCTCTCACTCCCCATAGGGAACCCAGATATTCTTCACCTGGTGGGCATGTTCCAGGTACCAGCGGCCTTCGCTTTGCGGATTGCTAAGGAAATCGATGTGGCGTCCTTCGTTCGTCCAGACTTGCTTCAAGTTGCCCGCGGAAAGCGCTTTCGCGGTGGCGCACATTTCGGCATCGCCGTAGCACCAGATGCCGTCCAGGTCATCGTGCTCTGCCAGCACCTTCAATAATTCCGTCGCGCGCCCCGGCACAATGTTGATCACTCCACCCGGCAGGTCGCTGGTTTCAAATACCTGGTAAAGGTCCCCGGTGATCAGCGGGTAGGATTCGGAAGGCACGGCGACAACGGTGTTCCCCGCGGTGATCAATGGAAGCACCAGGGTAAAAAATCCCAGCAGCGGCATTTCCGCGGGGCAGATTACGCCAACGGTTCCCACGGCCTCGTTCATGGCAATCGAAACATTGCGCATCGGCGGATTGTGAACCGCGCCGTCAAACTTGTCTGCCCAGCCCGCATTGGAAAACAGCCGCTCGACACTCCGCTGCACTTCTTCCGCGGCTTGTTTCTTTCCGACTGCCGACGCCAGCCGCCCGGTAATCTCTTCGCTGCGTTGAGACAGATTCTCCGCGATGTAATAAAGCACCTGCGCCCGGTTGTGGGCCGTGGCCCTGCCCCACCCTTCCGCTTTGCGGGCGGCTTCTACTGCGTTGCGAACGTCCTTGCGGTTGCCCAGCGGCGATTCGCCGAGCGACTCGCCCTTTTTCCCGCGAATTTCGATGCTGTAGCCGGAATCCGGCCGCACCTGCTTCCCGCCGATATAGAGTTTCACCGTACGGTCGATGCCGGGGTTCGCCACTTCCGCGTGATCTTTCTTCCCCGCGCCATTCTTCTTCAAAGCCGGCGCTTTGCGGAACCATGCAGGTTCCAGATATTCCACCAGGCCTTCGCGGCCACCTTCGCGCCCGTACCCGCTTTCGCGATATCCGCCAAATCCGCAGGCCGCGTCAAAGAGGTTCGTGCTGTTCACCCACACTACGCCGGCTTTCAATTGCGCGGAGACGTGCAGCGCCACGTTGATGCTCTCGCTCCAGACGCTGGCGGCCAGGCCGTAGGCCGTGTTGTTCGCCAGCTCCACGGCTTCGCGCGGCGTTCGGAACGTCATCGCAGCCAGCACCGGACCGAAAATCTCCTGCTGCGCCACAATCGAAGTCGGATGCACGTTGCTCAGGAGGGTTGGCTTGTAATACAGGCCGCGCGTGGGCATCAGCACTTCCGGCTGCCAGCACGTGGCGCCCTCCGCGATTCCCTGTTTCACCAGCCGGTCGATGCGGTCCAACTGCACACGGGCCACGATCGCCCCGATATCGATCGCTTTGTCGAGCGGAGCGCCGACGCGCAGCGTGCTCATGCGCGCCTGCAGCTTTCGCGTCATTTTTTCCGCGATGCTTTCCTGCATCAGCAGCCGCGAACCAGCGCAGCAGACTTGCCCCTGGTTGAGCCAGATTCCGTCCACCAGGCCTTCGACAGCGCCGTCGAGGTCTGCGTCTTCAAAAATAATGAAAGGCGATTTGCCACCGAGTTCGAGCGAAAGTTTCTTGTGCGTCGCGGCCGTCGCCTTTCGGATCGCGCGGCCCACTTCCGTCGATCCGGTGAACGCGATCTTGTCCACGTCAGCATGCTTCACCAGCGCTTCGCCTGTCGCGCCGTCGCCGGTGACGATGTTGACGACGCCCTTCGGCAATCCGACTTCGTTGCAGATCTCCGCGAACGCCAGGGCGGTCAGCGGCGTATATTCCGCCGGCTTCAACACCACCGTGTTTCCCGTCGCCAGCGCCGGCGCGATCTTCCATGCCAGCATCAGCAGCGGAAAATTCCACGGGATAATCTGGCCCACCACGCCGCAAGCCGTATATCCCGGAAATTCCTGGTCCAGGAGTTGCGCCCAGCCGGCGTGATGATAAAAATGCCGCGCGACCAGCGGAATATCAATGTCCCGGCTCTCGCGGATTGGTTTTCCGTTGTCCAGTGTCTCCAGCACGGCCAGACGCCGCGAATGCTTTTGCACCTGTCGGGCCAGCGCGTACAAAAACCGCGCTCGTGCATGCGGTGTCAGCTTCTGCCATCCGGGCAATGCTTTTCGCGCAGCCTTCACCGCCGCATCCACGTCCGCTGAGCTGCCCTGCGCCACTTCCGCCAGCAGCGTTCCCGCCGAAGGATCCGCCGTCTCAAAATATTTTCCCTCCGCCGGACCCCGCCAAGCGCCATCAATAAAATGCCCGAACTTCCGGTTATGGCGGTCCAGCCACGCCAACGACTCCTTCGGATCCTCGGGCGCCGGGCCATACTCCATCGTTCTGAATTTTTCGACGACGCTCATTTCGCTTATCTGCTCCTTCAAATTCGCAGAGAAATTCCGCGGGAACTTCTACGCCTGGGCTTCCTTCGCCTTTTTTTCCCGCGTCGACTCAATCCGCTTCAGAATAAACTTCAGCCGCTCTCGCCCCCATTTTGTTCCCGTCACCACTTTTTCGACATCCAGGAACACTTCCGGGTCGCCCAATTTTTCGCGCAGCTCCGTGAGGAACGGATAGACCTTCGCGAGGATGAAGAACATCTCTCCACTGCAAGCCGGGCGCAGGAACAGATCTTCGTCCACAAGTCCCTGACGGACCAGCGCCGCGGCCATTCCCCAGTAGCTCGCGCCCTGGCGGAGCCAGTTGTTCTCCTGCGAGCCCGAAGCGTTCGCTACTTTCAGAAAGTCGTCCGCGTTGAGAGGCGCAAATGTCCACACCCACCAGTCGCGAGCTTTGCGCAATTCCGGCTCACGCCGCAGCTCATACAGTTTCAGGATCAGCTCCGCGTCCTTTGCACTCGCCTTTTTCCCCATCGATGTTCCGCCTCGTGTGGCACAGGCATCGCTGCCTGTGCTCCTGAATGTTTGTTAAATTACGCAATCGGATGCCGGTATTCGGCCGAATACCGCCCGGTCGCATGAAATTCCAGTTGCCGCTCAATATCGGCCAGCATTCCGCTGGCGCCGAACCGGAAAAGGTGCGAATCCAGCCAACTGTTCCCCAGTTCTTCCTTCATCAACGCCAGCCACTCCAGCGACTGTTTGGCCGTTCGGATGCCACCCGCAGGCTTGAATCCCACGGCCATTCCGGTTTCTTCGGCGTATTCGCGGATCGCCCGCGTCATCACAACGCCCACTGGCAAGACTGCATTCACCGCTTCTTTCCCGGTGGAAGTCTTGATGAAGTCCGCGCCGGCCATCATCGCCACCAAGCTGGCCCGTGCCACGTTGCGCAGCGTCAGCAAATCTCCGGTTCCCAGAATCACCTTCAGATGCGCCGGCCCGCAGGCATCCTTGAACGCCACGATTTCGTCGTAAAGCTTCTGCCACTTCGCGCCAAAGACGTGCGCGCGGGTGATGACCACGTCGATTTCCTGGGCTCCGGCTTCCACTGAGCGACGGATTTCCGCGATGCGCTCCTCCAGCGGCGAAAGCCCCGCCGGGAAACCCGTCGAAACCGCGGCCACGGGAATATTCGTGCCTTCCAGAGCGCGCCGCGCGGTCTCCACAAACAGGTGATAGACACAGACTGCACCCACGTGCAGTTGCAACTCCTCGATGCCCAGCTTCTCCACAATTTCGTGCTGGACTGGCTGACGGGCCTTGGCGCATAACCGGCGCACGCGTTCATTCGTATCGTCGCCGCTTAGCGTGGTCAGGTCCATGCAGCTGATTGCCCGCAGCAGCCACGCGATTTGCCAATCCTTCTTCACGGTGCGGCGCGTGCCGATCGTCGCCGCCCGCCGCTCCACCGCGCTTAAATTCACGCGGACGTTCTCCACCCAATCCAGGTTCAGCGAAGTCCCGCGATTCGCGCTCAGCGGGGTTCCCTGCAACGTGGCGATCGCCTGCCCCGCCGAATTTTCGCTGACAATCCGGTTTCCCTGCCGGTCCGTAATCTCCAACTTAGGCCGTCTTTGCGTGTCCATACCTGTCTCCAACAACCTGCCGTTCTGAATGAATGCTAAATGTTCAGCATACCACCGGGCCGAGTTTCCGGCACATGACAGGCACGAGGTGGCTTTGGACGGTCTGTCGAAACACAGCAATTCTGAAATCTTGGGTAATCTCGCAAACTGGCTCACACCGCTAATAAATCCCTGGAATCAGCCGCGAGGTTCTGGCGCGGTACGCATCGTATTTTTCGCCAAACTGGGAGCGCAGCAGCCTTTCTTCCGCATTGATTCGCGCCACCAGCGGCACCAGAGTCACCACCGTGAGAATCACGCCGATCCACGAGCGAAAGGCCAAACCCCAGCCCAACGAATTGAGGAGCATCCCCAGATAGCTGGGGTTGCGAATAGCGCGGTAGATTCCGCTGGTGACTAGCGTGTGGCCCGGCTGGATCGCAACCAAGCCGCTGAACCGGTTGCCAAGCACATAGACTGGCCAAAGCCGCAGCACACCTCCCACCGTAAAGAGGGCCACGCCCAACCAGCGAACCGCATCGCCGTCGACGATCCAGAAATTCTTGCGGTCCGTGTAGGCGGGGAGCCAGGCGCCCAGCAGTCCGATGATCCCAAATGCCGCGAGCACCCAGCGGTTGCCGCGATCCTCTCGTTCGCCGGAGCTGATATTGCCTCCGGCAAAGAACGCGGCTGCGACCATAACTGCGCAAGCCACGCCTAACGCGACAAGGGCCGGGTGCGCGAAGAAAACCGCCGCACCGCCCCAGCCGAGGACGGCCAGCGCAAAATAAGCGCCAGGGCCAACCACTAGAAACAGCAATCTCGTCACTGCTTTCATGATCGCTGGCTCTTTTCCGCTGCCTTAATTCCCCGCCGGTTCCTTCGCGTTGGGCGTCGGCCGGGACAAAAGTTCCACGTACTCTTTATAAAACTTCTGCTTGTCGAGGTCATCTTGCACTTCCACCAACACTTCACCCATCCCCGGTTGGAGTCCCGACGTCCACGCGAGCGTGTTGCCGTATCCCGCGCCGTGATCCACATCGATATCCATGTACAGCTTCCGCCATTTAGTAATGATGCTTGGGTCGAGCCACGCCACCGCCGCCAGTTCATCCCACAGGTAGCCTGGCTCCGCATACTTCGCCACATACCGAGCCGCGGGTTCCGTGCTTTTCCGCACCTGCTCGATCAGAATCTTTTCCATGTGCGTCTTCACCGAAATGTCCACCGTCGTCAGAACCACGCGGGGCCACTTTGCGTGCAGCACCGCGTGCGTCGCCTCGGGATCCATCCAGAAATTGAACTCCCGCGTGGGCGTCAGGGAAAATTCCGGATCGTCCGTGTGCGGGTTGATGCTGCCGCCCATCATGATCAGTTCTTTGGTCAACGAGGGAAATTCGGGGTCCAGAGCAATCGCCAGCGCTAGGTCCGTCATTGGCCCGGCAGCGTAAATCGTGACGTCGTGTGGGTACGTCCTCACCATCCGCACCATAAAATGCGCGGCATCCTCGTTCGCCGCTTTGATCGCAGGATTTCCTTCTTTCATCGGGGGAATTTCCGCGGGGCCGTGCACTTTTCCTCCTGCGGCAGAATTCCACGCGCCCTGGTAGACGACCTTGCCGTGGATCGTTTCCCACTTCGCGATGTATTCCTTGCTGTTCACCAGCGGAAACGCGGCGCCCGGGACCACGGGAATGTCGCGGCGACCGATGATTTCCATCAATCGCAAAGTGTGTTGCACTTCTTCATCGCGCCAGGCGTCGCCGGTCAGCACCGTAATCCCCAGCACGTCCGTCTCCGGGGAATTCACCAGCGACAAAATCGCCTGCATGTCCGTACCGCCCGGCCCCGCGGCATCCTGGTCAATGATCACTTTCCGTTTCGTCTGGGCGCTCAAGCTCAAAGTGCAATTCAGCATCACCAACGCAAACGCGCATAGTCTGACAAATGATTTCATCTGGCAATTCCTTTCAGGGTATAAAAAAGAAAATTCGGGATAGCTGCCTAATACATGATGGTCTGCGTCAAATGGTGCGGCCAAGTCGTCGTGTGATAGTGCGTCCACAGCCGCGCGTCCACTTGCGGGATGATGATTTGCAGGCTCGCCGGCCGCAATTTATTGATTTCGTCCGTCATCAGCGCCGTCGCGTAGAGACAATGCGCGCGCAGCTCAATTTCCCATCGCGAGTCGCGCGGGATCAGCTGATACGTGTTAATCGCATGCTCCAGCTCTTTCGAATAGCTGGTGATCCCCATCAGCCGCAGCGCCACCGGCACAATGTAATCCGCGAAGGCGGTCATCTTCTGCGGATCGTCCAAACGGAATTTGCCTGATTTGTGAAGCGTGGCATACAGCATCCAGACGCCCAACTGCGGCAGTTTGTAAAACTTGATTTCGTGGCCGTCCAGCATGCTTACATCATTGAATCGCGGAAACTCTTTTACCAGGCGGTCGATCAAGCCGTTGCCACTGTCATAGAGCTTCGGTGAACACGAGTGGACAAACTTGTGAAACTTCCCGTCGTATTTTTCCGCCAGCACTCTGCCGACTTCGTGCAGAACGGCCAGCTTTTCATCGAGCATGGGCATCTCGATGTTGCCCTCGAAAACCTTGTTCAGCTCGGGCCGGGTAATCTTCGCCAGAAACTTGCCGTCGAGGAATGGCACGCCGTTGTCCATCGCCCGCTTGATGCAGGCAAACTCGGCCTCAGAGTCCGACCAGTGCTGCCCGGCAAAATCCACCTGGAATTTTTCGTGCTTGGCAAAATCGGTGAAGGCGGTGTCAATCGAATCGGCCACCATCACGAAATCAACGGCTACGTCCGGATCGCCCTGGCTTAAGCCGAAGGGCAGCGCGTACTCCGGCATCGGCAACTCTTCGTAGGCCATCCACGACGCTACTTCCAGGATCTTGTCGTAATTCGTGCGGACGTCGCGCGAACTCTCGATCGCATACCGCAGGATCCAGTACCGGGCTTCCAATGTCTTTTGGCCAGTGCATAGTTTCCGTCGAACGGGCGCGTCCGGGATTTTCCAGGACGGCCGGAAGAAAAACAAATGGTGTGAATTGCGAAACGGCGGCGGCTTGCCCGAGCAATCCGAGGAACTTCCGCCGCTTAAAACACTTTGACCCTGGTAATTCTTTTGTGCCGCTTGACTTGCCATCGGAAACCAGAAAAAACCTCCCCGCGCTCAGGACCTCTGCTACTTCCCTTGAATGCGGCTCACGAACATCTGGAGAAACTTTTCCGCATTTACCTCGGTGCAGACCTTCGCGTTCGGTTCTACTTTGTCGATGCCTTCGATCACGTAGCGGTCGCCATCCGGAAAATGGTGGAGCACGTTGCGTTCGTTGGCGCCGCGCCGGTTCGCCACCGTCTCGCCGCGCGTGAATTCGCCGCGTGTCTCGACGTCCACATGCATCGCGGGAGCCTTCACCAGCGCGCTGTCGATTGCCACGCCCACCGCCAAGGGGTCGTACATGGGAGTGCCGGTTTCGCCGAACTTTTCGCTCAACCCGATCAGAAAATCCGCGACCTTGTAGATGAAGTCGCTCTCGGGGCCAGGATTTTTCTTGAAGGCCTCAATGTGCTTCCGCGTCAGCAGCGTCTTGTCGCCCACGTCCAGCCCGACCATGGTTAATGGCCAGCCGGCCTGAAACACAATCTGCGCCGCTTCCGGATCGTTGGCGATGTTCGCTTCCGCCGCGGCATTCACGTTGCCGCCGGTAATCGAGCCACCCATGATGATGACTTCCTTCACCAACGGCACAATCGACGGATCTTTCTCGATTGCCAGCGCGATATTCGTCAGCGGACCAATCGGAACCAACGTGATCTCGTGCGGATTCGCGTGCACCATCTCAATAATCAAATCCGGCGCCCAGCGCGGGTCTTTCTTGCACTTGCTCGGCGGCAACTCCACATTCGCCAGGCCGTTCTTCCCGTGCCAGAATTCCGCCGTAATCAATTTCTGGAATAGAGGATGCTGCGCCCCGCCCGCAACCAGGATGTCGCAGCGGTTCGCCAGCGACACCATGCGCAGTGCATTCTCGAGTCCCTGCGCCGCCGTCACGTTGCCGGGAACAACTGTCAGCGCCAGCACGTTAAACTCCGGAGAATTCAGCGCCAGCATGATCGCCATCGCGTCGTCCGTCCCTGGGTCGGTGTCAATAATCACCTTTCGCGGCTCGGCTAGTGCCGCCACGGCAAACGCCCCCATGAATAAAGCTACAAAGCCAACGCGCCTGATTCGAACCATCACGGAACTCCCTATGCCGCGGTCTTCTCTTCGGCTACTTACTCTACGGCATTTACTTCCTTTACTTCCCGTCTTCTCAGGATTTCGCCACAATAATCAGCGCCAACCCGATCAAAAAGCAGGCAAACATTGCCGCAATATAATTGTTCGTGCCCTTCGGCGCGTCGCGGAACTCTTTCCAGATGAACACGCCCCAGAACGCGGCCACCATTGTCGCGCCCTGGCCGAGGCCGTACGAGATCGCAAATCCCGCGCGGCCCGCCGCGATGATGTTGAACGACATCCCCACACCCCAGATAATTCCCCCCAGAATTCCCGTGAGGTGCGTCCCCAATCCGCCTTTGAAGTAATCTCCGAACGAGACTGGCGCGCCCACAAACGGCTTCTTCATAATGAATGTGCCCAAAATAAAGTTGCTCAGGAAGACGCCGATCGCAAAAACGAAAACCGCCGCGTAGGGCCCCAGCTTCCCTGGCTGCGGCGCCGCAAAATCCGGATACATTGCCGCCGCCACGAAGCGGTAAAAGAATCCCATCGTCACGCCGCAAGCCAGTGAAAGCACCAGCCCCTTTGTGCTGATGCCCGCCGATCCTCCGGGAAGTTTCCGGTACGCCACGGCATCCAGGATGATCGCCAGCACCACCAGTAGCACGCCGCCGAAGAGCAGCATCGCGTTGCCCTCGGGATGCTCCAAGTAGTTCACAAACACGCCCAGCACCAGTGCCAGCCCGATGCCCACCGGGAACGCCACCGACATGCCCGCGATGTCAATCGCCGCCACCAGCAGAATGTTCGCCAGGTTAAATATCGCCCCGCCGATCAAAGCCGATTGAATGCTGGCGTGCGAAGCCTGCTGCAAATCCGCGACGAATCCTCGGCCCCCGCTACCATTGCTTCCGAGCGTCAACCCAAGCGCAAGCGTCAGCAGCAAGACACCAATGGTGTAATCCCAATAAAAAAGTTCAAAGCGCCAGCCCTTTTTCGCCAGCTTCTGCGTGTTGGCCCACGATCCCCAACAGAACATTGTGATCACGCAAAAGGCCACCGCCCACGCATAACTGTTCAATACAAACATTTAGGCTCCTTTGAAATTCTCCTGCCCTCAAAAACTTATCAGCTCATCG
>Ga0210406_10003455_pt1 | contig 17275 bp, 13 predicted proteins | sample IncBWC30MmetaG_FD_155454 | JGI IMG/M metagenome (GOLD analysis project Ga0210406, IMG submission 155454) | Forest soil microbial communities from Barre Woods Harvard Forest LTER site, Petersham, Massachusetts, United States - Inc-BW-C-30-M | ecosystem: Environmental > Terrestrial > Soil >... | reverse complement strand
CAAGAACATCGAGCGCCTGCGTCAGCTGCGCATCGAGCATCGTGATCTTGACGACGTCATTTCCCGTCTCAGCATGGATTTCAAGGTGGACGAGCTGCAAATGAAACGCCTCAAGCGGCGCAAGCTGCTGCTCAAGGATCAAATCGCGAGGCTGGAAAGTCAGCTCATACCGGATCTGAACGCATGAACGAGATCCTGCGGCGCATCCAGGCGTTCGTCGACATCGTGTCGACCCGCAATGTGCTGATTGAAGTCGGCGTGATCGGCGTGTGTCTTCTGGTCGGCGGCTTGGTGGGCTTGGAGCTCAACAGACGCAGTCAGCGGCAGAAGAACAATCCGCCCATGGCATTGGCATGGAGGTATTTCGCGACGCAAGGCAATGTGGTGGTCACGCCCATCATCGTGGTGTTCGCGCTGGTGATGGTGGCGAACAGCACGCTGCAGGCGGCACGCATCGACGTGACCTTGCTCGGCGCCGCGGCGCGCTTGATCCTCGCCTACATCGTGGTGCGCATCGGCGTGCTGGTGTTTGCCGCGAGTCTCGGCAACAAATCCTGGATTCAGAACTGGGAAACGCGTGTAGCGCTGCTGATCTGGCTCATCATCGCAGCGGAATACCTGGGCTGGCTGGATCCGATCATCGCCACCTTGGACAGTGTCGGCATCGCGGCGGGCAAGAGCCGCATCACGGTGTGGTCGGTGCTGAAGTTGTTGTTCACCTTGACGCTGTTCATGCTGGCGGCCGCCTGGATCAGCCGCTGGGTCGAACGGCGGGTGAAAAAGCTCACCGGCGTCGCGATGTCCACCCGCATCGGCATCGCAAAATTCGCCAATGCATTCTTGATCGCCCTGAGCATACTGATCGGCCTCAACGCCGCCGGTGTCGACTTGACGGCATTGACGGTGCTGACCGGAGCCGTGGGCTTGGGACTGGGCTTCGGCCTGCAATCCATTGCGGCGAATTTCGTCTCAGGCTTCGTGCTGCTCATGGATCGCTCGATCAAGCCGGGGGATGTCATCAGTCTTTCGGGCCAGGCAGGCACCAGCACCGAGAATTTCGGCTGGGTGCAGGAATTGCGCGGCCGCTATGTGGTGGTGCGCGATCGCGACGGGGTGGAAATGCTGGTGCCGAATCAGCAACTCATCTCGAATGCGGTGATCAACTGGAGCTACACCGACCCGCGCATCCGCCTGAAGCTGCCGATTCGCGTCAGCTATAAGGATGATCCGGAACTGGCGCTGAAGATATTGCTCGAAGCCTGCGTCGGCCAGGCTCGAGTGCTGCGCGATCCGGAGCCGGTATCGAGGCTGATGCACTTCAGCGACAGCGGCATCGAACTGGAACTTCGTTTCTGGATTTCCGACCCCCAGGAAGGCGTGAACAATGTGCGCTCAGAGGTGAATCGAGCCATATGGCGGCTGTTCAAGGAACATCAGATCACCATTCCCATGGCGCAGCGCGAAATCATCGTGCACAGCGCGCCCGCGGAACTGGACTAGTGGCGTCGAAGGATCTTCTGTGCCCATCGAAATCACGCCCCACATCGTCATCCCCGACGAAGAACTTGAATGGAAATTCATTCGTGCGTCGGGACCGGGCGGTCAAAACGTCAACAAGGTGTCGAGTGCGGTGCAGTTGCGATTCCTGTTACCGCGCAATACCAGCTTGCCGGTTTCCGCCCGCAATCGGCTGCGGGCGATCGCGGGACAAAAGCTGGTCGATGATGGCAGCATTTTATTCAGCGCGCGCAGCGAACGCAGCCAGGAACAGAATCGCCGGGCGGCGGCCGAGCGTCTGGCGGCGTTGATCCGCACCGCCATGATCGAACCGAAGATTCGCCGCAAGACGCGCCCGACCAAAGGCTCGCAGGAACGGCGCATCGAGACGAAGAAGCGGCGCGGTGCGACCAAGTCGCAACGCGGCCGGCAGGGTTGGGAATAGATCATTGACCCAGGGTCACCTGCAGGATGCTGTGCCTGATCTGCTCGGACAGCACCAGCTGAGCGTCGGCAGCAACCCCGAGCAGCGGCTCGCCGAACAGCAAGCGCTTATCCTCGGACACCTGAATGACGTTACGCCGGCGCAATAGCTCGAGGAAATTGCGGAACAAGCTCTTGTCGACGAACTCGGGCGAGTTCAACCCGTAGAGCACCGTCATGCGCTGCGCCATCAGATGACAGCGTTCTTCCAGCGCCTCATGGGTGATGGCGCCGCTCCCGGCCTGCAGCAGCAACGCGATCGCCAGGTAGTAGCGCTCGAGGGTTTGAATGGTTGCCTGCGCCAGCACCGAGAGCCGGATGGCTTCCAGGGATGTCGGCGGCGGCCGCCGCCATTCGCTGCGATCCTCATTGGTCTGCAGCAGATTCAGATGCACGAAGGTGTCGAGCAACGAGTCCGCCACCGCCCCGACCTCGGCTTCATCCCAACGCAGAAACAACTCGGCGGAAATATACGGATACACCCGCCATACCAGCCGCTGAATATCGGCCGTGCGCATGGTCGCGTTGCTCACGAAGGCACAGGCCAGAAGCGATGGCATGGCGAACAAATGCAGGATGTTGTTGCGGTAATAAGTTGCCAGCACGGCATTTTCCGCATTCATGCGCATGATGTCGCCGAGCGGATGCTTCTGCCGTTCCAGCAGCCCGAAGGCTTGCGCGTAAGCGACCATTTGTTGGCCGCTGTCGGGAGTGATCGTCACCAACGGCGAGTACGGCGCATCGCGCAGCAGCCGTTGATACAGTTCCAACTGGCGTATGAGATCGAGTTCCGGCAGCGCCTGGCGCGGGGTCGCCAGAATCGCCATGGCCACCAGGTTGATCGGCGTCACGGCGGCCGCCGCATTGATTTCGGTATTGATGCGCACGGCGAGATCCGAAATTGCCTCTCCTATCCACCCGGCACGCGGGTCGTCATTCTCGGCCGGACCCAAGCGCCAGTTGGGATTGTGCTTTTGCAGCAGCTGATCGAGCGCAATGGGCCGTCCTAAATTCACATGGACTTTGCCGAATTTGCTGCGCAACACCGAGACGCTCGATTTGAGCAGAACGAAAACGCTTTCCTTTTGCTTCGGCTGTCCCGACAACTCGCCTATGTAGGTCCTCCCCTCCACGATGCGTTCGTAGCCGAAGTACACGGGCATGAACATCACCGGGCGCTTCGGATCGCGCAAATAGCTGCGCACCGTCATCGACAGCATGCCGGTGCGCGGTGAGAGCAGCCGCCCGGTGCGGCTGCGTCCGCCCTCGATGAAATACTCCAGAGGATGGCCGCGCGCCATCATGAAGCCCAGGTACTTGGCGAATACCACCGGGTACAACGCATCACCTTTGAAGCTCCGCCGCAGGAAAAAAGCGCCGCCCTTGCGCAGAAAGCGTCCGATCAGCGGCATGTTGAGATTCGCGCCGGCGGCGACGTGCGGAACGGCAAACCCTTTGCGGTAAATGATGTATGACAGCAGCAAGTAATCCATGTGGCTGCGGTGGCAAGGGACATAGATGATTTCAACCCCATCGCCAACGGCGCTCAAATTCTCGACGTGCTCGAGTTGCACGCCGTCGTACAGCGAATTCCACAGGCGGCCCAATGCCATGGCCATGAAAGTGACGAAGGCCTGGGAATAGTTCGCGGCAATTTCCAGCGCATACTTGCGCGCCAGCAGCAACGCCGGGCGGCGCTGCAGTTGGCGTGCCTGCATTTCATTGCGCACTGCCTGGCGCACGGCTTGAGTCTTCAAGATCTGCAGCACCATGGTGCGCCGGTGCGACAGGTCCGGACCGATGCTCGACGCCCGCTGCGCACGCAACACCATGCGCAGCGAACGCAGTATCCGCCGCACGCTGCGCGGCTCGCTCAGGCCCTGCTCCATCACATCGCGCAGCCCGATGGGCTCGCCGAAGTACACCAAAGTATTGCGGCCGTTGAATATCACGCTCAGGAATTTGCGGAAGCGCCCGACCAGGATCCAGTCTTCGGCGAACAGCAGACGCCACCAGCTCACCTCTTTATGCGGTGCGCGGCCCCAGAAAATGGCTACCGGCACGAGATCGACGTCGAATTGCGGGTGAGCGGCGGCTGCGGCGACCAGCTGCTCCAGATAGCGCGGCGCACGCGCCGCATTGCGGGTGCTGAACAAGCTCGGGCGCCTCATCAATTCGAAATAAGCGCGCTCGGCGCGCCTCGCTCCCATCATCAGGCGCCTCGCGGGCCGCGGCAGATTGTGCTGCGCACAGACGCTGTTGAGCACGGCGAAATCCGTTTGGCTCTCCCGTTCCAGGACGTAGCACACCGGCCGCGGACGGGCGGCGATCGCAGCGACGGCGTCATCAGGCTTGATGGTCACGCGCACCCACAAGCCCAAGACCTTGCGCACACTCCAACGCCACGCCTGGCCCAAACCGACAAAAGGATTCATGGTCGCTCTTGGTTTTCGACCTCTTTGCGCGTCCTTTCCGCGCCCTCGTCGACGGTTTTCTGCACCTCTCGCGCCCGATCGACTTGGGCTTTCAATGGGTCGAAGACTGTCTTTGCCGGAGGCGGCGGCTCCTTTGCGGGAGGCGGCGGTTCCGGTGAAGAACAGCCGGCGATGAACAAAACCGCCAGCGCCACTGTCGAATACTTAACGTAATCCATAAGCACCTTGGTATTGCCGGCCGGTAAGGAGGTTGAGTGTACAATACGGGCATGTTCCGCCTTGCGTTCCTCTTGTGTGTAGCCGCGACAGCGTGTGTAGCCGCGACGGCGAATGCCGCGATCGCGCCGGTCGATATCGACACCGCGGCGCAGCTCTATCAGACCGCCGCCATCCGCGAGCAGGTGCGCGCGTCCTTGGGTTCGATGCCGGGGCACATTCGCAAGCTGTTCCAAGGAAATACCTCGACGCCGCTGTCCGACAAGCAGTTGGCCGCCGTGAACGCCGCGGCGATCCGCGCATTTCGGATCGATGTATTCGAAGCGCCCGCCTTGAGTGCTTTCGCGGCGAATCTCGATGCCGACACGGTAAAGAAAGCGGAAGCGTTTCTCGATAGCGACGCCGGCAAGCGCTGGGTGGCCGCCGATCTGGCTCTGGCGTCCCTCAGCGATGAGCAGACGGATAAAATCATGAATGGCGACATCACTACGCCGCTCACGGCGCAGCGCAATGTTCTCATCGAAAAACTGGAACGTGCCGAGCGCTCATCCGAATCCACGGTGCAGATTCTCCTGACCATGGGCCGGGCCGTGGCATTGGGAACAGCCGTCGGGTCCGGCATGGACCCTGGACCTGTGGAAGAGCGTGCCCGCAAATCCGGCGAGAACAGCCGGCAGGCTCTGGAAGATAGCGAGCGCGAGCCCATGCGGCACTACATGGCCTACGGCTACCGCGATTTGAGCGATGCTGAGTTGAAGCACGTGTTGTCGTTTCTGCAATCCACGCCGGGCAAGCAATACATTTCCGCGTACCTGGCGTCATTGGGTGCCGGCTTCTATGCCATGGGCAGGCGCTGCGGCGAACAATTGGGCGAGAGTTTGCGAGAGTTGGCGATGGCGCAGCTCACCGATGGAACAGATCGCGAGCCGCCTGCCGCGGCCGAGCCCCACAAGTAAACGCTCGCCGAGAGCTAGAGCGCCACCAAGAAAGCCCGCAGCAGAACGCAGATCGGCCCGATCTGATCTTCCAAGCGATGATCGGAATCGAGTACGTGAAGCGTCGCCCGGTGTTCGCGGGACCAGCGGATGCTGTTTTCAACCGGCACCACATCGTCGTGCCAGCCGTGCACGATGACGGTGGGAACGGCGACGTCTTGAGGCGTATATTCCTCCAGGCCGGACATGTAGAAGGCCGGCGCCAGCAGAAACAGGGCGCGTACATTTAGGCGGCCGGCTGCGGCGGCAGACACATGTCCTCCCATGCTGGAGCCCACGAGGACCAGCGGACCTTTGAATTCACCGCCGGCTTGGACGAGTTTTTCGACGCGCCGGCCCGGGTCGACCATTCCGCGATAATCGACCGATTCCACGCCCAGATTCAGGTCGCGGACCACCGCCGCCATGGCCGTTATCTTGCTTCCCCAGGGTCCGCTCTCCTTGCCGTGGGAAAACACCACGGTATTGACAGATCGACTCAAGAAACACCTCTGGGCAGCCGTTACAGACGCATGGCATTGGATGAAGAACAGTCGGGCGCCGCGCACGAAATGCACCGCGCCATCGATTGGCTGCGGGATTGCTCCGACCTTGCCGGCGTAGATCCCGTCGCGCTCGAGGCTCTGGCAGCCGGTGCCGTGCATTTCTCGCTACCGGCCGGCCACCTGCTGTTCGAAGCGGGCTCAGACCCAGATGGAGTATATCTGCTTGCCAGCGGCCGGCTAGGCGTCAAGACCCCGTCCAGAACGGGCCTGACCGCCGAGATCGAGCGTGGCGAACTCGTGGGAGAGGCTGGTTGGCTTCTCGGAACTCAGCGCAGCGCAACGGTCATCGCGTTGCGCGACAGCGAACTGCTGCTGGTGCCGAATGCCGCATTGGATCGCATCGCAGCGCGGTCCACGCATTTTTCCCTGGCCCTGGCGCGCCTCTGCGCGCGGCGCCTGCGGCATAGCAACGCCCTGGCATACAAACCGAAGCGCGCGCACATATTTGCCGTCGTACCGAACAGCGTCGAAGTCGATGTGGCCGATTTCGCCGCCCGCCTCGTCGATGAGCTGGGCAAGACCGGCCGTACCGAATTGGTGTGGGATGCGCGCGCCACCATGCATACGGCGACGTGGTTCAATCAGATCGAGGAATTGAACGACTACGTCGTGTATGTCGCAAATTGGACCGCTTCGGGCTGGACGCGGCAGTGCTGCCGGCAAGCGGATGTCATTCTCATGGCCGCACCCGCCGCAGGTCGCATCAGCGCATGGCCGGCGGGCATCGCAGAGGCAGCCATGACACGCGGTGCGCGCGTCGAACTGGCCTTGCTGCACGAGGGGAAGATCCAACCGGGGGCTGCTGCGCCCTGGCTCAAAACGCTGGCCGTCACGCTGCATCACCACATCGCCGAGTCCGCCGACTACAGCAGGCTCGCGCGCCTGTTGACGCGCCGGGGGGTCGGCCTGGTGTTGTCGGGCGGCGGGGCGCGAGGGTTTGCGCACTTGGGTCTGATTCGGGCACTGCGCGAAGCGCAGGTTCCCATTGATTTTCTGGGCGGCGCCAGCATCGGCGCCATCATCGCCGCGGGAGTGGCGATGGGCTGGAGTGATGAGGAAATGCAGCACCGCTACCGCAGAGGCTTCGTCGACACCAACCCCGTCAATGACTACACCTTTCCCTTCCTGGCCCTTACGCGCGGCAAGAAAGTGTCGCGCCTGCTCGAGCGCGAATACGGCGACGCGCGGATCGAGGATCTGCGCATTCCCTACTTCTGCGTCAGTGCGAATCTGACGACAGGCCGCTTGTTCGAACATCGCACCGGCAGCGTTGCGCAGGCACTGCGCGCCTCGGTCGCAATCCCGGGCGTCATGCCGCCGGTGTTTCACGCAGACGGCGTGCTGGTGGATGGCGCCGCCATCAATAACCTGCCGGTCGATGTCATGCAAAACCATGCGCCGGGTTTCGTCATCGGCTGCGATGTCGGGGCGGATCGGAATTTCGGTGAACGCCGGGTGAATATTTTCCAGGTGCTCATGCACGCCGGAATGGTAAACAGCGCCGCGAGCGAGCGTGCCCAACGCGAACTGGCCGACGTGCTGCTCAAGCCTCCGCTGCCGAATATCGACCTGTTGAATTGGCAGGCCTTCGATCGAGCGATTCAGGCCGGCTATGACTACGCTCGCATCGCGCTGGATGAGCTGCCGGGAATACCGCGCCTGATTGCGCCCGCGCTCCCGGCCCCCAGGGTCAATTCAGCGGCCATGGAATTGGAAAGACGGATTGCCGCGTCGATTGCCGCCGGCTGAACAACCCCGCCGGCCACGCGGAATACTCAAGACAGGCTGCGGGCGATTCTGTCGACCCATTCCAGTTCCGCAGGGCTGTACTGCGAAAAATTGAGCCGGTTCAAGCTGACCGGTTGAATCTTGCCGCCTGCGGCCGAATGCGAAATGCGATAGCAATGAAACTCATGCTCGCGGCTGGCCGCAAATCCGATCACGAATTGCACTTCGCCCGACCCTTGCGCCCAGGAGGCGTTGACCCGCGCATCGCAGATGACGAAAAACGCATCACTCGTCTGCCGCGAGCCGAAGGTCCCGGCTGCGCACAGTGCTTCAAAAAATGACCGCACTTGCGAGGTCAGTGTCTCGGCCACCTCGGCCGGCGAGCGTGCCGCCGCAATCCAGCGTGTACCGTGTTCGATGCTGTTCAGAATGAACAAAGCCAAGCGGCGTGCCGAGAGGTAGCGCCAATCGGCATTCGCTGTATTGCCTGCCGCCAAGGTGCGCGGCCGCACGCTCAAGCGAGCGGTCGAGCGTATGGCCTGGATGGTATTGACCCCCAGGCTCGCGAGTCGAATGCGCCGATCTTCGCCGACCAGGCAGGCGGGCCTGAATCCCGGACGCAGGATGGGCTCCTCGCGATCCGTCGGCAGCCACACCGGGGAATTTTCATCCGACCGCGCGAGCATTCCGGCCACCACCCCGCATGGCGCGAAGGACTCGAAATGGCCGCGCAGCTTGTCGTGCGCGAGCACGCGCGGAAAGTACATCAGCGCATTTTCATTGGGAAAATTCCACTCGCGTAAACCGGCCAGGGCATCATCCGCGGTCTGCCACTTCAACGGCGGATCGACGATCAACAGTGCGCGGCGGTCCTTGCAATAGCGCGCGGCGACCAACAAGGCGCTCGGTCCCACGTCCTGATCGCGCGTCAAAGGCGGAATGCACAAGAAGTTGAAATGCTCCGCCTGATCGAGCGCGAACAGGCCGCTGTGATCCAGACCCGAACCGATCAGGTCATAGTCCGTGAGCGGCGCTCCATCATCGCCATCGGAATTGGAATTGACGTAGGCGGTGGCCAAGCCGCTCGCCGGATCCAAAGTTCGATCGGGGCGCTGCAACGGGACCTCGCCGGTCAGCCGGATCAGCGCGGACGCGGCGGTCGCGTGCGGCAAGTAGCGCTCGTCGCCCGGCAGCACCGAAAGCCGATGAAATATTTCCTGATCTTCGACCTGGCCGGTACCCTGGGCGCGCACTCGCTGCACGGTCAGATTGAACAAGCCGGGCTCATGCGCGGCGATATTGTCGAAGTCGACGCTGGCCCGTAAGAACTCGCGTGTGCCCGGGCGCAGAGCCTGCAGCCGCAGCGCAGAAGGTCCTGCCTTCAAGGTCAGGGTTGCGGACCGGGCGCCGTTGACCACCCGCACGATGAGAGCCTCGCGGCCGCCGTTATCGAAGAATTGCTCGATGGCATAGCCCAAAAGGCTGGGCTGCCACAGGCCGCCGAATCCATGCTGGAATTCTGCGAAGCTCTTGATGAAGACCGGGCGGTTGACGGGCCCGCGCAATGTGCGGCCGACGAAGGCGGTGCGCGCCGTCGGCAGACGCGAGATGGATTGGTCGGGGCCGCGCTGTTCGGCGACCTGTATCTCTAGATTGTTTGGCGTCACCAAATTCTATTCATGAGAGGTGATTTCGCGAACTGTATCACAAGTCCCCTCTTCACGACGACGCCGCTCTTCGATGCGCCGCTGCTCCTCTTCCGCCTTCTTGCGCGAGATCTCCTCGAGCATGACCTTCATCCACTCGCTGATCATTCGCTGGTCCGTTCCTGCGGATCGACGATGGCTTCGATCGCGTTGATGGTCTCAGGATGGTACCCAAGACGCGCCTCGGCGAACACGCGTTTCGCGACTTGCGCGCCTGCCGGCGTGTTCAGCAGTGCCTCGTACAGCGGCGCAATCAGCTTGCGGCGTCCGACGGTGTTCAAGTATTCCTCGAGACGCGGAAAGCTCGGCTGATAGTTGTTGGCGATGACCAGCTTGAACCAGCTATGCGCGATCTCCGCATTCGGACTCTTGCTGAATGCAAAGGCTTTATCAAGGTCTGCGAGTTGCGCAGGCAGCAGCGTCGCAGGCATGTTATTCAGGAAGTACAGCCATTGTTGCGCGATCCAGTCCACGCCGAATTTCTTCGAAGGAAGGTTTCCGGCGAGCCATCCCGCACGCGCCTCGTCCACCGGCTGAAACATCGTGGTGACGGGCAGCACGGCGTCCGCCGGCAAGCCGGAGTTGAACACCCAGGCGTTGACTTGATCGCGGCTCACGATGCCCGGAAATCGATCGAGCAGATTCTCCTGCAGGTACGCCAGGAACTGTTCCGTGGTGATGCTCTTGAACGCAAAATGATCGAAATACCCGCGCAAGAACACATCGAAGCGCTCCCTGCCGAATTTGACGTCGAGGTAATTCAGGAACAACCGGCCCTTCTCATAGGGAATTTCACTGAACACCTCGCCCGGGTCGCGGTCGCGCAGATCGATGGCGAGAATCTGGTCGGCGGGTTTCAGCTTCGCAAGATCGGCCCGCAGCGAATTCAGTCCGAGCACCGCCTCCATGGAGGCGCGCGACTCTCCATACACCGACGTCATGATGCGGCTTTCCATATAGTCGGTGAACCCTTCGTTCAGCCACAAATCGCGCCATGTGGCATTGCCGACCAGGTTTCCCGCCCAGGAATGCGCCAGTTCATGCGCTATCACGGACACCAGGCTCTTGTCGCCCACGATGATCGTGGACGTGATGAAGGACAGGCGCGGATTCTCCATGCCCCCTACCGGAAAGCTCGGCGGCATCACCAGCACGTCGTAGCGCGACCAGCGATAGGGCCCAAAGGTCTTCTCGTTCGCCTGGATCATCGATTCGGTGTCCGCGAACTCTTTGGCGGCCGCCTTGAGCATGGATTTTTCCGCATAGACTCCGGTACGCGGCCCGGTTTCCTGAAATTCCAGGTCGCCCACCGCAAGCGCGATCAAGTAGGAGGGCACGGGCTGCGGCATGACGAAGTTGAATTCACCGCCACGCCTCGCCTTGGGATCATTCTCGGCGCTCATGACGGCCCGCACATCCCAATCGGTGTGCACCTTGGCCTTGTAGGTGGCGCGGACCTGCGGAGTGTCTTGAAGAGGTATCCAAGTACGCGTGCCGATGGGTTCCGATTGGGTATAGAGGAAAGCCTTGTGCCGGGCAGTTTGTTTCGGCGTCAACCATTGCAACGCCGCAGCGGCCTGCGTTCTGTAATCGATTCTGATCAATTCGGTACCCTTCTTCGAGGGCGTCAGGTCGATCACCAGTGCGCTTCCCAAAATGGGGTCCGGCTTTTGCAGGTGGAACGGCCGGCTCACCCAAATCGCCGGGCTTTTGGCGGTTGCACCCACGACGTCCGTGGCCTTTTGGGTAACGTCCAGGATCATGAGATCCTTGGTATCGAGAACCAGTTGCGTGGCCCGCGGGTCGAGGCGCTGCAACTCGAGTGCGACGACGCCGGCGATGGTTTTGTCCTTCAGATCCACCCGCACATCAAGTTCCAAGTGCACGACTCGAAATTGATCCACATTGGCGTAGGAATGATAGTCATAGGTGGGATCGATCGTCCCTGCGTCGGCGCGCGGTGCGCTCAAGGAAAGGCCGCCGGACATGGCGAATGCCACACCGGCTAGCCACCAGCGCTTCGTCGGGGAGGATGTCAAGGAATGCCTACCGGCGCCTTGTCACGTCCGTTCAGCAGGTCATTGAATGTCTTTTCATCGACCAGCAAACCGGACTGCCCATCCCAGTTGGAGCCCTCCGGCAAGATGTTTTGCACCAGCAACCCTTGCGCGATGACGGCATCGACGCCATCGCTGCCGCCGGTTACCGGCACCGGCACGGCGCGCGGCGAGTGCGCCAGGTCGCCGACCCGTTGCCAGTCGATTTCATCGTCATGCTGCGCGATCTTGCCGCGCTGCTTCGGATGCAGCAAATTGGCGAGCAGGCGTTTGCGATCCTTGGACCAATTGCGCGAATCGTCTTCCATGACGGTGTAAGCCTGCAGATACAGCGTGCCGTCGCGCCACCCGAAAAGATAGGGCTGATTGACCACGGTCACTTTGGTGCCGATCGGGATGAGATCGAAAAAGACGGCAATGTCCTCAGGATACAGGCGCATGCAGCCGTGACTCGAGCGCATACCGACGCCGTACGGCTTGTTGGTTCCATGAATCAGGTAGCTGGGCCAGCCAAGGCGGAACTCGTACTGGCCCAGCGGATTGTCGGGTCCCGCAGGCACCTGCGCGGGCAGCTTCTCACCATCCTCCTGGTGTTCTTCACGCACGGACTTTGGCACCACCCAAATAGGATCCTTTTGCCGGCTGACGATCTTGGTCGTCCCCTCCGGCGTCTTCCAACCCACTTTGCCGATGCCGATGGGATGCGTGTACACCGTTTCCGGCTCGCCTTTCTTGTGCGGCGGATAGTAAAAAATTCTCATCTCGGCCACATTCACAACGACACCCTCATGGGGGGCGGCTGGCAGGATGAACTGCGTGGGCACCACCACCTCGCGCCCCACACCCGGCAACCAAGGATCGACGCCGGGATTGGCGGTCAGGATTTCCTCGTAACCCACATCGAAGCGCCGTGCGATGTCGGGCAGCGTATCGTCTTTGCCGACCGTGGTCCTTTGCACGTACCCGACGATGTCGCTGTGGGGATCCACGTCGAAATGGTGCGTCGCCTTGGGTGCCGGCAGCACGGGCTTGGGCGGTGGCAATGCTTTGGCGACCGCAGGCGGTTCTTTGGGCGTGGGGCGGAACAGCGAACAGCCGCCTATGGCCAGCGCCCCAAAGCACACGGCCAAGACGACACTCCTGCGAGACACAGCGATGAATAGAGTAGTCACCCGTTCTATCTACAACAAAGTCGGGCGATCAGGCAATTGATTGCGTGAATTCGCCGCTTTGGCGCCGTCCTGCGGAAAATGCCGGGCCAATAGGTTGCCGATCGCCTCGACCCCGGCAATCGAGCCGGTTTTAAAGCGGCCGGTTCGAAAATGCTCCTCCATCAGGCGGCACACGGCCTCCCACTCAGCGGGACTGACGCGGCCTTGAAAGCCGCGGTCTGCGACGATTTCGACAATGCGATCCGCCAGCAGAACGTAGATCAAGACACCGTTGTTGGCTTCGGTATCCCAAACGCGCAGGCGCGAAAACACGTCCAGGGCCTGAGCGCGCGGCGTGATGTCGTTCAAGACGTGCCTTGGCGTGAGCGCCGTTTCGATCGCGAAGCGAATCTCGCCACCATGCGTCCGCTCAGCTGCAGCGATGGCCTGCTCGATGGCATCGAGCGTCGCCGCTGGAAAAAGCATTCGCGTGCGCCAATGTGCCGTCGTCGCGTGCCGCAGCAGGCGTCCGATATTCATTACCAGCTTCCCGAGGCGCCGCCGCCTCCGCCACTGCCACCACCACCGCTGAATCCCCCGCCGCCGCCGCCTCCGCCGAAGCCACCACCACCGAAACCCCCGCCACCAAAACCGCCGCCGAAGCCACCCAAGCCGCCGCCGCTGCTCCAACCGCCGCGAGAGCCGCCGGCGAGCATGGCGAACAAGAATGCGACGACGCCTGCGCCGATGCCGATGGGAAGCACGTGGCTCAAGAGCCACACGATGCCGCCGGCCAAGCCGCCCGTGGCCACGGAGCCAAAAAGCCGGCCGAACAGGGCACGCAACACGCCGCCGGCAACCACGACGACGATCAACAGCAACGGCAGCATATTGCCCAGGCCGCTATGCCGTTCCCATTTCTTATCCGGTTGAGGCAACGGTTCTCCATTGACCACGGAGATGATCTGGTTGATGCCCGCCTCCACGCCGCCGTCGTAATCGCCCAATTTGAAATGCGGCGTTATCGTCTCGGTGATGATGCGGTTTGCGATGGCATCCGGCAGCGCGCCTTCCAGTCCATAGGCGACCTCGATGCGCACGCGCCGATCGTTCTTCGCCACGATCAGATAAACACCGTCATCGACTCCCTTGCGGCCCAGCTTCCAAGCGTCCTCGACGCGAATGCCGAATTGCTCGATCTCCTCGGGTGCGGTGGTCGGCACGATGAGCACGGCGATCTGACTGCCCTTCTTGGCCTCGAAGCCGGCGAGCTTGGCCTCGATGCGTGCCACGGCGCCGCCCGACAACGTGCCCGTCAGGTCGGTCACACGCGCCGTGAGCGGCGGCACGGCGACCTCTGCACCGGCCAGTGTGAAACCGAGCAGCAGGAGCAGCCCTGCCCCGAGGCGGGCAATGCGCACAGTGCGGGCCTTAGTGTGCGGCCGATGCCGGCGCCGATGCCGGCGGTGGCGTGAAATCCACTGCGGGAGGCTTGGAAATCGCGGCCTCATTATCCACCGAAAAGTTCGCCTTGGTTTTGTAGCCGAACATCATCGCGGTCAAATTCGACGGGAAGGAGCGGATGGCCAGATTATAGACCTGCACCGATTGAATGTAGCGATTACGCGCCACGGCGATGCGATTTTCCGTGCCTTCGAGCTGCGCCTGCAGATCGCGGAAATTTTGATCCGATTTCAATTGCGGATAGTTTTCAGTGACCACCAAAAGGCGCGACAAGGCATTGGTCAATTCCCCTTGTGCGGCTTGGAACTTCGCCATCGCGGCCGGGTCGTTGACCAACTCCGGCGTTGCCTGAATGGAACCGACTTTCGCGCGGGCCTGGGTCACGCCCAGCAGCACTGTTTGCTCTTGGGCGGCATAGCCCTGCACGGTCTTCACCAAGTTGGGGATGAGATCGGCTCGCCGCTGGTACTGGTTGAGCACTTCGGACCAGGCCGCTTTCGTCTGCTCGTCCGTCGATTGAATATTGTTGTAACCGCAACCTGATAACAGCAGCAGAACGGCTGCGAAGCCTACGGCGAGAGCAAATTTACCCATCGTCCCCTCCTGCCCTTGTGATTGGGCGTTGGAGGGAAGTCTATCACTTGCATCGGGTTCTGGAACTCGGCACCGGGGAGCCCGATGGTGGGAGCGCCCTGCCGGGCGCACAAAAAAAGCCCCACGCGAGGCGGGGCTTCGAATCAACTAAATCCTGGAGGAATTATTTGATGGTGTATTTCACATTGATATAGAAGTTCCGCAACAATGGGTCCGTAATGAGGGCGTTGTACCCCGCCGCAAAGTTGTTTTGAAATGCATTGGTGAACGGCGGACTGGTGTTGAACAGATTCTTGATTCCAAACAACACGGTCAGCCCTTCGACCGGCTTGACGCTCACGTAACCATCGACGAGCGAATAGCTGCCCACTTTCCGCTGATTGCCGTTGCCATCGGGGAATTCATCGATGTACCCTGAATAGAAGCGGTCGGACAGTCCGCTACCCCAGATCTTCCCCGGGCTCGTCCAGTCGACCCTCACGTTGTGCTGCCACCTGAACGCTGGGTTGATTCCCTGGATTTGCAGATTGCCCACCAGGTTGAGAAGCGGGCCGCCGTTGTATTGCTGCTCCAGGAACTGCGTGACCGCGGTCCCTTCCAGGTCCTCGCGGAAGGTCCCGATCGGCGTATGCTGCGCGTACTGGATGCTCAAGTCGATCCCGTCGGTCGTTTCCCTGCCGGTATTCGAATTTTGTAGATTGATGTATCCGCAGGACGACTGCGTGTAAGGATGGCAAACCGAGGCCTCTGCGATCGACGGAGGGAGCGTCCCAGCGTAAGTACCACTTGTAGCCGGTACGATATAGTTCGAGAACGTGGTGGGATCGCCGTAAATGGCCGAGGCCGGAATGCCTCCAATTCTGTTCTTGAGCAGGATTCTGTAATAGTCCAGCGTAATGCCCAAATCCTCTATCGGCGAGATGATGACGCCTAAATCAAAGTTTTGCGATGTTTCGGGCGTCAGGTGTGAATTTCCGCCGAACAACCCGATTCCCTGCGCGCTGCAAGTAGCTGGGGTAAATTCCGCGGTGTAGTGGCCCGCCGCGCAGAACGGGTTCCCTGATCCTATGGTGCCGGCGCTCGACGCTGCCAAGAAAGGCGGGGAAAACAGGTTGTTGAGCGTCGGCGCGCGGAAGCCGGTGGAGGCGCTTCCCCTCAAGGTCAGGAAACTGGTCGGCTGATAGCGCAACAGCACCTTGGCATTGTTGGTCGTGCCGAAATCGCTGTATCGGTCCTGACGATCCGATATATCGAAATCGAGGGCCTTGGTGATCGGCACGTCCAGCTCGACGAAAGCCGCCTGTACCTGGCGGGTGCCTTCGACTGAACTGTCCGTAAGTCCGGTTGCGGCGCTCGTGAGGTCGTTATAGGGCGTGGTCGCGTTCGTGTAGCGTTCGCCGCTCACGGTGGCGCCGAGCGCCACGGTCGCCGGAGTGCCGGCATCGAACGCATCGCCCAGCTGGTGGGTGGCATTGCCGTCGACGCTCCACCGTGTGTATTCGCCGACCTGGTATACACCGTTGATATACGCCGAGTTGATCAACGCCTGCCCCGCCGCGCTCTGGGGACCGAAGGGGTTGATCAGACCGTTGAGGACGCCGCCGGGTGCCAGCACGGCTTCATTGGGATAGCCCCCGAGGTTGTGATTGTCGTTGGTGTTCTTGCTGTAGTTTGCGACCGCAGAATAGTCCCAACCGGCGTTGCTGCCGGAGAACGTCAACAGAACCCTCTGCTCGACATTGAGGTTGCCGTTGAAGCGAGAGTTGTTGGGGTCGGTCCACTGTGCAAGGACCGGGGACGCCGTGCCGAAATTCGGCGAACCGGGCGCATTATTGATGCCGGTCAGATTCGGCGGCAGGCCGCCGCAGTTCGCCGCGCCTCTTGAGCACGTCAGCTGCCCCGCCGTCGGGAAGTAGGGGCTCGCCGGGTCCAGCTGAAATTGATAGAAAATGGGGCCGGAGAAAGCGGTCACTTCGGATTGGGTCCAGAAGTACTGAATCTGCAATTGGTTGTTGGCCGGCAGCGTCTTGGTGAATTCGACCATCCCGGAAATCTCACGCGTTTCCGGGAGCAGATCCGTCGCGGCGGAATACCGGTATGAGCAGTCGCCGAAATACGTGGTCAGCTGCGGATTGCCCTTACAGGCCGGATAGCCCGACTGCCAAAGGTTGCCGTTGGAATCCACTACATTCCCAGGAAACGATCCCGGAAAGTTCGTAGAGCTGTAGCCCCCGCCGGGGTTAAAACCCTGGGCGGAGAACCCCCGCTGCGTCGCCTGGAGTTCCTGTTGCTTGCTATAACTTGCCGTGATCAGCAAGTTATAGCCGTCGCTCGCCAGATCCCCGTGTCCGAAGGTGAAATCTGCCACGCCCGAGCCGCCGCCGGCTTGCTGCGGGTGGTCGAA
>Ga0210406_10003454_pt1 | contig 17279 bp, 12 predicted proteins | sample IncBWC30MmetaG_FD_155454 | JGI IMG/M metagenome (GOLD analysis project Ga0210406, IMG submission 155454) | Forest soil microbial communities from Barre Woods Harvard Forest LTER site, Petersham, Massachusetts, United States - Inc-BW-C-30-M | ecosystem: Environmental > Terrestrial > Soil >... | reverse complement strand
TGGCTGCTGCTTTGTTTATTACGAACGAGCCGCTGGCTGAACCTGTGTAGTTCGGGTCATTCACCGTGGCCGTCACGGGATATGTGCCCGCGTTTGTATCCGGAGCACCCGTCCAGGTAATCGTCAGACTGGCCGGAACCGTCGTTGCCGTAGGCGTCAGCGCGCTGCCTGTGTAGGTCTGCGTCAGGTTGCTCAGCGTTACCGTGGCTACCGCCTTGTTGATGATGAACGAGCCGTTGGCTGAGCCCGAATAGTTCGGGTCACTTACGGTGGCCGTCACGGGATACGTCCCTGCGTTCGTGTCCGGCGCGCCGGTCCAACTGATCGCTAGGCCTGCGGGAGTGGTTGTTGCGGTCGGCATTATCGGACTGCCGGTGTAAGTCTGCGTCAGGTTGCTCAGCGTTACAGTCGCCGTTCCCTTATTCACGGTGAGGGTGAAGGACTGGGTGGCCGTTCCGGCTGTGTTAGTCGCGGTAAACGTGATCAGAAACGTTCCCGCCGTGGAGGGTGTTCCGCCCAGCACCCCTGTAGCAGCAGCAAACGTCACACCGGCTGGCAACGCGCCACTTTCCGTCAGTGTCGGAGTAGGAGTACCCATGGCGGTTACCGTAAACGATCCAGAAACGCCGACCTTGAAGGTTGTGCTGCTGGCACTGGTGAACGCCGGCGGGACGCCTCCGCTCGTCGTGCCCGTTCCGCTCAGCGATGCGCTTTGTGTGCCCGCTGCGTCATGGACTTGCAACACTGCCGACTTTGAGCCCGTGCTGCCGGGCTTGAACGTCACGCTAATCGGGCAACTTCCGTTGACCGCCAGCATATTTCCGCACGTATTAGCTTGCGCAAAGCTGCCCGGGTTCATTCCTCCAGTTCCAATTGAGCTGATCGAGAGTGGACCGATGCCGGTATTTGACAAGGTGACGACTTGCGCAGCACTCGTGGTTCCCACGGCCTGGTTGCCAAAGGATAGGGTTGTTGGGTTGAGGGATGCTGACGGGGCGACTCCCACACCCGAAAGAGCGACGCTTTGGTTGGTCGCTGGCTTCGCGACGTTTATTGCTAGGTTTGCAGACCTGGTGCCCGTGGTGTTGGGCGTGAATGTCACAGTAATCGTGCAGTTCGCGTTGATGGCGAGGGTCGCCGGGAAGGGGCCGCAGGTGTTTGTCTGAGCGAAGTTGCCTGGATTTGTTCCGTTAATCGAAATCCCGTTAACCTGCAGCGGCGCGGTTCCCGTGTTGGACAGGGTCACGGGCTGAGCTGTACTGGTTGTTCCAACCTGTTCATTTCCAAACGACAGCGACGTTGCAGACACCGTTGCTATCGGCTCGATGCCTGTACCACTCAGCGACACCGTCTGCGAAGCGATCGGCGCAGCAAACGCCACCGTCAATGTGCCTCTTGCGAGGCCAGGGGCTGTCGGTTTGAAGGTTACGTTGAACGAACAGGTCGTATTGGGGGCCAACTTCTTACTATTGCAAGCCGTTCCGGCCGAAAACGGCGACGGAGCCGTAACGCTGGTGATCGTGACGGAGGTGGTTCCAGTATTCGTCACCGTCACCGTTTGAGCGCTGCTTGTGGTGCCCACCAACTGGTTGCCAAAATTTACGCTAGATGGAGAAACAGAAGTCCCCTGCGCATGAAGTTGCGTCGCAGAACTCAAGAGCAGCAAGCAGAAAATTACCAATGCCAGCCGGCGCGTCGAGCCATTCATTTCTCACCTCTGCAATCCAGCTATGTCCTTGATAGATCCACCAGGAGAAATTCCTCTTGCCCTACAAAGCGCAAAAGGCGATCAAAATACCTCACGAGAACGAAAACTTTTTTGCGCAGAGCAAGAGAAAGCGCGGTTTAGAACTCTTAGGACTGGCAGGAGGACTCATTTCCTCGAATCTGCCTTATCCATTTTAGAATCAGGCGCTTGCTGCCGAGCGAGACGCAGTCTGGGACACGGCTGGAAGCTCCACGGCAGCCCGGTCACGTGACACGACGAAAGTGATGCCGGTTCCCCTTCTGCTTGTGCTTGCTGATTGACTGCGCGTGAGTCCAGCAGTATCCTTCGCTGCAGGGTTCTTGGTCTTCCATCCCCTAAAATCGGAACACAAAGACAAGAGAGACACAGTGAACGCTGATTCGTCCCACCCGGTCAGCGAATTATTGGTGCGGTGGAGACGCGGCGACCAGGAAGCTCTACAAGCTTTACTACCTCTCGTTTATGACGAGCTCCGGCGCCTTGCCCATCACCACCTCGAAGCCGAGCGCGCCGGCCATACGCTGCAAAGCACTGCATTGGTGCACGAAGCTTATCTGCGACTCGTAGAGCAAGAGCCCCTGCGACTGGACAATCGCGCACACTTTTTTGCCGTGGCCTCCCACCTCATGCGGCAGATTCTGGTGGACCATGCACGAAAGCACCACGCCGCCAAGCGTGGCGCAAACAACTTGACCCTTACCCTCGATGAGGCTATCGCGCCTTCCAAGCAGCGTGAGCTGCACCTGGTGGCGCTGGACGATGCCTTGAATGTTCTTGCTGCTCTGGACGAGAGACAATTTCATATTGTGGAATTACGCTTTTTCGGCGGACTCTCGATTGACGAGACATCGCAGGTGTTGGGCGTTTCGCCAGCCACAGTGACGCGGGAATGGACTGCGGCCCGCGCCTGGTTGTATCGCGAGATGGACCGCAGCGAGAAAATGTGATCCTACGGCGGTGCGGCTAGAGACATGCATTCGCTGCTCGACATTGTGGAGTGGCTTTATTACGACAAGAGGGCAACAATCGCTTGAGGATTCCAGAAACGTTCACGCGATCTTGAGTTGATTGGAAACATCAGGAGTCAGTTCGATGCTTCCCGAGCGCTGGAGCGAGGTCAAAGACAAGTTGCATGAGGCTCTGCAACTGGAGCCTGCGCGACGCCCGGCTTATCTTGCTGAAATTGGAGCGGCCGACCCCGATTTGCAAAAAGAACTTGAATCCCTCATCGCTTTTCACGAAAGGACCGGCACCGATTTCCTCAACGCACCTTTGGCACAAGCCGCTTCCGCCCTTGCATCGCAGGTTGTGCCTGACGCACTCCTTGGCCGGCGTATCGGCTCCTATCAGATCATGGGGCAGATCGGCGTTGGCGGGATGGGTGAGGTCTACCGAGCCTTCCGCGCAGACGACGAGTACAAGAAGCAGGTCGCAATCAAGCTGGTCCGCGCGGGGCAAGCCTCGGATTTCGTCGTTAATCGTTTCAAGAACGAGCGGCAGATCCTCGCCAGCCTCGATCATCAAAACATCGCAAGGCTGCTCGATGGTGGCACGACTCAAAATGGCGTGCCCTACTTTGTGATGGAGCTGATCGAAGGCCTGCCTATCGATCAATATTGCGACACCCACAAGCTTCCTATTACCGAGCGGCTGAAACTCTTCGTTCAAGTTTGTTCGGCCGTGCAGTACGCGCATCGGCACTTGTTCATCCACCGGGACATCAAACCTAGCAACGTTCTGGTGACCGCAGAGGGTGTCCCAAAGCTGCTTGACTTCGGCATCGCCAAGATTCTGGAAGGAGGCGCGGATGTCGCCCAGCTTGAGCCCACGCTGACCTTTTTTCGAGTCTTAACTCCGGGATATGCCAGTCCAGAACAAGTGAAAGGCGCAACGATCACCACTTCCAGCGATATCTACTCTCTGGGAGTGGCGTTGTATGTTCTGCTGACGGGCCGTTCTCCCTACCAACTTACGAAACCTACTTCGGAGGAGATTGCACGTGCCGTGTGCGAGGTCGAACCGGAAAAGCCCAGCGCCGTGGTTCGCAGAACGATGGCCGACGGAAAGGAGACGGCACGAATCGCGCTGGCGGACGTTGCCGCGTTACGGGAAGGCTCTGTCGAAAAGCTCAGCAAGAGACTGCGCGGTGATCTGGATGACATTGTCTTGATGGCTCTGCGCAAAGAACCACAGCGTCGCTATGCATCGGTCGAGCAATTTGAAGGGGATGTCCGACGGCACCTCGAGAACCTTCCAGTCATCGCTCGCAAGGATACGGTCCGTTACCTCACCTCGAAGTTTGTCACCCGGCATAAGGCCGGAGTTGCTGCTGTCGTACTTAGTCTCTTTGCCGTTCTGGCCGGAATGTTTGCAACACTGCGTGAGGCCCGCATCGCCCAGACGCAACGCGCCCGAGCCGAACGCCGGTTTAACGATGTTCGAAAAGTCGCAAACTGGATGATCTTTGATTTGCCCCGCCCCATCCATGGGGTCCCGGGAGCGCTCACGGTGGAGAAAATCCTGTATGACAATGGCCTGAAGTATCTGGACAGCCTTGCCACCGAGGCGGAAGGAGACGTTTCCCTGCAGCGGGAATTGGCGGCTGGATACAAACAGCTAGGGGACTCTCAGGGCTTCCCCTATGGGGGCGGCCTGGGAGATTCGCCAGGAGCCCTGGCAAGTTATCGCAAGTCCCTCCAAATGCGTCAGAGACTAGTAGACAATGATCCTGGCAACGTTTCAGACCAAGTTGACCTCTCCAAGACGTATAGGACCATCGGCGCACTACTTTACAAAACGGGTGACCAGCAACGCGCTCGCGAGGACGTCCATAAAGCCTTGGACATCATCCGGCCAATTGTGCAGGCCCACGAAAACAATGTGGGTGCGCTGCACGAACTCGGCATCGTCCTCTTGACTCTGGGAGGCGTCGACGGAGAAGAGTCAGTCACGCTCCGCTATCACCTCGATGCTCTTAATCTCTTTCGAAGGCTCGAGGAGAAGCAGCCTAGTGTTCCCGTGTGGCAACTACAGATTGCTTACATGGACGGACTCGTTTCCACGGATTATCTCCAGTCTGGAAATCCCAACGAAGCGATCCGATACGCCAAAGAACAACTTCAGGCGTTGGCTCGAGTGAGCAGTGCCGACGCAAAGACTGGGCTGTCCCTTACGGATGGGAAGGCCGCAGCCCACTCGCACCTCGGCGATGCCCTGTTGTTTAGCGGCCGCTGGCAAGACGCAGTCCCCGAATACCGAACCGAACTGGCCCTTTACAAAGTTTTGTTCGACCCTAAGAACACCAGTTCCCTCGGTCTCGCGGACGGATACATCAACCTTGGCCGGGCTGAATCTTTAGCTGGAAACCCAACCGAGGGATTGAAGCTAATTCGTACAGGCATTGACACCATCAGATCGCGAGTCGCACCCGATCCCACAGATAAGGATAGAGCCGTCCTTTTGGGGAGCGCTTATGTTTACGACGGCCAGGTGCTAGAAAGCGTCGGAGACGACCGAGGAGCCTTGCAGTCCTACAAACAGGCCGCCGCCATATTCGAATCGCCTACTCTTGCGGGCGAGCGTGCGTCTAACTCGCTTGTTGCAGCCAGCTATGCGAAGATCGCTGGCGCTCTATCCAGGCTTGGCTACCGCGATCAGGCGCGCGAACTCAATGAGAAAGCTCTCGCGAAGCTCGGTCCTCAGCCCAGTTCCGAGCCACCTCTACTGCGGGTTCAGTACGCGCTCGCCGAAGTTTACGCTGGCCTTGGAAAGTTGGAATCGCAGAGTGCAAGCCGGGGAACCACTCGAGCTAATGCCGAGAGCAATTCCTGCAAGTGGTATCAAAAAAGCAGAGATATCTGGCTGAAGATGCCCGTCCGAAATTCCATCTCTCCGAGCGGATTCCAGGTGACCGACTTTGATACCGTCGCTGCCAAACTGGCGAGCTGCAATCAAGTTCTCCGGCAACGACTGTCATCCACCATTGAGCGGCGTGAGTAGTTGCTCCCGGAGAAATGAGAGGTTCCAAATCATAGGGCTGGGGTGTGAATATAGTTCGATCCCCAGAGGTCGGCATCGGCTCCAGGCAATAGTCACCTTGCAGCTTGCGAAGCAATTCTTGCAAAGCGGAAGACCTCCCGCGGTTCGCGACCCGGAGGCGCTGCGAAAGCTTCATCAAGTCGCTGAAGCGCGAAGAAATCTATGCCAACAAGTACGAGAATCTGGAGAACCTGCGAGCGAACATCGGGGAGTTCATCGAGGAGCATTACAATCGAAAGCGACTGCACTCGGCTCTGGGTTACCGATCCCCCGAGGAATTCGAGCAACAACGCAAGCGAGAAAGTTTGGTAGGCTCTCCAGGTGCAACGGTGGAGTTTGTTGTGAACGATGGGAACCCTACGGGTCTCCGGTTTGGCTGCCTATGCCATGAAGAGGTGCAGCATGAAGCGTAAATCAATAGGTTACGTCATTCAAAGTTTGTCGGACTGCGCGAGGACAAGGATCCTCGAAGCGTGGTCAAGGAGCGAGCCGGCGAAGCTTGAATATCAGACCTTAGAATGGCCGAATGGCCAAATCTTTTTCTTTAGTGTCTTTCCGTCCGCCCGATAGCGCGGGAAGTCCGGAGGCAGGAAGATTGCCGTACTCAGATGACCACACCACCATCTCATCCGACTGCAAGACAATCCACGTTCGCAAGAGCATCTGGAACGGCCGTGAACAAAAGCCCAAGACGAGGAACGCCATTCGCTCCGTCGATATTCCGGAGGCTCTCGCGGCATTCCTGAAATCGTTCGCTGGAGATCGGACATCCGGCTTTCTGTTTCAGACCGACAGCGGCCTGCCGCTCGGACAAAGCAACGTAACTATCACAAAACTCGGGATGATCCTAGGTGTTGAGCATCCCTATGTCGTACCGAAAGGTCATGACATGAATCTGTTTGATGTAATAGAATGAAAATGCGCATCTTAGGCCGTTCCCCGGTAGCTCAACGGTAGAGCATTCGGCTGTTAACCGAAGGGTTGCTAGTTCGAATCTAGCCCGGGGAGCCAACTCCTTTGTCATTCAATGAGTTGTGAACATTTTCTTGAAATTCCGCCCTTCGACGATGAGATCTCGAGTGCGCGAATCACGATGAATCTCGATCAATGGAAACGAAAAAAGGTGAACTGCGATAGGTGTCTCAGATCAATCGCGGCGAATTGCGATCAAACCGAGCCTTCGGTTCGCGACCGAATGCTTGACGAACGAGGGCAGCGTTCTTTATGCAAGCCATTAAGCATTGTGGGTTTGCGAAATTTCTTCCGCCGCAGGAGGCTCCTGTCACAAGAGTGTAACGAATGATGTGTCCGATACGCCCACGTCTGGGTGAAACGGAATGGCAATTGGCAGCTGGTTCATCGCCAAACGACGCGCGTTGCTACCATCGAGGAGCCGGAACCGCCCCGCTAAGTTGCTCGGTGCTGGAGTCGCAGATGGATTATGCGGCAGTGCTCGTATCACGCGTCGTATCCTGGGCCATCGGTGGGTCGACCTCGATTTTGACAGGAGGCACCGGCTCCCGGACAACCCTATTCCGAAACCGTCTTCCAGCGCTCTGATGAGCATGCCCAGCGACGAGCGGAAATGAGACTGCGCAAGCAAGCCAGCTCCCCTCGGCTTCGAAATCATCCCGGTTCCAACGAATTTCCGCAATTTGGCCTGGGAGTTCCTTAGGAGTGCAACTTATCAGGTGTTGGCAACTGCCGACTGCCATGACGGACACCGTTAGAACTGACAGTTTGCCCGCTGCCAATCAGTGGGCATCGTTGGGTTCGGAGAAGACCTTAATGAATGCCCGCCGATTTTCCGGGGCCGTTCTGCTTACTCTAACCCTGACTGTAGTCGGCTTGCTCGTCCTTAGCGCCGCTCAGGAAGGCCACCCGCCGCACTGGTCTTATGAGGGCAAAGAGGGGCCTGTAGAGTGGGGCAATTTGGATTCAAGCTATGCGGCCTGCTCAGTTGGTAAAACACAGTCACCTATCGACATCAAGGGTGCGAAGAAGGCGGACTTGCCGACACTTAACGTTAGCTATCATGCCGTTCCTCTAGACATCATCGACAACGGCCATACCATACAGGTCAGTTATGCCCCAGGCAGCACCCTGACCGTCGGGAAGAAACTCTACACGTTACAACAATTTCACTTTCACCATCCCAGTGAAGAGCATGTGAATGGGAAGGACTTCCCTCTGGTTGCTCATCTTGTGCATGCAGATGCCGAGGGGCATTTGGCAGTCATTGCTGTCCTCTTCGAGTTGGGAAACGCCAATTCTCTAATCGAGACGTTGTGGAAGAACATTCCAGCAGTGAAAGAGAAGCCTCACGACATACCTTCAATTTCGATCCAGGCGCAGGATTTGCTTCCGAATGACCGCAGTTACTTCACTTTTGCTGGGTCGTTGACCACTCCCCCTTGCAGTGAAGGGATATCCTGGTATGTTCTGAACAGCCACCCCACAATCTCCCCGCAGCAGCTGACCGCTTTCGCCAAGATCTATCCGATGAATGCGCGACCCATCCAGCCGACCAACGGCCGTGAGATTCTGCTGTCTAAATAGCGGTTCGACATTCCGGCCAAAGCTAGCGGCCATAGTCTCTGTGAGATTTCAATCAGTCGTGCAAGCTATAGTTTTTCGTTGCTGAGTTTTGATGAGATAAGCGAACTCCAAGAGCTTCTGATTTTATGAACGCTGGGCATAGGATGTGTTGGGGGGGAGTGTTGGCTCTGGGGGGCGCATTGGTCGCAGCCGCACAGCAGCCGCCAGCAGTTTCTGAATTAGCCAATCCAGGAAGGCCAAGCGTCTCTTCGCCCGCAACTCTCACGCCGGTTGGCTACCTTCAATTCCAAACAGGGTATTTAGGCGCGGCTGACTCTCCCGACTTGTCTTCGCAGTCGAGCATCAACGAAGTCCTGAATTTGTCGGTTACACCTCGGGTGGAATTGATGGTCAGCGCACAGCCATATGCGCATTCCCGGGTAGAGGGTCAGTTGACCAACGAAGCGGGAGGCGTGTCCCTTGGAATTCAAGGAGTTATCCATCACGGCCAAGCTGCCAAGCCCACCATCGCCGTCAGCTATTTCCGCCAGATTTATGGCGGAAACGCGCCCGATCTCGATATCGGCAGCTCCACGAACAACTTTCTCATTCTCGCCAGCGCCGATGTAAAGGGCTTTCACTACGATGCTAATGTGTTCTTCAATGAAGTCGTTAAGGATCCGGTTCGCCGAGTTCAGTTTGGGCAGTCGCTGTCAATTTCACACCCGCTAGGGAAAAACTTCAGCGTCACGGGAGAAATCTGGAATTTCTCTCAACCTTTTCTCCAGAGCAATGCCGTGGGCACTTTGTGGGCGTTGAGCTACAGAGTGAGAAAGAATTTGGTAGTCGATGGCGGTTTCAATAGAGGGCTAACGAGCACGTCTACCCAATGGGAGGCATTCGTTGGCTTTACCTACCTGCTGCCTTACAAGATACGCCTTCGTTAAGAGCGCTTGCGATGGTTGCTTTATGCTTGCCGCGATCGTATTCCTAGAGCTGTTGCTTCCCCTCCCGTTGGGCCTCTGGCTTGGCCGGCACCGCGGAGGGAGGTTAAGGTGGCATTTCCGAGATGGTCCACTCTCAATGCGGTAGAGTATAAACGCCTCCTTGAGACCCCCGATTACAGGTGAAGTTTCTGTCGGATTCTGAAGAAAACTCTCTACACCGTTGAAAAGAATGGTAGACCCGTGGCACCAACCCTAGACCTGTACCGTGTCAAAGAGGCGTGATTATATGCCTAAGTACCTGGAAGCACGGCGAAGAGGGAATCGTTACAGGTGAAATCACAGGTGAAGAATATTTCGCTGCACGAGCGACCTTCAATTCTTATGTCCCTTCGAGCAGCCAGCCACCTTGACTGAGAGCATGACTGCGCAGTGACCTCCGTCAAGCCCGGCCAGTTCGTTACAAGCCCGGCAGGATCTTCGATAAAACCCATTCTCTACCTGGTCCGAGAGGCTCGACACAACGTTCCCAACGAATCGCACCGGCCGAAGGCGTAACTGTTCTTTCTGACAGTTCCATCTTTGACCCTTCGCTGACACATTTTCGAAAGATTGAATTCAGGGCCGTATCTTCGACTGTCAAATCGGTCGCTGCTGTGGCGACGCCGTTGGGGCTCTTGCACACAAATTGTTCACCGTTCTGTTGAGCGGTGCTCCCAGTATCTAATTCCCAAAAGAAATTCGGTGACAAAGTGACAGTTGTTAAGTCTGCGTGAAGCAAAAGGCGTTGCCATGACACAAGAAGAGACTCGATTGCAGGAAGCCCGCGAGGGCATATCCAGCTGGAAGAAGTGGGGGCCATATCTTAGCGAGCGGCAATGGGGCACGGTTCGCGAGGATTACAGCGAGAATGGTGACGCTTGGAATTTCTTCACCCACGACCATGCTCGTTCACGCGCCTACCGCTGGGGCGAAGATGGTTTGGCTGGCATTTCCGACGACAAACAGCATCTCTGTTTCGCGCTGGCACTGTGGAACGGCAAGGATCCAATTCTCAAGGAACGGCTCTTCGGCTTGACGAATAGCGAGGGCAATCACGGCGAGGATGTGAAGGAGTATTACTTCTACCTCGACAGCACGCCGACGCACTCGTATATGAAGTATCTCTACAAGTACCCGCAAGCGGCCTATCCCTACGTCGATCTGGTGGAGACGAACCAACGTCGGTCTAAGAACGACATGGAGTACGAACTGCTTGACACCGGCGTCTTCAAGGACGACCGGTATTTCGACGTCTACGTAGAATATGCCAAGGACGGGCCGGAAGACATCCTGGTCCGAATCACCGCAGCCAATCGCGGGCCCGAAGCGGCAGAACTTCACATATTGCCGACACTCTGGTTCCGGAACAACTGGGCGTCGTGGATTGCGGAATCCAATAGGACTCCTAAGAAACCAAATCTAAAGCAGATCCTCGCACCGGCGGGCACGAGTGTGGTCGCGGCGATGCATCCGCTCCTCGGCGAGCTAGTCCTCTCCTGCGAAGGCGAAGTGCCGCTATTGTTCACCGAAAACGAGACGAACCACGAAAGGCTTTTCCTCGGACAAAAGAACGAGAGCCCCTATGTCAAGGACGGCATAAACGACTATGTGGTGCAGGGCAAACAGGGCGCGGTGAACCCTGGAAAGCAAGGCACCAAGGCCGCGGCGAACTACGGGGTCAAGATAGATGCCGATCAAAGCAAAGTGATTCGGCTACGGCTCTCCAAAAGTTCTGCAAACCAGAAGCGCGAACCCTTTGGAAAGCAGTTTGATGAAATCTTCGCAGACCGGATTCGGGAAACCGATGAGTTTTACAAGTCGATCACACCACCATCGCTGGGCGAAGACACGGCCAAAGTGATGCGCCAGGCCCTTGCCGGCATGCTCTGGAGCAAGCAGTTCTTCTTCTTCGACGGTGATAACTGGCTGGACGAGCACCATTCCAACCCGCTCCATACCGGATATCGAAATTCCCGGAACTCGGAGTGGTTCCACATGCTTAACGAGGACATCATCTCCATGCCCGACAAGTGGGAGTATCCCTGGTACGCAGCTTGGGACCTGGCCTTCCACACGCTACCACTCTCAATTGTGGACCCCGACTTCGCCAAGCAGCAGATGGAGTTGATGCTCCGCGCCGCCTACCTGCACCCCAACGGCCAGATGCCCGCCTACGAATGGAACTTCAGCGACGTGAATCCCCCGGTCCACGCCTTTGCCACTCTCTTTCTTCACCGAACCGAGCAGGCTCTTCGCGGTGAGACAGACGCGGACTTTCTCAAGGTGACGTTCAACAAGCTCTTGCTGAACTTCACCTGGTGGGTGAACCGCAAGGACCGCCTCGGGAAGAACGTGTTTGAGGGAGGTTTCCTCGGTCTCGACAACATCGGCGTGTTCGACCGCAGTGCGCCGCTTCCCACCGGTGGCCATTTGGAGCAGGCGGACGGCACAGCCTGGATGGCGCTTTTCAGCCAGAACATGATGGAACTCGCCTTCGAGCTCACCCTTCACGACCCGAGCTACGAACCCATGATCATGAAGTTCGCTGAGCACTTCTACTACATTGCCGCCGCCATGAACCGGCCGGGTCGAGACGGGATGTGGGATGAGGAGGACGGTTTCTACTACGACCTGCTGCGGCTCCCCGACGGCAGCTCAAAGAGGCTTAAGGTTCGCTCCATGGTTGGGATCCTCCCACTGTGTGCCACGACGATTGTCGAAAAGTCGACTCGGGAGCGCATCCCGCAGACGATTGCTGAGCTACATGAACGCCTTCGCCGGATACCCGAACTCAAAGAGACCATCCATCCCACGGGCCCGGGACATTTCGGGGTAGCCGAGCGGGGGATCGTCGCCCTGCTCAACCCGGAGCGGCTGCGCCGGATTCTGACAAAGATGCTTGACGAAAACGAGTTCCTAAGCTCCTACGGTATCCGCTCGCTTTCCAAGTTCCACGCGCAGCATCCTTTCGTCTTAAATGTAGGCGGCCAGGAGCACCGCGTGGACTACCTGCCGGCCGAGTCGAACACCGGCATGTTCGGCGGCAACTCCAATTGGCGGGGGCCCGTCTGGATGCCGGTGAACGCGCTCATCATCCGGGCACTGCTGAACTTCTATTTGTACTACGGCGAAAACTTCAGGATCGAATGCCCGACGGGTTCAGGGAAGATGATGAACCTGTTCGAAGTGAGCAAAGAGATTGCCGACCGGCTGACCCGGATATTCACCCGTGACAAACATGGTCGGCGGCCCGTCTATGGTGGCACGGAGACATTCCAGAGCGATCCCAACTGGCGCGACCACATCCTGTTCTACGAATACTTTCACGGCGACAACGGTGCCGGACTGGGAGCTAGCCATCAAACCGGCTGGACCGGGTTGGTAGCCAAGTTCATCCAGCTGTACGGTTTCCTTGATGCAAAGCGGAGCCTGGAGATCGGAAGGCGTGCCGCGTTTGCGGAGAAAGCCCGCGCCGCTGGATAAACAGTAGGCGATCCTCCCCGTGTCTTGTGTCGTATTGGTCTGGTCGCAGAGCAAGGACGACGAGGGGTACTTCCACAGGCGCTCCGATCTGAACTATTTCACACGGGGCTCCAAATACTCCCGCCTTCGCGCCGTTCCAAAGGACCAACTTGGTATTGAAAGCAATCCGGTGGTGTCTTGTTGTTTGCATTGCACTCGGTGCTGGACATATGGCAATGGCGCAGACTCTGGCTCCGCGCGCGTACGTCATCACGCCCAAAGACTCCAACGCCATCACGTTATCGTGGACCTACTTCGATGGCGGCCTGAACTTCAACGGCGCGGTCCCAATCACCGGAGCCACGGGAACCTACAGCGTACCGGTCGTTAGCTACTACCACTCGTTTGGTTTATTCGGACGCTCAGCAAACGTCACCGCTTTTCTGCCTTACGGTGTGGGAACCTTCCAGGGCAACGTGCTCGGTACCCAGAGCCAGGTCTATCGCTCCGGTCTCCTTGACCTTACGTTGCGGTTTTCGGTCAACCTCAAGGGCGGTCCCGCCATGGACCTGCCCCACTTCCTGAAGTGGAAACAGAAGACTCTTCTCGGAACCAGCCTGACTGTCGTCGCTCCAACCGGCCAATACGACCCGACTCACCTCATCAACTGGGGGATCAATCGCTGGGCGATCAAACCCGAATTGGGCTATTCGCGCCGCTGGGGGAATTGGGTTCTCGATGGCTATGGAGGTGTTTGGTTTTACACGACGAACAAGGCCTTTTACTCCGTACCTAATCCCCAGCCGCAAACCCAAACTCCGATCGGCTCCTTCGAGAGTCACTTGAGTTATGACTTTAGCAAGCTGCACTGTTGGGCTTCGCTGGATGGGAATTTCTGGTTCGGCGGCGCCACCAGCTTAGGCGGCATTGTCAACACCGTTACTCGGCAGACGAGCTCCCGCATCGGAGGGACGTTCTCCGTCCCTTTGAAAAGGCACCAGTCCCTCAAGGTCAGTTATAGCGACGGAACCTATGTGCGCTTCGGCGGCAACTATCAAAGTGTCTCTGTAGCCTGGCAGTATTCCTGGCTTGGCTGGCCAAGATTTCATTCGCAGTAGCCGTCTTTACGTAGGGATCGGACGATTCAAAAAGAAAATCACACGACCAATCTAGAGGCCACGAAAAGCCCGGTTCCGCTGCTCCTCTGGAACGGAAGGCCAAACCCAGCGAAGTGGCGCGGATCTCATCCGCGTGCGCGGCGTTGTAGCCCTCGGCATCGTTGATAAAGTAATTGGTGCGACTGGGAACTTAAGTTTCCGGCGGGCAAATACTAAGTGCAGAGCATATGCTCAGCAGACAGGCTACCGCGATTATCTGACGCGAGAATCTGTTTCTGGAGACAGGCGGATTTCGTTGTTTCGTTTGTCATGGTTTCTTTTGGTTCCAATTTTTTATTCGTTCAACGATGTTTCCAAAATCAAGAAATCTAGTGATTTGAATGATCTGCGGCGAAGATTTCTTCCAAAACCGTCCTTGCACAGTTCGTGCACAGTTCGATTCCTGAAAAGAATAGCAAACCCACACTCTGCGGTAAACTCAACACTTAGTCAGTCGGGGCGTAGCGAAGCCTGGTTATCGCGCCTGCCTTGGGCGCAGGAGGTCCTGTACGAGTCAAGTAGGGCCTCATGAAGACCAACGCTTGAATGGCTGCGGCTCTTTGACTCACTCTGTGGGTATCCCCTAAGTATCGGAGCGACGCCAAGGCGAGCGGGGCTGTTCTGGCTGCTGACACGCACAGTGTTGAAGCGGATCGCCGGTTGAACAGGCCGATCGCAAACTCCTGATCTATATCATCGTTCGCAACCGCTCGAGTACCTCCCGGACTGCCTCCGGCGGCCCCGCCCCGCCAGCGACATGAGACCGACTAAGGTGGATTTAGAACGGGAGTCGCATTTAAGAACTTTTGCCCCGAGACGGAGATTTGGAGTGTCATACCAGTGTCATATGAATTGTGATGAATGGCGGCAAATGGTGAATAAAGACCGCAAAGAGAAGGTAAATCTGACTACGCCCATTTAGCTAGAACTTGCTGATTCTCGTCGATTTGTCTCGGCTCCGGCACAATCGTGATTAAATCAGGAACAAGGCTGTTAACCGAAATGTTGGAGGTTCGAATCCTCCCCGGGGAGCCAAACCTCTTTGATCTCAAGAAATTACAGAGTTTAGGTAGAGCATTCGGCTCTCGACCGAATGCTTGAGAATGTATTGCCAATTAGGTTGGCGGAAGTTGTTGAACGGGAAGATCTTCTGGGAACGTGTCAAAAATCAAGAAGCGCTGTCACAAAAACGTAATACCACGTCTGCATTTCCAGGTGGCAGGATCGTTTCTAGTGGCTGCAGCGCCCGCATTGTGACTTCGGGACTTGTTCGACCATTCGGTCTGTAAGCGGAGGTTTGGCTTGGCTGCGTAACTAGAGCGTCTGCCTCCCAAGCAGGTGTGTTAGTCCCTCGCCGGTTTGCTCAGGAGCACAAGCGCTGCCATAAAATGTAGTGCCACGTTGGATTTCCGGGCTGCGGGATCGTTGTTAGTGGCCACAGAGCGACCATTCTGGCTTCGATCCTTGATGGACCATTCGCTCCGCAGACCAATGCTGGTCCATGGTCGTTAGTTCAAATCAAGCCAGTGCACTTAAACCTCTAGAGTAGTTAGATCCAGCTGACTGTGGCTCGACGAGCCGCAGCCTGAAGCGGACCAAGTTCGCAAGCTCGTCGAGGCGCAGTTCGAGGTGTGCTGCGCGAGGGATTCGGGCGCTGTCCGGAACGCTGGTGGGAACGGAAGTGTGTGCGCCGTTCTTCACGCCGACTGATACGAAGGTATCGTCGATACCTTCGTCCAATTGTTTTGCCTCGAGGGTCCTGGCTTAATCGCAAGTGTTTATTGGGTCCGCATTTTCCAACGGGGAGCAGGTATGTCAGAGAAGAAAACAGCAATCGTTACAGGCGCCTCACGGGGGATCGGCGCGGGACTCGTCGAAGCGTTTTTGAAACGCGGTTATAGCGTGGTTGCGAACTCGCGAAACATTACCAAGGCAAATCCATTCTCAACGGCCGCGGATGTTGCACTCGTCGATGGGGACATCGGCGACCCGAAAACGGCCAAAAAGATCGTGGATACTGCCGTTTCCCGGTTCGGTCGGATCGATGTGCTGGTAAACAATGCGGGCATTTTTATCCCCAAGCCTTTCACCGAATACACAACCGAAGATTTCAACACTTTAGTCTCCACGACGCTTGCAGGCTTTCTCTACGTGTCACAGCTCGCCGTAAAGCGAATGTTGCGGCAGAAATCGGGCAGCATCGTCAACGTGTCAACTACTCTGGTTGACCAACCGATCGCAGGTGTAGGGGCGGCCGTTCAAATTATGTTGAAGGGCGCCTTGAATGCGGTGACACGCGCCCTCGCCATCGAATACGCGAAGGAAGGCATTCGTGTAAACACCGTAGCGCCGGGAGTGATCGATACTCCCATGCATAAACCGGAGACCCATGACTTTCTGAAAGGGTTGCATCCGGTCGGCAGGATCGGTGAGGTCAAAGAAGTCGTCGATGCAGTTTTGTTCTTGACCGACGCGACGTTCACCTCGGGTGAAATACTGCACGTGGATGGCGGCGCGCACGCGGGCAAATGGTGACCGGAACGCTTCGTTGCCGCCTCGCAAGCGGCTTGTGACTCGGCGTTCTGCCTCGCTAAGTCACTCAACGTTTTGAAACTTTCATTCACTGGAACTTGCCGATTTTGACGGCGCACGGAGAAAAAAGGATGACCACTTATCAAGAAATCAATGCAGCAGCCCGTTCAACACAGGACGACATCAAAGTTCGCTACACCGCTAAGACCCATACTTCAGGCGGTAGGCGCGGCGGCGTCTCCCTCAGTGATGATGGCCGCTTAGATGTGAAGTTCTCGGCCCCGGGAGTTCCAGGAACCGGCACCAATCCTGAGCAATTGTTTGCCGCTGGTTGGTCGGCCTGTTTCATTAGTGCGATGGGGGTTGTAGCCAACAAGATGAAGGTGAAACTTCCGGCTGACGCAGCCGTCGATGCCGAAATAGACCTGTGCAATTCTGGCGACGTTTATTTCCTCCGAGCGCGGCTGAACGTCGGCCTGCCGGGCTTGGACCGCGAAGTCGCCCAGGCCATTGTGGACGCCACACACGGCAAGACATGTGCATATTCCAACGCTACGCGGGGCAACATCGATGTTGCGGTCAACGTGGTGTAGGCCGGACCTGTAGCAAACCGTTTTGAAAGGACTGCGTCGGCTCTCGCGGGCTGATTCATGACTTCAATCTTGAGGCAACGAAGGAGAACAATATGAAACTCTCGCAAGCGTACCGAACTGCTTTGATAGCAATTGCAGGATATTTTTTGCTGACACCGATGTTTTACAACGGATCGGTCGCTCAGACCAAATCCCCTCAAGGGGTTAGAAATATTGTCATTGTTCA
>Ga0210406_10003453_pt1 | contig 17280 bp, 16 predicted proteins | sample IncBWC30MmetaG_FD_155454 | JGI IMG/M metagenome (GOLD analysis project Ga0210406, IMG submission 155454) | Forest soil microbial communities from Barre Woods Harvard Forest LTER site, Petersham, Massachusetts, United States - Inc-BW-C-30-M | ecosystem: Environmental > Terrestrial > Soil >... | reverse complement strand
CCCGCTGCAGTCCCACGCGAATGTTCCCAGTCATCTCTTCGGCTAAGCGATTCCAGTTGAGATCTTTCGGCAGGTCTGGCACGGCTTCCCGAACCTGTTCGCTTGCTGATCGCAAGGCTGCCACTTCACTATTACATGCGGAACACCGGGAAACGTGGCGGCCCACCTTCCAGCGGTCCCAAAATGTCAGATCTCCGCCGGCCAATAGCGCCAGTTGGGCTTCGCTCGGATGTCTCATGGAGCCGGGGCGACTCATGAAGGCTTCCTCCCTTGCGCGCGGCGGCTGCGTTCGATATAGCGGCGAAACTTAACACGAGCATTGGCGATGTGCGACCGTACGGTCGCCTTGGAACAGTTCATCTGGCTGGCGACTTCCTCGGCCGGCAGCCCCTCTACGTCACGCAGCAACAAGGCAGTCCGTTCGCGCTCAGTCAGGACCGTGAGACCTTCTTCGAGATAAGCTCGATGCTCGGAGCGAAGCATAGCCTGCTCAGGGCTTTCCGATGGTTCGCTCAAGGGCTCCATCAAAGTATCAATCTCGCAAAAGTTGACTTTGCCATTGCGCCGCAAGAAATCGATGGCCGTATTACTGGCGATCCGGGACAGCCAATGCGCCGCTTTTTCGATGTCCTTTAGTTGATCCTGCCGCTGGAGCGCCTTGATAAAGGCCTCTTGCGTCAGGTCCTGGGCATCGGCGACGTTCCCGACGATACGGTAGATGAGCAGGAAGATTCGCCGTAAGTTATCGGAAATAAAGCGATTTTGCAGCTCCTGAGCCGCTTGCAGCGTGGCGTCGAGTTGAGAGGGTATGCCCCGCTCGCTCATAAAATCCTCAAATGTCTGCACTACGGACGCCATGCCTATAACAGGCTGACGTGAAAACCTTGAAAACGTGCAAGGCTTTTAGTGACACTTAGGTAGTGATCGGCTCCTCTTTCTCAATTGTATATGGCTTCTAACCCCCTGCGGATCGCTCTCGTTGCGGATATCCATGCTAATGTTTGGGCCTTGGATGCCGTCCTGGCCGATATTCAGAAACAGCGCGTGGACACGGTGTTCAACCTCGGCGACATCCTATATGGTCCTCTAAAGCCACGCGCGACCTACGAGAGGCTTCGGACTTTGGGCGATCTGCTTACCATTCGCGGGAACCAGGATCGCCAGATCTACGATGCCACTGAACAGGACCGCCGCGCGATCCCTACGCTGGACTATGTAATCAAAGACCTGGGCGAAGATCCGATCCAGTGGCTGCAGACCCTGCCGCCCAGCGCCATCTTCGAGGAGGAGATTTTTCTGTGCCACGGGACACCCGCCAGCGACGAGGCCTATCTGCTTGAGGACGTGGCGTCAGGCCGGGCGATGCTGCGGCCGGAAGCCGAGATCCTGCGGCTGGCGAAAAACGTCCGGCATCCTGTGATTGTGTGCGGCCACTCTCATACTCCGCGACTGGTTTCTCTCGCGAACGGCCAGATGATCGTGAATCCTGGCAGCGTGGGGCTGCCTGCTTATAGCGAGGATGCGCCGGTCGCGCATGTCATGGAGACATATTCGCCACACGCATGTTACGCAATCCTGACCAAAACAGGAGCTGGTTGGGATGTCTCTTTTGAGAGAGTAACTTATGACTACGAGCCGGCTTCTCGGTGCGCGGCATCAAAGGGGCGCAATGATTGGGCGCGCGCCATCGCTACGGGTAGAGTTTAACCCCCAAGCAGTTTCGTGAATGTATCCGGTGCTAGATCGGCGAGCGATCTGACCGCAAAGTCGGCCGCAAGCAACGCCTTTCGGTTAACACCAATGCTGCGCATCCCGGCGCGCCGGGCTGCCTCTACACCAGCGACTGCGTCTTCCACGACAACGCACTCCGCTGGAGCTGCGCCGAGGCGCGCCGCTGCCGTCAAAAACACTTGCGGGTCCGGCTTGCCGGCCCTCACGTCTTCAGCAGAGACGATGGCCTCAAAGCAACCCGCCAAACCAATCACCTCCAGCACAACCTCGACGTTCGCCCGGGGCGCGGAAGAAGCGATGGCTTGCCGCCATTTTTCCCGATTCAATCGCCGGACCCACTCGGCAGCTCCCGGAAGCGGAGCGATCCCACTATCGCGAACCAGTCTCCGGTACAGCGCCTCTTTAACATCGCCGACTCGTTGAATGCGATCCTGCGCGACATCGGCGCCGAGCCAGTGGGGCAGAATCGAGTCGTTCCGCTGTCCGAATGTCACCACAAACTGATCGCGCGTGATCGGAAGACCCTCCGCAGCCATGGTGTCTCGCCACGAGAGCCAATGGAACTCTTCGGAATCTACCAGTGTCCCGTCCATGTCCCAGAGAACCGCTCGGATCATGCCGCCATTCTCGCATGGGATTGCCGGGCAGATTGGGTGGGAAAATTAAGTATGCGGTTCGGGCGAACGCTGATCATCATCGGGCTCTTCGTCCTGGCGCTGGGCCTGATCGTATCCATCGGCGAAAGACTCCCCATCCGTCTGGGCCGCCTGCCCGGGGACATCGTCATCCGAGGCAAAAACTCGGTCTTTTATTTTCCAATTGTGACGTCGCTGCTGATCAGTCTGATTTTGTCGGTGGTGCTGTGGCTCTTTGGACGCCGGTAATCATCGCCGATCGACGCCATGTGGCCGTGTTTCACTGAATCTGCGCGGACTCTTTGACATAACGGGCAATCTGCTCGGCCGTTGCGAACCATACGCCAGGCTTCGATTTCATGTATGCGATTAATTGGTCCAAGTGATGAAGCGGCGCGCGATGACCGCTGACATGCGGATGCAGAGTGAGCACAAACATGGTGCGCTGCTCGTAGGCTCCGTCGAACTCATCTTTGTAGAGCTGATACAGCAGCTCTGGTGAGGGCATCGTTCCGCCGCGGCCGAGGTAGGGAGTTTCGGTGAGAGTCCAATCGATGGCCAGCTCGACGATTCCGGTTGGTTCGCCGTTAGAAACCAGCTCGTATGGCTCGTCCATGGCTTGCAGGCTACTGTCGTAAAGGAAGCCGCTTCTTCGCAGCAGTCCTATGGTATAGCGGCTGAATGCCCAAGCCGGTGCGCGATACCCGACCGGCCGTTTGCCGGTGGCCTCGGTGAGGTAGTTGATGGCCTGGTTCAATAAACGCTCCTCTTCGGCTTCACTATTCAGAGCGACCAGAGATTCGTGAATCCATCCGTGGACGCCGATCTCATGGCGGCCGCTCTTGAGTATGGCCGGAATCATCTCCGGATGCAGCAGCGAGCTGACTGCAGGAATAAAGAACGATGCTGGAACCTGGTAACGGTCGAGGAGGTCGAGGATGCGCGGCAATCCGGTTTCGGCCCCGAAATCGGCAGCCGAGAGCGTGGTGGGCGACGTCTCGCCGCGCGCTAACAAATAAGACTCATTATCGACATCAAAGCTCAGGCACACGGCTACTCGCGCGTTGCCGGGCCATGACTTTGGGGTAAGCTTTTGCCCGACGCGTGCGGGCGCGACTGCGCGGCGAAGCTGCTCCTCGGTCCAGTGGATGCCGGGCTGGGCAGGTGGCCCCGTTTGCGCAACGATCGATGCGGCGGCAAATAAAATGCCAAATACGTGCATCCATTTGAGGGACTTAGCGCCCATGGCTTATCCTCTCACGTTACCGAACGGTTAGAGGAGGCGCTTGATGATTCCTTCCCATTCGCCGCTTCGTCTGATAGGCAGACGCTTATGATCAAACTTGTGATCGGGATGTTGACGATTCCTTTGGCCTTGGCAGCCGCAGATCCAATGGGTCTTCCGAACTTTCACCAGGTAAACGACCGGATCTACCGCGGTGCGCAACCGACGGTCGAAGGATTTCAGGCCTTGGCGCAGATGGGAATCAAAACCATTGTTGATCTCAGACGCGAAGACGGACAGATTCGCGAAGAGCAACGCACAGTGGAATCTCTCGGCATGAAGTTTCTTAGCGTACCTATGGAAATGGGGGCGCCAACTGACCAGCAGATGTCGCGAGTCATGCAGGAATTAAATTCGAATGCCGGCCCTGTGTTCGTGCACTGTCATGGCGGGCGGGACCGCACTGGCACCGTCATTGCGTGCTATCGCAAGACGCATGACGCATGGGATAGTCAAAAAGCATTGGATGAGGCAAATCTGGCCGGTATGCGCCGCGACGCGAGAATGCGAAAATATGTGCAAAAACTCGCGACGCGCGCCGACGCGGGCGCTTCAGCTTTGTGACGTTGCTTTGGCCATTCGGAACCGTTCGATTTCGTCTAATTCAGCCTGATTGAGGCGAAACTCTGCCGCGCCGATAACTCCTTCTACTTGATTGGCCGACCGCATGCCGACGATGGCCGCCGTGACAGCCGGATGCCGAAGTGTCCAGGCGATCGCTACTTCCCCCGGTGTGCGACCGTGCCGGTTGCCGATTGAGCGCAGCAATTCGGCCAATGCGAGATTCCGCGAAAGCAGCGGTTCCTGAAAGTTCGGTACCCGCCGGCGAAAATCGTCCGCGGGAAAAGCAGCGACCCGCTCGCGTGTCATGGCGCCGCTCAATAGGCCCGACTTCATCGGCGAATACACGATAACGCCAATGTTGTTCGCTTGCGCATACGGCAGAATTGACTCCTCGATTTCGGGCGAAATGAGTGAGTATGGCGGCTGCAGCGAGGTAATTGGCGCGATGGTCTGCGCACGCTTCATTTGATCGGCATTGAAATTTGAAACCCCGATGTGGCGGACCTTGCCCTCCTGCTTGAGTTTAGCCAGGGCAGTCCAACCCTCCTCGATGCCGTCGTCCGGCTCCGGCCAGTGGATCTGATATAAATCGATGGCATCCACCTTGAGCCGCCGCAGACTGCCTTCAACTTCCTGGCGAATAGAGGATTCCTTCAGCGATTTGATTATTTCGCGACGATCGTTCCAAACGCGCTCGCATTTGGTGAAGACGTACGGTTTCGCTGAACGGCCTTCTAACGCCCGCGCGACCACCTCTTCGGAATGACCCAAGCCATAAACGGCGGCCGTATCGATCCAGTTGATTCCGTGATCGAGCGCCGCATGGATCGCGTCGATGGACTCCGGATCGTCCTGGGGTCCCCAGGAGAATGCCCAGCCGCTTCCGCCCATGGCCCAAGCGCCGATGCCGAGCGGAGTGATTTCCAGATCGCTGTTGCCTAATCGTTTTTTCTGCACGTATGGGGCTAAGAACTAGCTCCGCTGACGGTCGCGTCTTCTTCCAGAATCGCCCACCTCTTCACTATTCCACAGATTACATCGCTGAAGGTCTGCAGGTCAGTGGGCTTCTGCGCGAATTCACGCGCGCCCAAATCCAGCGCGCGGTTTATCTCGGCCTCATTCCAGGAGGACGTGAATATAACGATAGGGGCGCGCTTGTTCTGGTTTCGCTCCAAGACCACCGAGCCGGGGATCCTGGGGAGGTTGAGATCCAAGATAATTAAGCCCGGACTGAACTCTGGATTATCCAGCATCTGGAGGGCTTGCTCGCCATCCCTGGCGACATGAATCTTAACGGGGATGGGGCCTTCCGCCAGGGTTTGCTGAATGAGCAGGGTGTCCCCCGCATTATCTTCGACTAAAAGGACCTCAACCGGCTTCATACACGATGGCTCAGCTATCTCTAAGGACTCCCGGCGGGACAAGTCGTTTCAGGTTTTCCCTGGAGATTTTACCAGGGTCGTAAACACCACATTTATCACGTGAAGTTTCCTCTGTTGACGCCCCTGGTGGCGCTCGCGTTAGGTATCGGCCTCTCGCGCCTAGCGGGGTTTGGAGTAGTTGAGCTTCTAATCGCTCTCCCGGTATTCCTGGCGACCACGGTGTTGGCTTTCCGCAACCCGCGGAAGATCAGATACGCGTGCTGCTTTATAGCCGTGGCGGCATGCGGTACGGCGATCGAGTTTATTCACCGGCCCGGCCGTGCGCCCCATATCGATGCCAGCTCACGCGAAACGGTGCTATTAAGCGGATGTGTCGTTTCGCCGCCAGCCTTCTATGAAGGGCGCGATCAATTTATAATTGAACTGGCCCCGAACGCGCGTGCCCGCGTCAGCCTAACGGTTAGAGATGGCGAGGCGCCGCCGATCCTCCACTACGGACAGCCAGTGGAATTAGAAGCGCGGGTTCGGCCCATCCGAAATTTTCAAAATCCGGGCGCTTTCGATTATCAGGCTTATTCAGCGCGCAGTGAGATTTATTGGACTGCCTCAATGGCCGCCGGAAACAGTGTAAAAGTGCTGCCAGGCCGCTGCGGATCGTGGTTCCTGTCGGGAATCTTCGCCTTGCGTACCGCCGCGCTCAACCGGATCGATCGGCTCTATGCCGGCAACCCCTACGCCACCGGCATGATGGAAGCCACGCTGATTGGCGAATCGAGCAAGCTCGACCGAATCTGGACCGAGGAGTTCCGGCGCACCGGCACATATCACATGTTGGTGATCGATGGGCTGCATATCACGGTCCTGGCGGCGTTCCTCCTGCTTCTACTGCGAGTCTGTTTCATCCCCGAGCTGGAAGCGCTGGCGATCACAGCCGCCGGAGCATGGCTGTATGCGCTGGTTTCCGGCTGGAACGCACCGGCCGTCCGGGCTGCCGCGGGATTCAGCTTGTATCTGGCCGCGCGATACTTCTACCGCCGCCGGCAAGTGCTGAATCTACTGGCCGCAGTGGCGATCATCTATTTGGTCGGGGATCCTGGCCAGCTGTTCGAGGCCGGCTTCCAATTGTCGTTTCTGGCGGTGGCGGCTATCGGCGCACTAGCGATTCCTCTGTTGGAGGCTACGTCCGCGCCGTTCTCGCGCGGTATCTTCGGGATTCGTGAAGTAAGCCGTGACGCTCGCATGCAGCCCAGGGCCGCTCAGTTTCGCGTCGAATTGCGCTTGCTCGCCGAGACGCTGCATTACTATTTACGAATTCCTCAAGACTGGATTGCGCGTGGCCTTGCGGTGATGGCACGGCTGCTCTTCTACGCCTGGGAGATGGCGATCATCTCCACAGTAATGCAGATCGCGCTGGCTCTGCCGTTGGCGATCTACTTTCATCGCATTTCTTTCACAGGTTTCTCGGCCAACATCATCGTAGTTCCGCTGCTCGCCTTGGTCGTTCCTTTTGGGTTTACCGGCGTCTTCACCGGGTGGCATCTTCCTGCTGTAATTGCGGGATGGCTGTTGGGGTTGGGCGAAAAGGTGGCCGCCTGGCACGTTCAGTTCGAGCCTAACTCTCGCGTTCCCGATCCGCCGCTTTGGCTGGTTTTCGCCTTTTCAGCGGCTCTGATTGCGCTTGCCTTTGCAGTATGGCGATCACGCCGTTGGAGTTGGGTTTCGGCCTGTGTGGTTACCGTGTTGTTTGCGCTGGTCTTCTGGCATCCGTTCCCGCCCGACGTCCAGCGGGGACAACTGGAATTGACAGCCATCGATGTCGGCCAGGGCGACAGTTTGCTGCTTGCCTTTCCCGACGGTGAACTGATGCTGGTGGACGGCGGCGGGATTCTCTCGTTCGGCCATCGGACGAAGCCGCGGATCGACATCGGCGAAGATGTGGTCTCGCCCTACCTATGGCGGCGGTCGATCCGGAAAGTCGACGTAGTCGTGATGACCCACGCCCACGACGACCATGCTCAGGGGCTCCCTGCGCTGATTGAAAACTTCCACCCCCGCGAGCTTTGGACCGGTGCGACCGCAGCCAGCGCGGCATGGACAGCAGTGGAGGCCAAAGCCCAGTTACAAAAGGTTTCGATCAGTGAAATGCGTAGCGGCCGGGCCTTTAATTTCGGAGGCACGCACATCGAGATAATCTCGCCGCCCCCGGGCTATGTTCCTGGCCAGAGCCCGACGAACAACGATTCGCTTGGGATGCGAATAACCTACGGCGAGCGATCGATCCTGTTGACGGGTGACATGGAAAAGCCCATGGAAATGCAGGCACTGGCAGCGGGCGAGCCTTTACAGGCCGACATACTCAAGGTGGGCCACCATGGCAGTAACACGTCCAGTATTGAGCCGTTCTTGGAGGCTGTTTCGCCTAGATTTGCGCTAATTTCGGATGGCTTTGAGAACTCGTTCCGCCACCCCCACCCTAAGGTGCTGGAGCGCCTCGCGACGCACCATGCCACCATCCTGCGGACCGATCTTCAAGGGCTCACAACCATCCGGACAGACGGCCGTAAAATTTCGGTCGAAACCTTCCTTCCACGAGCGGCATCGCATCAAGCGTACCAGTACTCAGCCGCGGTTCCGTAAGGAATTGTATGCGAAAAAGGACGGGACAACCTCGTTTAGTATTGATACTATAGATAGACCTGAGGTTTTAAGAAATGTCCATTTCGCGCTGGCGGCTGCGCGTCGCCATTCTTGCTTTCGCATGCGCTTCTATTCACCCCCTTCTGGCTCAATCTGAAGCTGACGTCAACGCCGGAATCAAGAAATTCACTCAGATTTATGAAGCAGTGGAGTCCAACTTCGCCGACAAAGTGGACACCGATCAGGTCGTATTCAAGGGCGCGATTCCGGGCATGCTGCGCACGCTGGATCCGCATTCGAATTTTTTCGATCCGAAAGCTTATGCACTGCTGCGCGAGGGACAATCGGGTCACTATTACGGTGTTGGCATGTACGTCGGCGCGCCGGAAGGCAAAGTAGTGGTGATGTACCCGTTCGAAGGCTCTCCGGCTTTTCGAGCGGGACTTAGACCGGGCGACCAGATCATTTCGGTGAACGATTCGGACACCGAGCACGCCACAGTCACGGAAGTTTCCGGCATGTTGAAGGGCCCCAAGGGGACTCCTGTCACCATTACCGTGAAGCGCTTGGGCAATTCGGAGCCGCTGCATTTCTCGGTGGTTCGCGACAACGTCCCCCGAGGTACGGTAAATTACGCGTTTTGGATTCGGCCCGGGATCGCGTACATGCGCATCGAGGCTTTCAACGAAACGACCAGCCACGAAGTGGATCAGGCACTGTCGCACTTTCCGGAAAGCGCCATCGACGGGATGATTCTGGATCTGCGCGACAATCCCGGCGGGCTGGTGCAAGAAGCTGTCAATGTAGCCGATCGTTTCCTGCGCAAGGGCCAGTTGATCGTGTCTCATCGCGGCCGGGCGTCGGCCGAAACCAAATTCGTGGCCAAAAAAGGCGAGCGTGGGCGCGAATATCCGATTGTTGTAATGGTGAACCGCGGCACGGCGTCAGCGGCTGAAATTTTGTCCGGCGCCCTGCAGGATCACGACCGGGCCTGGATCTTCGGCGAAAATACTTTCGGCAAGGGCTTGGTGCAGGCGCCCTTCCCGCTGTATGGTAACAGCGCCCTGCTGCTGACCATCGCGAAATACTACACACCCAGCGGCCGGCTGATTCAGCGTGATTATTCCCACCAAGGTCTGTATGAGTACCTCAGCCGCAACGAGGGACAGAACAATCTCAAGGATATGCGGAAGACCGACAGCGGACGAATCGTATTCGGTGGCGACGGCATTGCACCGGATGAGAAGTACGAGACCCCTAAAGCGACTCATCTGGAGAGTCAGTTAGAAAACCGGCTGGCGTTCTTCTTCTATTCACCCGAGTTCTTCGCGACGCACGATGAGCATCTGACTAAGGATTGGAAGCCGAACGATCAGGTGATGGAAGACTTCAGCTTCTTCATAAAACGCCGCGGCATCGAGTTCACTTCCGAGGATTTCGAGCGCGATCGTTCGTGGATACAGAACCGCTTGCGGGTAGAGCTTTTTACTACCGCCTTCAGCCGCGAGGAGTCCGACCGCCTGGGTTTCCAGACCGATCCGGAAGTCCGCAAGGCACTGGATTCTCTGCCCTCTTCGAAAGCACTGCTAGACAAGGCGCATGAAGTGATCGCGCACCAGGGCCGAGGCCGAAAGGGCGCGGTCGCCCAGGCTCGATAGTTAAACCGGCTCTAGCCGCGCGTTTTCTTTTCGGATTCGGCTTCCAGTTCTTCGGCAGTCTCCGGGCCTACACTTTCGGCATCTACGATCAGTTTGCGGGCGCGTTCTGCCTGTTCGCGCGCGACCTTCACTTCAAAGGGAAAGGTGGGAAGCACCGAATCGCCCACGAGCACGGCCGCGATCCCATTCGATTCCAGCAGGTTCTTGATTGACATCGCCTGCAATTCGCCCGTGACGCTGCTGCCTTCGATGTGGAATATTGTTTCTAGATCAAGATCGGCGGAGTCGTCGACCTCTTCCACTTCGTCCGGCAATGGATTCTCGTCGATCAGCTTTTCCGCTCGCGCGGCGTCTCGTGCAGGTACCCGCACCTCATAGGTCCCCTCCGGCACGCCGGGCGCGGAATCGTCCACCATGACGGCGGAGATGCCTTCCTCGCTGAGCATTTCGATGATGCTCTCGCAGTCTTCTCTGGCGGTGGCATCCATGGAGCGATAAACAGTAACCAGATCCGATGAAGCGCTCATAACTTGATTCTGACGCATTCTCCAAGTGAGTAGTAACATGGCCTTAGATCATGCAAATCCAAGCGATCATTCACAAGGCTGAGGAAGGCGGCTACTGGGCGGAGGTTCCGGCATTACCGGGCTGCGTTTCCCAGGGCGAAACGATGGAGGGAGTTAGCAGGAACATCCGCGAAGCTATCCAAGGTTGTCTTTCAATTTCTGCTGATGAGACTCCGGCGGACTTGGCCGGGCTGGTAGAAATCACCGTGTGAGAAATATAGCGGGTCGCGAGCTAGCAAAGACGCTCGAAAACGCGCGCTCCTGAATCACTTGATGAAGCTGGCCGGCGTGGAGTCGGACTTTTGAGCGTGTCCGAAATCCGTTAGTACGCGTGCGCGACCCGATAACCGTATGGATCGGCTCCGGCTTCGATGACGCCGTCGGGCAGCACCCGAACCATCACCGGGGCGGCGCCGCTGGCCCAACGGGAACGGATCCCGACTCGATCGCCGCGGCCCGCCAGATCCTGCATAACGTTTTGCGGAATGCGTTCGTCGAGCAGCAAGTCGCCCCGAACCCAGGCGTGATTATCGAAGCTCGACACCAGATGCCGGGTCTGCAGGCGCGGCGCTTCGACAGCGGCCTGCGCGTTCATTCCAAACTCCACGACATCCAGAAAAAGTTGGATTAAGCTCTGATCCTGATTGTCGCCGCCGGGAGTGGAGAACGCCAGATACGGACGCCCTTGTTGGGTCACCAGTGTCGGGCTCAAGGTCACGCGGGGGCGCTTGCCTCCAGCCAGCTCATTGGGCGATCCCGGAACCAGCAGGAAACTCTGCGCTCGCTCGGTAAGCGCGATGCCGGTGTCGCCGGCGATCACCGACGGCAGCCAGGCGCCGGACGGCGTGGCCGAGAAGACGATGCCATCCTTGTCGATCGCATCCACACAGGTGGTGTCGCTGGACATCAGCTCTGGATCGATCTTGGTGCGCGCGATCTCCATGTCGATGGGATGCCGCCCCTTCTTGTCATTTATCGTGCCGGGAATGAAGTCCAGCGAGGCCTTAGTACCAATGAGCTTGCGCCGCTCGGTAGCGTAATCTTTGGACAGCAGTGTATCGGTGGGAATGTGATTGAATTTCGGATCGCCGTAATAAGCATCGCGATCGGCGTATGCAAGCTTAAGAGCCTCGGTGACTTTAAAGATGTAATCGGCGGAGTTGAAACCCATCGATCGCAGATCGTAGCCTTCCAGAATGTTCAGCGCCTCGAGCATGGCCGGTCCCTGGCTCCAGAAGCCGGGCTTGTAGACTTTGTACCCGCGATAATCGACTGAGACGGGTTCTTCGGGCTGCAGCTTGAACGCCGCCATGTCTTCGTAGCGCAGCAGGCCGTCATTATCTTTCATGAACGTGTCGATGCGATGCGCGATGTCGCCGCGATAGAAGAAATCCCTCACGGCGTCGATCCCCGCGGTACGATTGCCTCCTGAGGCTAGCGCTTTCTTTTCGGCGGCTACCATCGAGCGCAAAGTTCGCGCCAGGTTGGGTTGACGGAATATTTCGCCGGGCATCGGAACCTGGCCGTCGGGCATAAATGTTTTCTTGGAATCGGGCCACAAATCTAAGAAGCGGCGTGAGCGCGCGATGGCTCCGGCGCGCATCTCATCGATCGCCATGCCGTCCGCCAGATCGATAGCCGGTTGCGCGACCTCGGCGAACGACTTGGTCCCGAATTCTCTGAGCGCGACCAGTCCGGACTCCATCATGCCGGGCACGAGCGCAGGCATGATTCCGGCCACTGGAATAATGCCCTTCATGCCGCCGGGCTCCAAAGTCAGAATTTCACCGGGCTTGGGCCGCCGCTCGCGGAACATTTCGGCGGTCGCCAGCTTCGGCATCGTGCCGACACCGGCGATGGAATAGACTTTACCAGCTTTGGTGCGAATTAGGATGGGCGCTTCGCCGCCCATGCCGAAATGCGAGAACTCGGTGACCGACGCCGCAAACATGGTGGCCACGCCCGCATCCACCGCGTTTCCGCCCTGGAAGTAGATGCGCATGCCAGCTTCAGTGGCATATTCGCTGCCGCCGGCGACCGCGCCATGGGTGCCGCGCGCCGCGTGCATGGCCGGCTGTTCATACTCCTTGTGCTGGGCCGCGCAGACAGAAATGAGCGCAAGAAAAAGGACGCCAATTTTGCGGTACATATGCTATCGACATTATAGCCCGCGCAGAAGCGGAGTTCTCATTTCCAGGAGATCGCTTCGCCGCCGCTCACTATCAGATTGAAGATGGCGGGGTTGGCGTGATCGAATTCGACGCCGACTGGCTTACCGTTGTAGAGTTTGTAGATCGCGAGTTTCGGCAACAGGAGATTCGCCTGCCGTTCTCCGGCCGCCCGAATCGCGCCCCCGATATTTGTTCCCCAAGTGACAAAAGTCTGCCTTCCGTTGACGGTTACGGGCACGAGGCCGTTTATGGCGACCTGTTTGGGAACCGCGATGCACAGTTCATTGTTCAGCTTCTCGCAGGAAGCCGTCCCTGTCCCGAGTATTTTAGTCCGCCGCTCCAACTCTGCGCGGGAACGGGCGGCAATTATGATCGCGGCGTATTCGGTCTGCTGCGCTTCGTAGAAAACCCGGTAGAATGCGGCGTCCGCCGGAAATTGAAAATAGTTGGTCGCCGGTTCGGGGCGGCGTTCGGTTTCGTCGCCGATGTGACGATCGGCGTAGAGCGGAACGATGCTAAGCCCAATTCCATTGGACTTAGTTTGAACCGTGTACGATGCCGTCTCATAGCCGAGCAGGCTCGCCGAGGACTTTATGCCGACAGTAAGGCTGTTGCCTCTCCCCGAGGTTTCGACGGACTCCAGTATCGGGCTGTCAGGCGCCACACCTTCACGCACGACTGGGCTCACCACCTGAATCCTCATTTGCGATGTGATGTCGATCTGGTTCGAGTGAAGAAGGTGAAACGCCTGGTCTATGTCGAGCGGAAGCGCTTGGGCAATCTGCTCGGCTAATTTCGGACTTGTACCGAGTGCTATGCAGCCTTGTGATTCGAGATCCGCCGTCCACTCATTCAACCATCCGATCGGTTCCTGAAGAAGCAACTCACGCGTAACCGTCACTCGAATGCGCTTACGACGGGTCTGGATTGCAATCGGCCCGCCAGTTGACGGACATTGACCGCGTCCGGCGGCGACATTCGCGTTAAAGGTCCGCTGAGCCACATCGGGGCTAGCAGCGCCGGGGGGAATTAAAACCGGATTGACGGCCGCCGGGACCAACCGATAGGAATGGATTGGCGCTTTATGGATCGCGCATCCGGTGGCGACGACAATCACCAAGAGCACTGGGCTGAGCGAGATCGAGGTCACTGCCGCATCTCCCGAACCATGTCGACCACTAGGCGTATCGCTTCAACCACGACCTCCGGCTGATCGATTTCGACCGAATGAAAACTGCTGTCTGCCATGAGCTGCCGGCTGCGATTCGAGAGCGCCAAAAGCTCAGTCTGCAGTTTCTTGTAATTGGGAAGATCGTTCCCGGTGCTGACAACAACGAGTGGTCTGTTCCCGAGCGGGTTTGCGGCTTGGCTCGTTCCTTTCAATTGCGCTAGGCAATCCTGGGCCGTTTCGACGGTAGGTAGCGTAGGCTTGAGGGAATCGGCCCACCGATGGAGTTTCTGAATCGATTCAGGAAGCTTTCGAAAATTCGAAGTATCTTCGACGGTCAAGACGATGGGCGTTTGATGGATCAGGACCGGCGGGCTATCCAGGCCGGCAAAAGATGGGCTTGGCGCAGCGTGACCGGGATCTGTTCCGACGTCGATAAACGCGTGATCCACAATCACCATGCCGGCAACTTCGCTGGGATACAAGCTGGCGTATAACCGACCCACCATGGCCCCCACCGAAAGGCCAACCAACACATAGGGGCCGTCTATTTTCGCATTCGCGAGGACCTTATGAACTTCGTTGACCCGCACCTGGCATGTCAAGGATGGGCCGGGATCGCTCCACGCAGTGCCGGAGACATCGTAGGTGCAGATCTTCGTGCGCGGCGCTACTCCAGATTGAACCAGACTCCAATCGAAGGAAAATCCTGCGCCCACAATCACTATCACGGGACTTCCTTGTCCGATGCAATAGACATGGACGCGGTATCCGCCAACGTCGACCAACTGACCGAGCGGCGGCGGAGCCGGTAGGGATTGGGCCAAGACCGAAAAGGCAAGCAACGAAACTAAGGACAGCGCACTCAAATAGCAATCTTCTCATGCTCCGACTTGGAGGGGCACGGTCCTTTATAATAGTCACTCGGATGAGCGATATCTCTGAACTACTGGAGCGGTTCCGGCGGGGCGCCGAAATGGTGGCGGTTTCCATCACCGGCGCAGCTGGCGCGGAGTTGGACTGGGCGCCGGAGCCAGGTAAATGGAGCATCCGTAAGATCGTCGCGCATCTGGCCGATTCCGAGGTCGTCGCCACCACACGCTTCCGGCATGTAATAGCCGAAGAGAACCCGAAGCTCGAAGCGTATGACCAGAATGCCTGGGCGGAAAAGCTGGATTACGACCGGCGCAAGACCTCGCAGGCTCTCGAAAGTTTTCGCCGGACTCGGGCGGAGAACTATGAGCTGCTGAAAGATCTGCCCGTAGAAACATTCGATCGAGTGGGCATACACGCCGAGCGCGGGCAGGAGACGCTGAAGCAGATGCTGCAAAGAAACGCCGATCACGCCGAGAGCCACGCCGCCCAACTTCGCGCGCGCCGCAGCGAATACAAAACCTTCAAGGCTGGTGTCAAATGAAGAACTTCGTAATCCGATTGCTGATTGCTGCTGCCGCTGTAACGCTCTATGCGGCCACTGACTTCAACGCCGAAGGCAACCGCTGGTGGTCGCATATTCAATACCTCGCTAACGACGACATGAAGGGCCGCAATACGGGCAGCCCCGAGCATCTCAAGGCCGCGCATTACGTGGCGGGCGAATTCGAACGCTCCGGTTTGAAGCCGGCCGGGACGTCGGACTATTTGCAGCCGGTGAAGTTCGACGTGAAGCAGATCGTGGAGGACCAATCCAGCCTCGCGTTGGTACGCAACGGGAAAAAGCAGCCGCTGGTCTTAGGCGACGATGCCACGCTGGCCCTTCGCGGCGACATCCAGGAGAACACGGAAGCCGGCGCGGTCTTCATCGGCTACGGCCTGCAGGTCCCCGAGAAGAAATACGACGATCTAGCGGGATTGGATCTCAAAGGCAAGATCGCCGTTTATCTGGCGGGCGGACCGGCGTCGATTCCTGGGCCGCTCAAGTCCCATTACCAGTCGGCCGGCGAGCGCTGGAAGTACCTCAAAGCCGCGGGTGTAGTCGGCGTCGCGACCATCCAGAATCCAAAGTCCATGGACATTCCGTGGTCGCGTGCCCGGCTGGCGCGATTCATGCCCGCCATGAGCCTGGCCGATCCGGCCCTGGATGAGACGCAGGGCTTGCGTCTGTCCGTCACAATCAATCCGGAGCGCGCCGACAAATTCTTCGCCGGCACCGGTCACACCATCGCCGAGATCCTGGCGGATGCCGATAGCGAAAAGCCGCTGCCTCATTTCCCGCTGGCGGCGAGCATCGCAGCCCACGTCCAGTTGAAGAAATCCCAAGTGGAATCGCAAAACGTGGCCGGGATGCTGCCCGGCTCCGATCCAAAGTTGAAGAACGAATACGTGGTGATGAGCGCGCATCTGGACCACGTCGGCGTCGGTGAACCGATTAACGGCGATTCCATTTACAACGGCGCGATGGACGACGCTTCTGGGATCGCGTCCATTCTCGAAATCTCGCGAATGCTGCATGAGTCGAACGCGAAGCTGAAACGATCGGTTGTTTTTCTGGCGGTGACTGGCGAAGAGAAAGGCCTGCTAGGCTCGCGGTATTTCGCCGCGCATCCCACGGTCGATGCAAAGAACATTGTGGCGGATATTAATCTAGACATGTTCCTGCCGCTGCATGCGTTGCACTACCTGGAAGTGCAGGGGCTTGCGGAATCGAGCTTAGGCGATGACATACGCGCCGTGGCCGGCCAGGCGGGGGTGGAAGTCCAGGCCGACAAGGAGCCGCAGCGCAATCTATTTATCCGCAGCGATCAGTACAACTTTATCCGTCATGGTATTCCGGCGCTGGCATTCAAGTTCGGATATCTGCCGGGAACGCCCGAGGAAAAGCTCCACAAGGATTGGCTGAAGAACCGCTATCATGCTCCGTCCGACGATTTGAATCAGCCGGTGGACAAGGCGGCCGCGGCCCAGTTCAACGAGATCATTCTGCATTTGATTGAACGCGTTGCCGATGCTAACGCGCGCCCGCAGTGGAAACCGGACAGCTTCTTCCGGCGCTTCGCAGGCGGGGTCTAGAATGCCCGGCAAGGCTGAGATCTTGCGCAAGTTGCATCAAGGCCCGCGCATCCTGGTGCTCCCGAATGCGTGGGATGTCGCAAGCGCGCGCATCTTTGAAGTAGCTGGCTTTCCTGCCATCGCCACCACCAGCGCGGGCGTGGCGAATTCATTGGGCTATCCGGATGTCGAGCGGATCCCGCGAAATGAAATGCTATGGATGGTGAAGCGCATCGCGCAGGCCGTTTCGGTTCCAGTGACAGCCGACGTGGAGGCCGGCTACGGCGATCCGGTCGGAACAGCACGGGCAGTGTTGGATGCGGGCGCCGTGGGAATGAATCTGGAAGACTCTTCCCTGGATGGTTCGCTTGCGGATTTGGCGGCGCAAGTTCGGCTTATCGAGCAGGTTCGCGCTGCCAGCGACATCGTTATCAACGCGCGGACCGATGTCTTTCTTTTCGCTGTCGGTGACGAAGCCACCCGCTTCGATCGCAC
>Ga0210406_10003452_pt1 | contig 17282 bp, 16 predicted proteins | sample IncBWC30MmetaG_FD_155454 | JGI IMG/M metagenome (GOLD analysis project Ga0210406, IMG submission 155454) | Forest soil microbial communities from Barre Woods Harvard Forest LTER site, Petersham, Massachusetts, United States - Inc-BW-C-30-M | ecosystem: Environmental > Terrestrial > Soil >... | reverse complement strand
TCGTGCAATACGACGGTCAGGAGCGACTTGTTGACCTTGATTTTGCCGTTGTATTCGATGAAACCCAGTTTCCTGAATTTGTTCATGAAAAAATTCACGCGTGAACGGGTGGTTCCAATCATGCTCGCGAGGGTCTCCTGCGAGACTCTCGGCAAGACGCGAACGGGCTGATCCTGTTTTCCGTAACGCGCAAGAAGTAAGAGCGTTCGTGCCAACCGTTTTTCGCTGGAATTGAAGAGTTGATCGATCAAATCCTCTTCGACACGTATGTTGTGTGCGAGCATGTAGGCGATGAAATGATCCGACAACTCGTGCTCGGCATGGAGCACGCGCAGCAACTCATTTTTCTGGATGATCAGAAGTGTGGTTGGCGTGACGGCGCTGGTTGTGCCCATCCGGACAGTCTGGCCCGCCATGCATCCTTCGCCAAAAAAATCGCTGGGACCGAACATAGCCACGACAGCTTCTTTTCCGGACCCATTCACCACCGACAATTTCACGCCGCCCTTCTGGATGTACATCACGGTCTCAGCGGCCTCGCCTTGCGAGTAGATTGATTCACCTCGCCGATAGTCCATGACCTTTCTCGCCACTCCCGCAGTATCGAGGAAGGCTTGGGCATTGAACAAGCCTACGGCTCCGTTGGTTTTAGGTTTCATAGTCTTCATATTCGACTCGAAACACCCCAACGCCATGGGCGCTCGAGGCCATCGCCACACTAACAAGTTAGTCTTTACAGGACTGTACAAAACAGAACAGCGCTCTGCCTGGGATATCCGTAAGATCATGAACCAGATGGCGAGAACGAGCGATCATCGCCGGAACTCAGGGCTGAGCTACAGGTGGTATCCCTCATCTCGTTAATTCTTTTCATCTGGATCGGGAGCGCGCAAAGTCCCCGAATCTTCATGTAGTGGCGCGAATGGACGAATTCCTGCTTGCGTGTACTGCCGGAACGACTGGTTGTAAGTGCCGATCGTCGTACAGGACAGGTAGCGTCGAGCAGGTTCTCTTCTGTTTCCATTCGGAAGGATTTCTATGGTGATTTCGTTAGAAAATGTTTTGAGCCGTGAGCTGAAACCGCTTTGCTCTCGCGACGACCATGAAATGAAATACGAACGTGGCGGCTCCAGCGCAAACAGCGGACATCTAGCGTCATACCATTGCGGTTCCGTGGGGTGCAGTGTTCGCTTCAACTCCGCCGCTGGATATTACATGCTCTTTGGGATGCCCGGCCACGCGTACACCGTCGACGAGCCTAGCGTAAACACCATGAAATGCCCCATACACGGCCGCTGGTTGTATCGCCGAAAGAATATTGGCGCGGAACCGCGTGTTGGCTGGTTTTGTGGCGTCGAAGATTGCCATTATGGCTACTTCGCCAAGACAAAGTAGGAGTGGGTCAGGACTGAGAGAAGATTCTTGCCCATAAGATGCGGCCCAATAAAAAAGTAGGACCCGGTCCTCCAGCGTTGATACCGACAATCTCATTTTCCGTTGTGAGGACTGCGTTGCGCGAGCTCGAACCCGAAGTAAGAGCATAACCGCCCCTCGAGGGTCAGAGTGGATCAACTTTTTTCTGGGTAAGTTCGGGCTTTGCCACTTCAAGCTGTAACCGCATTTTCAAAATATTCCCGTTGGCGTCTTTTACGTTTATGGTCAGTGGGAATTCGAATTCGTCTTGCATGGGTGGCGTTGCCGCTGTCAGTGTATCCTCCAATTGCCAAGCACCTGCCTGGATGCGGTGGCCCCGAATTGCCCGAAGGCGTCTCGCCGTCTTGTCAACGACGGTTATTGTGATGGGGGTCGTCATTTTGTATCTTTCGACCATTCGCCAAAGCCGTTCGAGTCCGTCGTACACCCTCAAGTCGCAGGAGGACATATCGTTCAATGCAGAGAGAATAATCGTAAAGTCGTCCATGGCGCGCAGTTTTGCAAACCCCGTGCTCGTCGGAGCAGAACACTCGCATTTTAAAGTCTACGACCAATTCTGCCGGCATGGATCATTTGTGTCGTCGCAAACCAAAGGCGTTTTTGACGGCAGAGGATTTGGGGAGTTCGAGAGTGTGGGAGCGTTTTGAGGACGCAGATCACATGGCATGGCGTGAGTACCATGAATTCACAAAGCATAGTGTCGAATCACTGCGACGAACCCGGCAGTATCTGGATTGGGCCAATATGCCCGATCCGTTTCGTCATTATGAAGGCGTTCCAATACTCGATTTGCCGGCTGACCCACCCATGTCAGAAGCTTCTGCGATCGAGGTGCTCAGGGGTCGGCCAGGTAGCACTCTCGCTAAGAATGGTGCGGCATTCCTTTCGCAATTGATGTTCTACGCAGCCTCGATCAGCGCATCCAAACGCGTCGCGTCAACCGGAGACATATACGCGCTGCGCGTCAATCCCTCCTCCGGCAATCTCCATCCGACCGAATTTCACTTCTGCACGCGGGATCTCGTGGAGTGGCCCGACGGTCTCTATCATTACCGTCCCTCGTCCCACGTGGCAGAACAGCGGGGCATCGGAGATTTTGTCGGGAAACTTGTCAGCAGCTCCGCCCCGCTTGTTTTCGTTTTAACTACTATCGCCTGGCGCGAAGCTTGGAAGTACGGGGAGCGCGCATATCGGTACTGCTTGCACGACATCGGGCACGCTTGGCAGGCGCTTACTCTCGCTGCGCGAGCGATCGGATGCGAGAGCTTTGGCCTCGGACACTTCTTGGACGACACTGTGTCTCGATGCTGTCTCCTCAATTATGATGAATGGCCCATGTTGATCGTCGCACTTCATGGCCCGTCCATTCCTCTGAAGGTGCACGATCCGGCGGAGACCGTTTTATTTGGCGGTCGACCCAATCGGCTTTCGGATGAGCAGGTATCGTACCCCCAGATTGAGAAAGTCCACGCTGCTACGAAGATCCATAGCGAAGCCGCGATTCCTTTTGCTGGCCAGCCCAGGCAAAACCGACGCGGCGAGACCAAGCTGCCATCCCCACTTACCACAGACTGCATCTTCGGAGAGGTCGTTCGTGCGCGACGCTCCGCTCTCGACTTCAGGGGCGGAAAAGAGTCGATCCCACTGTCGAAGCTTGCGACTCTCCTGGCGGTCACGGAGGAGCCGCTCTTCGCCGATTTCGCCACACTTCGTTTTGTCCAACTGTATCTTTACGTGCATCGGGTCGAAGATTTGGCGCCCGGAGTTTATCGTTATTGGCCGGAGCACGCGGAGTTGGAGAAAATCAAGCAAGGCGATCAACGCCTCATAGCCGCATCTCTGAGCCTTAGGCAAGACTTGGCAGCGAATGCTTGCGTTGCATTCTCTATGATCGGCGATTTTGAAAATGCCGCCCGCAGTTACGGCGATCGTGGATATCGTTACGTACACTTCGAGGCAGGTGCAATCGGTCAGCGAATGTATCTGGCGGCCGAGGCTTTGAGCCTTCGAGCCACAGGCATTGGAGCGTTCTTCGATGACGAAGTGCAGCGATACCTAAACCTGAACCCCGAGCAAGGACAAGTCGTGTACCATTTTGCGGTAGGTCACCCAGTTCCCGACCCGCGTCTCGAGGCTTGAGATGAGAGGCGTGGCACGTAATCCTCATTTTGAAATACGCTGTCCTCTTGGGAGAGTGGTGAAATAACACTTTTTCCCCAAATCTTCTGCTATTTGGCTCCGCCTCATTCGCAATCTGCATCATTTCCGGATATTTCGCAACTGTGCGAAATGGGACTGCACGACTTCGTTTGAGATGTCAGGATGGACGCATGTTGAATAAGAAAGAATCCGACAACGCGACACGTGCCAGCATTAAGAAGGAAATGGCGAAGCCGCGCATGGCAAAGTCGGAGCGGACAGCAGAATTGAATTTAGACACCGAACGGGTTCCAGGTCAGGCAAGGACCACCCTGCCCGGAAGCGTCCACAAAATTATTGCGTCTCTTCGTACGACCCAACCGGAAAAGGCACAGATTGCTGTGGCCGGGGGCGACCACCAGCCTCGAGATATCCGTATTGAAAATACTTTTGCTGACGGAAATGGCAATGAGGTAAGACTCAAAAAGGGTACCCACGTCGAGGTTACCGTCACCGCAAAGCGAAAGAAGTAACCCACCGTGATTTTATCGGCAATCAGGCCCGCTGACGGTAGGTACAACATGAAGACACCTCAAATATCGAAGAATAGTGACGCTTGGTTTCGTCTTATTCCTTGCTGGAGCGCTTTCCGCCCAGCGCACACCCGATAAAAACTTACTCGTCAATGGGAGGAGCACGAGCGCAGTTGTTTTGCAGGTTGATGGGCATTCTTACATAGACATCGAAACGCGGCTCAGATTACCAACGGATCGGTGAAATTCGAATCGAATCAGATCGTACTGAACATCCCTAACTCGAACTTTGATGCGAATTCACCTCAAGCCAGCGCAGCGCTGTCAAAGGACTTTGCGAGCGCAGCGATCGCCACTCTGGCGGAGCGTCGCCCCGAACTCGCTGCAAAATGACACCGTGCTGACGAAATTCTCGAACTGCGGCAAACCTCTAACGACGATGCTTGGTAGCGGTATTTTTGCCGACAATCCGAGTTGTGACTAGGCGCATCACTATAAATGCTTCGTTAGTTATCCAGTTGCTGTAGCGGTCTCCAAGCGCTTGGTCAGCTCCAGAACGAGGCCAAAAGAGACATTCCTACAAGACTTAGACGGCGGTTTTTGCATCGGGTTCGTCGGCTCGCCGGCGCGTGCCGAGGATGACTACACCGGCCATCAAAGACGCTAGGCCAAGGATTCCCGGTACCGGATACGTTTCGTGTTCTAGCTTCGTCGTTGAAAACCCAGGCGGGCCGGTAACAACTTGTTTTGTCGTCATATAGAGCATGGCTTGAAGCCCGAGCAGCATCAGCGCAAGAAGAATCAGGGAAATTCCGTGAAACCTGCCGAATTGCATAGGGAGCTCCCGCGAATCGTTAGTCGTTTACTCCAATCAGAAAATGCCTTTTTCGCGTGGACCAGTCTTTCAGGATGTTGCTTGTCTACCCCTGACGAAACGTGCGAGGAGCATCACGATACCGATTACTAGGAGCACGTGAATGACGCCGGTGGAAACGTGAAAGGCCAAGAATCCAAGCAACCAAAGAACAATTAGAACCGCCGCGATTATTTTCAGCTCCTTTACCTCTGAGCGCGCCGATGAGAACTGCTTTTGTCACGCGCGGCACGGATTCCGACTTCTCGACGGATTCGTGCTTGCAGACAAGCCTGCCAAAGTATGGATTTGAAATCTGTTCGATATGAGTCACATCCTCAAATAAATCAAACTCGAACCGCACAAGGCGTATCCGGTGTGAAGGAAAAAGACGCAACAGCCGAGCGGACGATAATCCGCCCGGATCGCGGACGAAGGTGACGAAGAAGGGGCAATCTACTTCCCGAGTATTCGGGTATTAAGGTCAACATTTCCAAAAGGTGTACCTTTCGGGACAGTCTTGCTGTCCCACCGGTGTTAGGTTCGCGGCTTGCCGAAGTCAGAACTGATTGCGCTTCAAGGTTGAAACAGGGAGTAGTGAGACGGCCTGGCCAATTTGCGCCTCATCAGAATTCCACACGACCTGGTGCTTGGTGTCTCGCCGGCGCGCGTTGTGAAACGCGGTGCCGGCAGTATTAGACTGGCCACGCATTTCTCGGCTAGAACTTTATGAGCATACAAATTGTTCGTGAACCGCGCTGGCCAGCGTTCGTAGCGATGCTGGCAGCCGCCGGTGTGTACTTGGCATTACCCGCGCCGCTTTCCCTTGGCCCCAGTTGGCTGTTGCTCGTAGTTATTGTCCTTTTGCTGATTCCCATCGTCGTGTCCGATCGCCGCGGTCACCACAATGTGACTCGGATTCTCACGCTCACCGCCAACCTCATCATCACCATTGCCATGATTGCTTCCTTAATTCATTTGGTCACGGGTATTCCGCAGCATCTCGAGGCGCCGAAGGCACTGCTGCGTTCGGCGACCGCGCTTTGGATCGCGAATATTCTCGTATTCGCACTCTGGTACTGGAAGCTCGACGCTGGCGGTCCGCTGCGGCGCGAGCGTCCGCTTGGCCTCATGAATAGCTCGTTTCTTTTCCCGCAGATGTTGCGCCGGAAAGACGAGGATCCATCATGGACGCCGCATTTTGTGGACTATCTGTTTCTCGCTTTTAATACGAGTACGGCTTTCTCGCCGACAGATACGGCGGTTCTGTCGCGCCGGGCAAAACTTGGCATGATGGTTCAGTCGTTGATTTCTCTCACGATTATTGCCCTGCTTGCCGCACGCGCTGTGAACATTCTCTGAGTTGTTCTCTCGCTGGACTACTTAAGATGGAACACGCCATAGGCCGGTGAGCCCGGATCAAACGAGCAGTCGGCGATTCTTGTGGCTAGTTCACTCCCTGTTTTTCTTTACCGCAGCCGTCAGGGCAACTCTATCCCTTCCAGACGTACTTACCACAGGAGCAGGGGACCGTCTCCGCTGGATGTTTCTTTGCCAGCGGTTGCCGGCAAACTGGACAATTTTTGCGCCACATATGCATACCTGTCTTTTCGCTAACGAAAGGGTCTAATAGCAAGATCACTTTAAGAGGCCGGAGTTCGCCTGTCTGTTCCAATTGGAACAGGAGCAAATCTGTTCCTTTTTGTATAGGTGCTCCATTCTTGACGCGCTAGTCTGCTCAAGAATATTGGTTTTTCGGGTTCTCCTGCTCCAGGTGCGTCGAGTGAAGAGCAGAAGTCCAGGCCAAATCGAGAGCAGGAACTCTTCCTGGTCACGTTCGCAGTTTCGGGATGACTTTTTAGGCTCGATCTGTTCTGGAGAAGGGCAGGAAACGCGTTCTTTGGTGCGGAACGTGTTGGGCCAAACGCTCGACGCGGTCTGTATCCTCGGGATGTATCCGAGAATGGATGCTGAGTTCGAATGTTTCGAATGTAATGATCACTCGCCAAATTCTCGCCATCGTGGCGCCAACGCTAGCCCGCAGTGTGCGGCGTTGGATCTTTCACCTCGGCGGATTGGGATTTATTCCGCTCGGGCTGCTTGACAGCTCCGTGATTCCGCTCCCTGGAAGCATGGATATCCTGACGATCGTCTTGTCTGCGCGTAAGAAAGAGTTATGGCTCTATTACGCATTGATGGCGACGATTGGTTCGGTAATCGGAGGCTACGTCACCTACCGGCTGGCTCGCAAAGGCGGGAAGGAAACGCTCGAACGCAAGTTCCCGGCCCGGACGCTTGATAAGGTCTACAGGATATTCGGGCGTTGGGGGTTTGGAGCTATCGCCATCGCTGCCTTGCTGCCACCGCCAACGCCCATGGTTCCATTTGTCTTCGCTGCAGGCGCAATGCAATATTCCGTGGGAAAATTCCTGATGGCGCTGACGGCGGGCCGAATTGTCCGATACTCTCTCCTGGCATTCCTGGCAGCGCATTATGGCCGGCAAATGCTCACGACGGTCATGTCGCAACTTGGACATCCGGTGCTCATCGCAGTTATTGGGCTGATTGCAGCGGCGATTACGGCTCTCGTTTTCATCCTCCTACGGAAACACAATGAGCGAGCACACGATTAACCGGGCTATGCTAGGACTGGCCACGATGCACCCTCCCCCTGTGCAAACTCGCTAGTTCGTTACTCGTGCAGGACAACACTCAGGAGGGAATTGTTGACGTGGATCTCGCCGTTGTACTCGATGAAGCCCAGCTTCCTGAACTTGTTCATGAAAAAATTGACCCGTGGGCGTGTCGAGCCGATCATCTCCGCCAGCATTTCTTGCGATACTTTGGCAAGGACCTTTTGCGGCTGGCCCGGCGCGCCATAGCGCGCGAGAAGGAGGAGAGTGCGCGCCAGCCGCTTCTCGCTGGAGTTAAAGAGCTGGTCGATCAGGTCCTCCTCGACTCGGAGGTTCCGTGCCAGTATGTAGGCGATGAAGCGGTCAGAAAACTCGTGTTCCCCGTGGAGCACGCGAATCATTTCGTTTTTCTCAATGACGAGGACGGTGGTGGGTGCAATGGCGGTCGCAGTCGCCATGCAAACGGACTGGCCGGCAAGGCAGCCTTCCCCAAAAAAATCACCCGGTCCAAGAATTGCCACAACGGCTTCTTTGCCGGTTTCATTGACCACGGTAAGTTTCACGCCGCCTTCGTGAATGTACATGACATTCTCTGCGGGATCGCCCTGCGCGAAGACGGTTTCTTTTCCGCGAAACTTTCCAACCTTTCTCCCCAGGCCGGCTGAGTCGAGAAACAATTTCACATCGAACGCAGGACTTCTGAAGCTCGCTTTTTTGCGGGAGCGACGGCGCTTGACGGGCTTACGTCGAACTACGGAAGACATGCAAAATCAAAATAGCATGGATTTGGCTGGCTGTTCAATATTGGACACTCCGTCCCCACGTGTGCTGATTTTAGCCCGTTCTGAAGATCAGTTAAAGGTGATTCCTAGCGGTTCCGGAGAACTTTCCGCAATGATTGGTGCACCTCTAATCTTCCGTTATAGTTTATAAATCCTCGCTTCCTGAATCGATTCATGAAGAGATTGACTCGCGGGCGCGTGGTCCCGACCATCTCCGCCAATACTTTGTGACTCAGGATGGGAATCTCGACAGCCGCCCTGCGATTTTTATCCGAGTGCGCTAACCTCAGAAGTACGCGTGCCAACCGTTGTTCTGCGGAGGAAGTCAGGAGTTGCGCCACGTGATCGCGGTAGTTCCTGACGCTGGACAACAGATAGGCCACGAGAGAATTTGATGTCTTATTCTTTTTGCGAAGCATTTGGAGCATCTTTTCCTTCTTGATGGTTCGTATGGAGCAGGCGGTCAACGCGACGGCCGTGGACATGCGAAGGGAATAGCCTGCGAGGCAAAGCTCGCCAAAAAAATCATTTACGCCCAGAATCGCGGTAACTGCTGATGGTTGGTGTTTCGTCCGAGTGGTGAGCCACACCGCTCCTTCTTGAATGTAAAAAAGCGTGTCGGCAGGCGCACCTTGCGTGTAGATGTTTTGTTTTTTGCGATACCGCGAGACCTTGCCGCCCAGGCTGCTTCCTGAAGAGAAACCACCAAGATGGGAAACTATTTTGTTCGTGCGTTTCATAGGTGATCCGCTCCTGAGCAACGGTTATCGCGATAAGGCTATTCTCCAAATAATGGAACGTTGGGTTGCCGCTGAACTCAAGGCTCTGTCAGTGGCAGGCAAATTCCGCGCTGGAACTCCGCCAATCATTGGTTCCTAATTAAGATAATGAATATGCCATTTGGACTGATGCAGCTGACGTAGCAGTTCGAAGATGACGGTTGGGAATGGTTGCTTGAACTGTTGTTCCGCCGCGACCCGTTTTAATCTCCAGGCAGCCGCCGAGTTGCTTAACTCGTTCTCTCATCCCTGTTATGCCGATGCCGACGGTCCTAATTCGCGACGTGTGATCTAGCACTCCCTCCGGTATTCCGTGACCTTGGTCACCGACCGCTATGATAACTGCATCGAGATTCTGCTCAATCTTTACGTTGGCCTCGCTGGCACCCGAGTGAAGATGAACGTTTGTGAGACTGGCCTGAACGATGCGAAAGATCGCAAGTTCGGCTTCTTCCGATAACCGACGTAAGTCTTCAGGTATTTCCACTTCGACATGCAGACCGTTGCGCTGGTTAATTCCGCTCACATAGGATCGGATTGCGGCGTTCAAACCACATTCGTCCAGCATGGGCGGGTGGAGCAGGTAGGAAAGTGTTCGGAGTTCATCTGAAATGCTCCTAGCGAGGGCTATGGACTGTGCGAGAATTTTGTCGAATTCGCAGCCCCGCGAAGAGATCGCGGTTCTTATCCTCGACAAGTTCATCTCCAGGACGGCAAGTTCCTGCCCTGTGCTGTCGTGCAGCTCGCGAGCGATCCGACGGCGCTCCTCATCTTGCGACTGATAAAGTCGCCTGGAAAACTTCCATAGCTCTTCTTCGTTTCGGTGACATTCGATTGCAATTGCCGCCATATGGATGACTTGTTCCATCAGTTCCAGGTCGCGTTCGCCTAGTGGTTGAGGTGTTGGATAAAACAAGAGCAGCGTTCCCAGAATTTTGCCGTCTTTCGACAAAATCGGCGCGGACCATGCCGCTTGAACACCTTGACTAAGCGCCAAGTCCCAGCAAGCTGCAAACGAGGGATCGCCCCTCATGTCGGCAACTGGAACGAGTTTTTCTTGGTGTCCCGGCATGCTGTGGAAACTGGGGTAGGATGGTACCCTCATACTCTCGAATGCTTCATTCCAGATTTGGGCGGCTTTCGGGCCGGCCGCAAGCCGGAGTTGCCCATCGCCATCCGGCAAAAGAACTGTTGGGATCACTCCCGGTGACTTAGCGCCGATGAAGTTGCAGAGTTCATTCAAGACTTCCACCATCGGCGCACCCTGGGAGAGCATTTTGAGCACGTGGGTTTCTGATGTCGATCGCTGCGAAAGAGCTTGAGCCATCTTCGTTCTCCTTCCTCTTATAGATTGTGGGACAGGGCACGTCTTCTTGCCAAAGCATTCATATTTTCTGCAGGGATAACCAGCGGGGCCGAATGATATAGGCATCGGTCTGGGAGTTCTGTCCAATTCGAGACACTTCCAATGGTGCGTCTCAAAATGACTTTTTTTAGATGAACCCTGGCGTCTCTGGGGCTCCCGACGATCGGGGTGTCATTGCTCTGGGTTTCCTAGAAATTGCCACTGATTCCGCCTCCCACAGTCCATGCGAACCACATTCGCCCCCACCACGGTCGTTAGCAGGAGTAGGGTGGAGAGAGTAGCCAATTGAATTCTATCTGCGGCTGCATGCGACTAATTTCGCCGTGTGTTCATTTCTGTACAGAAACACATTCTGCTAGTGGTTACTGTTAGGGCTTGGATCGTCCGCTCTTGATCCGAACCTGGGAGAAAAGAAATGGCCTCTGCGAAAGCCGAGAAGTGTGCCCACCCTGTTTGCTCGTGCCTGACAACATCGGGCAGGTACTGCAGCACGGAGTGCGAGGCGATGGAAAAGACGCCGGACATCGATTGCTCGTGCGTTCACATTGGATGCCAAGGTAACCGGCGCTCCCCTGCTTCGTCTACGATTCAGACTCCATCTCGAATTCATCATAGTATGAACACGAGAAAGCTCAGATTGTCATTCGCCATGCTTACGTTGTTCATGGGGGGCGTCCTGGCCGGATGCTTTGCGACGGCCACGAAATCACCCGATGTTTCCGACAGCATTCGCAAATCGCTCGATCAAGCAGGCTTCAAGGATGTCTCCGTCAGTCAGGATCGCGACAAAGGTATCGTTACCCTCGGCGGACAAGTCGCCAGCGAAAACGACAAGTTACAAGCCGAATCTGTGGCAAGATCTGTCGCGGGGGCGCAGGTTGTCGCAGATCAGATCGCTGTAATTCCCATGGGTGCGGAAAAAGAAGCAAAGGCCGTGAACTCCGATCTGGATGCAGGCATTGAGAAGAACATGGACGCTGCACTGATTCAGAACAGGTTGCACGACAATGTGAAATACGAAGTGAAGAACGGCGTCGTTACGCTGACCGGAGAAGTGAACTCGCAGTCCAAGCGAGACCATGCCGAATCCGTAGCCACGAGAGTACCCAACGTGGAGCAGGTCGTGAATGATCTGCAGGTTAAGAATCAGAAAGCGAGTTCCTCACCGTAGGAGCTGCGCATCGATCCCCGCGGAACTGGACAGCGGCTCATTCTTTCTCCTGTAGGGGCCAGAACGTCTCTCATGTGCCTCTCGCCCGTCGTCGGGTTTTCGCCAGTAATGAATTAATCGGAAAGTTGTATGCTCATCATCACAACAAGGATAATTTTATTTTTGGAGAGAATACCAAGACTAAGAAAAATCGTTTGTTGTTGAAGTTGTAGCTGTGGATTTTCCGGCAGGCGAGGTTACGGCGAGGATGGCTCTCGCCGGAGGTGTGGTCAGCGTCTCCTCTTCGGGTGTCCGGTACTGTGAGCTTGCCGAAAATTGGGTCAGCAAAGTAATTCGCAAGCCGACAACGGAGGATGGTCGGCAGATCCAGAAATTCCGATTGAGATTCTAAGAATTGAGAGGCGGGAGAAGAGTGAAAAAGCTAGTTGTTTTTGACTTGGACGGTACACTTGCCGAAAGTAAATCATCCGTTGATTCTGAAATGTCGGAACTGCTTCATAACCTTCTTGCCATCGTCAAGGTGGCGGTGATTTCCGGCGGCGATTGGCCACAGTTTGAAAAACAGCTGCTCTCCAATCTCCCCGATGACGAACGCCTGGTGAATCTATCCCTCCTTCCTACCTGTGGAACAAAGTTTTTCCAGTACACAGGGGATTGGAAAAGGATCTATTCGGAAGATCTCACCGCGGATGAAAAAACGAAAATTGTCGGTTCCCTACGCCAGGCAGTTGGAGTAGCGGGCTTGAAGGTCGAAAAGGTCTGGGGAGAAGTAATAGAAGACAGAGGAAGTCAGATAACATTTTCCGCACTGGGTCAACAGGCCCCCTTAGAAGAAAAAAACAAATGGGATTCGGATTTCACCAAGCGGAAGAAGATCAAAGCGGTCCTAGACACTCTTATTCCCGAGTTTTCTGTACGATTGGGCGGCGCCACATCCATCGACGTGACTAAACCTGGCATTGATAAAGCTTACGGAATCGGAAAGCTACGAGACCTCCTGCGCATTTCATTGAAAGAAATGATTTTCATAGGCGATGCCCTGTTCCTCGGAGGGAACGATTTCCCGGTGAAGGAAGCCGGCGTTGTTTCTATCCCGATCCGAGGTCCCAATCAGACGAAACCGGTGGCTGCGGCAATCCTCGCTTGTTTGGATCAGGGCCAGCTTGCCTGACCGTACCGTCAGCATCCGTTTGGCCCCGCTCACGCATCTGCTCCGAACAGCGACCCAACGCCTGCGGTCAGCGCCATGGCAAGCGCGCCCCAGAACGTGACACGCATCGCACCCAACATTACCGCTGCGCCGCCCGCGCGCGCAGCTAGCCCGCCCAGAAGAGCAAGAAACACCAGTGAAGTTCCGGAGACAAGAGGAATCAAGACCCCTGCAGGTGCCATCGCAGTGACCAAGAGGGGCATGGCTGCTCCAACAGCGAAACACCCAGCCGATGCCAGGGCAGCCTGAATCGGACGTGCGCGGAGAATCTCGGAGATACCGAGTTCGTCGCGGGCGTGCGCGCCAATTGCGTCATGGACCATAAGCTGTCTGGCGACGTGTTTGGCGAGCGAAGGATCGAGCCCGCGACCGACGTAGATTGCCATAAGTTCGATATGTTCTCCCCTGTCGTCTGCTTTGAGTTCCTTGCGCTCAAGCTCGAGATCGGCTTGTTCGGTGTCGGCCTGTGAGTGGACCGACACGTATTCTCCGGCGGCCATCGACATGGCCCCGGCCACCAAGCCAGCGACCCCTGCGAGCAATATGTTGCTGTGAGCCGCATGCGCCGCTGCGACACCGAGCACCAGACTCGATGTCGAAAGGATGCCGTCGTTGGCGCCGAGTACGGCCGCACGTAGCCAGCCGATGCGTCCTGTGCGATGTCGTTTCTTGTTGGCTTCACGCATTCTTGAAGCCTCCTTGACCGGGAACCAACAGAACCAACTACGACTTCTTGTGCGGCCCGGGTTCATATTCCCAAGCGGGCTTAGCCGCAACCCGGCGCTGTCTGCCCTTATTACCTTTGTCCGGACGAGAACGAGGGTCGCATATCGGGAGTTTGGATTCTGTGCGATATGGGTCACTTCCATTTCTCTTCTTGCCCGTGAGGGTTATATTGGGGCAAATTCCTACCGTCACAAACGTGCTGAATAGAACATACAAAGCGACGCCAACGGTACACAATCATCGCCTACCGGGTTCTGAATCTAGGTATCTCCGGCTTGGAGACTACGTCGTGCGCCACATGAATCGCTACATCAGTTCACTATTCTTGGCTGCTGCCATTGCTGCACCAACCGCAATCATGGCCCGCCCCAGACCTCAAGAAGGCAGCGTCCAGGTGCGAATCTATGATCGGGACCACCGTGATTACCACGACTGGGACGACCACGAGGACCGCGCCTACCGGCGGTACCTAGCGGCACAGCACCGGACGTATCGTGAGTACCACAGGCAGCACCACAGCGTGCAGCGCCACTACTGGAATTGGCGGCACAGTCATCCGGACCGCGATTAGCAAAAGTCGGAAGAGAGAAAAGCGTCTCAAGCTCGCTGGACGTCAGCGAGCAGACTCGTCCAGGCTTATTTTTCCTGGACAGTCTGCGCGACTGGACACCGGGATCTGAGGGGTGCGGGCTCGTAGGAAAGCAGTCGGTGTTGCTCTGCCTCCTGCTTGCGAGTCAGAGGGAAAACCTGGCGCAAACACTTCTTGGGTCGCTGCTGAACCCAGCGCGCTAAAGAAACGCGCAGATTTAGCATTCAGATCCGCGATCAAAGCGATGCATGTTCCGGTCAAAGGATTGATGGGTCTCTTCGGTATCGATTTAGGTGGATTGATCAAGGGGGCAAAGTTCCTGGTGTTCAGGATCAAGACGATTTGATCCTTGACCTTCAACAGATGCTGCCGCCTCCCCATATTGAAGGCAAGGTGGCTTCCGTACGAATTGAGGGCGAGAAGATCATTCAGATTTTTGGTGGTCCGGATGGCAAGCCGATGAAAAATATCCGCGGCGGAAATTACATGGCCTACAAAAACAATCGTCTCCGCTTCAAGCAAGCTAGTCATGGACGATGTGGACTTGATTCTTATCGATATTGACCCGAATGATCCACTCGATTTCTATCTGGAACATTACAAAGAACAGCTTTCGGCGGGGTAGACAAAAACCACACCAGACTCCGGCTTGCGCGTGTTTATAAAAGACTTCAACAAGCTTTATCCCGCAAAAGTATCTCCCACTGACGATAAAAAGAGGTGAAGTTGGTGTTTGGAACATACCGGATGGCTGCAGCGACCGGCGTTATTTACGCCCGCCCTCATTCGAGCCAAGCGACGAGCAGCTGTTCGGGTTTTACCATTCTCAGTTGCGGCAATCGATTCGATGAGTTCGACCGCCAGATCAGCGAAGAGATGCGACAAGAGAACGAATTCCGAGAAGCTATTGATGCGACGGCTGCTTGCTTTTGAAACCAGAGTTGGGAGTCGACCTCATGACCCAGGAGAAAGAGAGCCGGCTCGGGGGAGCCGGCTCCGTTGTTTGGACAGGACTACTGAGGAGACGTGACTGCGGCGACGGGTTGCAGGCTGAGGGAAATGATCTTGGTACCGATCACTTCGCCCGAAACGACCAGTTCGACGCGGCGGTTTTGCTGGCGGCCTTCGGAGGTATCGTTTGAAGCGATGGGCCGAGTCTTGCCGAAGCCCGTCGAAGTGGTCGAAGACTCCGGGACGCCTTGCTGCGTTAGATAGGTGCGGACGCCTTCGGCACGTTGCTCCGAAAGGTGCTGATTGAACGCTTCGGTGCCGACGCTGTCGGTGTTGCCTTCGACAGCTAGTTTGAGCGACGGATAACCGAGCACGATGCCGGATATTTTGGCCAGCTTCTCGCGGGCCAGCGGGCGGAGCGTGTACCTGCCGGAGTCAAAGAGCACGTCCGACATGTTCACGACAAGGCCGCGAGCGGTGTCGCGAGTTTCCAAGATCAAGTTGAATTGCTGGAGAAGACGCGCGCGAAGCTCCTCACGGTCACGGACGGCTTGCTGAAGCTGCACGTCGGATGAGGCTGCTGCAGCACGATTCCGGTCAGAATCCGCTTCAGCTATCAATTGCAGTTGCTTTGCGTCGATAAGGTCTCTTTCGGCATCGGCCCGCGCGCCAACAGCCTGCTGAGCGGCGATCTGTGCGTCGCGGTTCTTACGGTCGGCTTCATCGCGTTCCCGAACGGCATCGCCCTGCGCATCAGTAGCGTGTTGAGCGATGGCTTGGGCGTCGAGATTCTGTTGGTTCGCTTCATTGCGCTGGCGAACTGCGTCAGCGGCCGTGGCTTCGGCGTGGCTTCGGCGCCGCGATTCCTCGTCTGCGCGATTTTTCGACGTGGCTTCGCGGTCTAATCCATCGCGGCGAGCCGTTTCGGCGTCCTCTTCGTCGATGTTCTTCACAGCGATTTCTCGCGCGTCTTCCGCTGTCTGCACGACTTCGCGCGACAACGCAGTCAGCGATTTCTTGTTTTTATGTTTTTCAGTGGCGATTGCATCCGCCTCATCCATTTGGCGAACGGCGTTTTGGTAGCTTGTCGTGGCGTACTTTTCGGAACCAGCAGATTGCGCTATGCGTACAGCATTGCGCGCTTCAAAAAATTCCAGCGGCAATTTGGCGTTCAGAACCAGCGGATCGAACTTGAAGCCCGTGGGGATGTAGCCGCCGCGATCGATTAATTCGTACTTGGCATCCACGTCCTCGCTGGCACCGACTGTGTCCGAGCGAATGGAGTTCTCAAGAACCACCAAGTTGCTGGGACGACGCACGGCATAATAAGGTTCCGCGGTCACGACCAACGCGAAGGCCTGAAGGTCCGTGGTTACGTCCAGCTTGCTCCGGTGGTTATCGCCCACCAGTACTTCGCCGATGTTCACTTGCCGGCCTTCCGGCGAAATTGCCCACAACACATATGTCAGATACTCATTGCCAAAGCTCGTAGGCCTGTCCAGTCCGGAAAATTCGGCTTCGATTTCTAGTGCTCCGCGTTTGCTCTCGACTTTAGCCTGGCCCGCCGCGGCGGGCATCAAATCGGTACCTTGAAAATTGATCCTGGTGGCCCCGCTGCGGTGTCTGTAGCTCACAGCCCGAGTCGTACGGCTCACTACATTGGTCCGAAATGCCGGTCTTGCAGTGCGGGAGTCTGCAGGTGCTTGCGTTTGTGTCTGCGCTTGCACCGAGGCGCCAAGCATCATTGCGATTGACAGGGTGATGGTTGGTATTTTAAACATGAGTCTCCTTCTCAAAAGCTCAAGTCGAAGTATCAGCGTTTCCGGGCCGCAATACTGTGCGATAGTGCACAGAAGGAAAAAATAAGGGGTTTTGAGAAAGTGGCGCGCGGTGCAGAAGTTGTGGTTTGGCGCGACAACCCGAGTACGAATTGCCGGTGAGTGGCTAGTCGGCCAGCTGAAACCACAGGATGGGGAAAGACAACAAACCCAGAGGCCTCAGAACTGATGCTGGCTTTCTGCACAAAAGAATCTTCCGATTATCCTTGACACTCCTGCTCGATAAGAACAAGCTCGTGTTGTGGTTTCGCCGTTTGAGGCGAGACTCCCGCTTCGCA
>Ga0210406_10003451_pt1 | contig 17288 bp, 17 predicted proteins | sample IncBWC30MmetaG_FD_155454 | JGI IMG/M metagenome (GOLD analysis project Ga0210406, IMG submission 155454) | Forest soil microbial communities from Barre Woods Harvard Forest LTER site, Petersham, Massachusetts, United States - Inc-BW-C-30-M | ecosystem: Environmental > Terrestrial > Soil >... | reverse complement strand
GGGCAGAAATTTTTCGTGAATGGGTACTTGGCCATTCCTTAGGGCTGCCAGTTTCTGCTGATCATTGTCCACCAGAATGACCTCGTGTCCGAGGTCGGCGAAACAAGCGCCTGCTACTAACCCCACGTATCCCGAGCCAACAACAGCAATGCGCATCGCTTAAGCTCCCGATAGAAGAAGCAATTTTATCCTAACGACGATTACGATCCAGCTGCATCTGCGATTTTACTGGTTCGCTTGCTTGTTTTGCGTTGGATCGCGAAAAACTGCTGAAAGCTTACCCACAACGGCCAAAACCGGAATCGTTCGTGTCCAGGTAGGGGGCACTCGGGTCGAGTGGTGCGCCGCATTTGATGTTGACATCCTCAAGGATTCGCGCAAAACTCCGCAGGGTCTAAATGCGACGCCTGCAGGGGTAGTTGGAAACAGGAGTGAAGTGGCCGCATAATGATGAAGGCTGCATTGAAAGCTTGCTCATTGAATGACTCCAAAACCCATGTTGCCGGATTCAGATAAAGCATCCACATCCTTGGATAAGGATGCATCCGGGCGGGTGGGCGATATGGCTGCTGGGCAACATCACAGCGACGTGGCCGAACTAGCAAGAACGCTTGCAGCCCACGGCGGCGGAGCAGAGTCATTCGACCTGGCTCTGGATCTGGTTCTGAATGAAGTTGTCGAACTAGCCCGCTTGGCGACAGGAGCGACGGGGGCCGCGATTGCGCTGTCCCGATCGGGAGAGATGGTGTGTCGTGCCACCACCGGCGCGGATGCTCCCGACCTTGGTGTTCGGGTCGAGACCAGGTCGGGTCTTTCAGGCGCGTGCCTGCAGACCGGAAAAATTCAACAATGCGGCGACACGGAGACGGACCCACGAGTCAATGCCGAGGCCTGCCGGCGCCTAGGCGTGAAGTCGATGCTTGTACTACCGTTGGGTTACGGAAAGGAACCGTTCGGGATATTCGAGGTTTTTTCTTCGAGGCCGAATGCCTTCAGTGAGCGGGATGTAAATGCTCTGCAGCTTCTGGCCCGCCGGGTCGTCCAGAACAAAATAGGCAGCGAAGAAGTCACATCCGTCTTCTTGACGCCGGACGGTAAGTCGGGTGGGCCCCCGGAGGAACTGAAAATTCCATCCGAGGAGGATCTGTGGAGATCCGAGAAAGCGGCGATTCCGGTCGCGCCGGACGATATCCCAGCCGCGCAAGAATTGCCGAGAAAGACCGATCTCTGGGCCTCGGTTCTGGGAGTTCTGGTAATCGTGGTCGCTGTGTTATTGGGTCTGCTGTTGGGATGGCACGCAGCCATTACGCGGGGACTGTTGGGAGGCTCGACGGGGCGGGCCCGAGCGTCTGCCGCCGCACAAGCCAGTCGGTCGACGGTATCCGCGCCGGCGGCTCAGATACCCTCGGCGGGAGGGTCGGCTTCCTCGTCTCAGGCTGGTCCGGCGGCACCGAAGACCACCCTCGTCCTAAATTCAGCGAGACCGCGGAATGGTGGTTTGGTGGTTAGTCAAAACGGAAAGGTTATCTATCGGCTATCGTCTTCCGAGACGGCTGCCGTCGGGACCAGTTCGGCAACGAAAGGGCCTACAGTTACACCCGGTGATAAGGCTTCGGAGACCCGATTAATTCATCGTGTGGAACCGACCTACCCGGCAGAGGCGAGAGCGAAACACATTCAGGGATCGGTCGCCTTGGATGTTCAGGTCGGAGAAGACGGAGCCGTGCGGAATATATCGGTAGTTGCCGGTGATCCCGTACTGAGCGCCGCAGCCGTTGAAGCAGTGAAGCAGTGGATATATCGGCCTTTTAGTATAGACGGCCATCGCGCGGAGATGCAGACGCGGATCACGATCAAGTTTGTGCTACCTCCCGCCTGAGAAGCCCAGTAGCGACCGTGATACACTCGATCCACTAAAGTTGGAATTTCAGCCGAATTGGGCTGCTCCAGCTTCTTGTTTACGAGGAGTGTATGAAACCAGCCCTCGAGACACCGACTGGTGTCTCTTCCGATTCCTATCAGAAAACGGTTTGTTGCCTGCGCTGTGAACAGCAACTGCAACGATATCAGTTGATGCGCGCGAGCCTGACTCCTGGCATTTCCGGCCACGCTATTCTGTCTTGCCCGCGATGCGGACATATCGAACTGGTTTCGGATTCGAGTCCGCTACTGCTGGGCCTGGAACTGGTTGCGGTGGATGTCGGAGATGGGGACTAGCAAGCTACAAAACTGCCCGGCCTCGACTCCTGCCTGGCTACCTAAGATAAAAGCGGTAAATGGACACAGGAAGTGACAGCGCACGTCAAAACGGGATCTCGTCATCGTGCTCCTGCTTTCGATACTTCTGCCGCGATGACTGTAGATGGGGGTGGGGCGGAAGCGGAATCTCTGGAAATGGCGGAGTCAAGTCTCCAGTTTCGAGCGCCGCCACAACCTCCTTCAGCTCCGTTAGCAGTTGCGCCAGCAAGTTCGGCGAGACGGCGCCGTGGACCAGCCATGCCTCCAGATCGGTGACCAGATTGGCGAAGTAAACGACCAGATCCTCCAGTTGCAACATCGTATCCCGCGACCGTTTCGACGTGTCCAAGTCCGGTTTTGGGACGGTAGGCTTCGACGACTGCGACTCCGGATCAAGCCGGGGGTGCTCGAGAGGATCACCACCGAATCGTTTGCAGTAGCAGGATTCGATGAACTCGCTCACCGGGAGCTTCCAGCGCTGGTCCGGGCTGGGACGCAGGCTAGGCAGCTTCTTTGGATTCATGCCGAGAGCGCGCGCCATCTCGACCTGCCGAGCATTGAGTTTGCAGATCCTCTTTGCATTTCTCCAAACTTCCTGATCATACCTTCGACGCTTCGACGCCATGCTTACACCTCGCATTGGCCGAAATTGAAGTTCTGTAGACCTCAGCTTCCCTGATCAGCCTCCATGAAAGAAGCTCACTTCGAATCGTACGTTCATTTGACTCAAGTTGATAAAGCCGGAAAAACTGAAACTGGGGAAACTTTCTCGGCAAATTGTCGGATCGAGCCAAGCAACTATGGGCGAGACGGGCTGAACTTTCGGAGTAGACATTATCATTATCATTGTATCGTCGTCATTGTATCGTCTCCGGGCCGCCGTCCTCCCCATCCTCCCCGTTATCATCGAACCAGGGTTCGAGCGCTTTTGCTCCCGATGATGGGGGCGAGTACCGGATCCAGGTTGCGAGTTCTGAGACGCTCTTCGTCCACTCATCGAAGGTAGCTCGGAACGTGCGAGCCAGCCGACTGAGCTCGATTTCGGGACCTCGCTCGGCTTCGCGACGCGCGGGATCATCCCAGACGCGCGGGACGCGAACCATCCGGAATCCGGAGATCGCCAAACCCTTGAGGACAACGACGCCATCGGATTGCAAGCCGCTTCAACCTCAAGATCTCCGTGACCGCCTAGGATGGCTGTGATACGTCCATGCTTTTCCTTGACATCGGTGAGTGCGGCATCAACCTTATCTACGATTGAACCATGCCAGGGTCCAAACAATTGGGGATCTGGCATCAAAGTCGTCGAACCATAAGGAAGACTCGCGCGAAGTGAAAGGTTTACCCGGTTCCACCTGGGCGCTGTCCTCGTTGCTTCCTTCCTCCTGCCTAACAACCCCGTGAGGAGGTCTTCTTCGCAACTGTAGGCTCGAGCCTCGTCGAATGGGGACCAGTCGAAGCCGATCTCAGCCGAGATATGGAAAGGTTCCGCCTTCTGGAGTGCGCCGCTTATGATGTAAGACTTCCAATGCCGGGAGGTGTTTGCCAGATCGATCGTCTCAGTTCGATTGAAACCGAATGCGAACAGACCCACATCCTGAAGAACCCTTTCGAGTCGGTCGCGGAATTCCGGGTAGCGCACAGTTTTTCCTCCTCAGAGATTGATAAGGTAGCACGCGCATACATGTGACCAAAACCGGTAAGGTACCTGATCGATCTCCCATCCATCTCGTTGCGCGTTGCCTTGAGTTTTTGGCATGTGCGATGGGAAAGACGCCCTGAGAGCACCGGACCGCCACCCGGCGGGCATGCGCAATTCCTCGGTAACTGGGATATGCCTCAACGGCATAAGCTCTCAAAAATTTGCAAGCGGAAGGAGCGTAATGTTAACTCAGTCAAACTTCCCGTAGCGATTATGGACGAGCCTCCGCTCCGGCGGCCTAATCCTCTTGGTTGCGGCTGCCGCAGCTAAAGCAGCACGGCGATCAGCGGCTTGCAGTGCTTCACCCGCCTTTTCGAAGAGGTTCAACAGGAAATCTCGCCTCAATACTGGAATACGTGGGCGAAAAGGTGAAAAAGTTTGAGCAGACGTGGGCAGGCTTCAACCCGCAAGAAACGAAACGATAGTGAGGCACCGTTTTAGTCCGGTAATGCAAGAAAGGGGCCGGGACGAAACAATGATGAGGCCTCCCCCGACCCATGCCCATTATCACTGAATAAATGGACACAGCACGTAAGGCCATACGTCAAAAGGGAATATCGTCGTCTGTGATCGGGCCGGACCCGGCTGGTTCGGGCTCGGGCGTACGCTGGTCGAAGTTGTTAGCGCCACCCGCCGACGAGGATGCTCCGCGCGAGCTCCCTGTGAAATCCCCTCCGCCTTCGCCGCGGCCGCCGAGCAGGATCAGATCACTGGCTACGACTTCGGTCATGTATTTCTTCTGTCCGGTGGTCTTGTCGTCCCAGGAACGGGTTTGCAGGCGTCCCTCAATGTAGACTTTGCCGCCCTTCTTCAGATATTCGCCGGCTATCTCAGCCAAGCGCTGCCAGAGCACGACGTTGTGCCACTCGGTGCGATCTTGCCACTCGCCGGCTTTGTCCTTGAAACGCTCGTTGGTGGCGATCGTCAGCTTCGCTACGGGCGTGCCCTGCGGCGTGTATTTGACTTCGGGATCTTTCCCCAGATTTCCGATCAGTTGAACCCGGTTCAAACTCTTGCCTGCCATATCGGTGCTCCTTTGCAGGGGTTCACTATAACAGAACGAAGCCGGTGGAGATCGTGCGGAATGCCACAAACATGGCACGGCGGGTCAATTCGGGAGGTCCGGTTTAATGCTGAGAGCTTAGCCGAGGCTGACAGCTGAAAGCTGAGAATTGACTGGCTTTTGCGTTATAATCTCGCGCATGCCTCCTGCACCCGGCGCCACTAAAGCCGTTGGAATGGTTCCCGACGAGCAGAAGTTTGAACCGAAGTCGAAAGGCCTCGCCACCCCCCGAAAGAAGAAGCCGAAGGAACTGGCGGTGATCACGGAGTGCTGCACGGGATGCGCCGGCTCGCCCGCGTGCGTCGAATATTGTCCGGTCGAAGACTGCATGTTTTGGGTGCCCGACGAGGACCATCCGCCATTCGGCCGCATTGCAATCGACCCCATTCTTTGTATCGGTTGCAAGAAGTGCCTGAGCAAGGGGCCGGACGGCTGCTTCCTCGATGGCTGCCCTTGGGACGCCATCGCGATGGTGGATACAGCTGAGGTGGAAAAGGAAGTCGGGCCGATGGCGATTTAGCTGCGATTGGATCGTCGTCCATCATGGCGCCCCCGGCATCCCCCGCTGATGATTTCGCTTTGCGCCGCTTGCCACGCCATTGTCGCGCGCCTGCAAGTCCTCGATGTATGGCTCCTGCCGCAACTCGCAATCCTGTGGCGCGAGCAACATCCGACGTCGAATATCAGTTGCACTTGCCCTTCGATCCATTCGAGCAGTCGGCGGCCGGCATCGCTCCCTTCAATCCCGACGTTGTGAAACTCCGCTTAACCCTGAGATGACTCCGTCATGTGTGGTCGCCACTCGCAATGCCGATAAATCTGCCCTCCTGGATGAAATTTGACGGATCCGACACACCTCCCTTGGCAGGCTGACGGGCTGACGGAATGTGGCCCGATCAACAGCAAGATTTCAACAAGAACGAAACCTATTACCTATCAGCGAGCGGGGCTTCGATCTTCAGGCCGTGTCAGCCGGCGCCGCATGAAGGCGCGTTGTCCATAGCCCCTTTATGGTGACGTATTTTTGGCTATGATGGAGCACGGAACTATACCCTTGCCCTCCAATTCCAAGCTGCCTGCTGTTCGGTCAATAAAGAAGGACGAAGCAACCTTTGCTGAGGTGGTGCGGCTGATCGCGATGGCCCGCGAGAGAGCCACTCAGGATGTCAACCCTGCGCTTATCGACCTTTACTGGAAGGTGGGTGAGATCATCAGTCACAAGATCGAAGCTGCGGAGTGGGTAGACGGCGTTGTGGACCGGCTGGCACAGTTCATCGCGCCCACGGACCGTGGAGTAATTTTCGGGTCAGAACTGGCCAAAACCACCGAACCCTGCGTGAAATTCCTGCGTGAAAGACCGTTTCGCGCAAGGTTCGAATTCAGCGAGCTGTATTTCACGCAGCAAACCGGGGGGCTATCGTGGGGGATAACTTTGCGTGAAATACCGGCGAACCGACCCGGTCGAGAGCTCACATCTCCGCGCCCTGAGTGAGTTAGTCACAAGCCGGCATGTTGTTGTCGGCGTCTAAGTCACGGGTTGACCTTGCGTACAATACGCTAGAGTAAATTTCTGCACGGTTGCTGCCGGTACCCAACTTACCGGGCGCAAGGGACAATTCTCAGCGCGGGCGTAAGGCGACCAGTTCTGTCTCGACTGGCACTCCGCGTGCTACCTTCACGCGCAGGAGCGCCTCAAAGGGCTTCATGCCGGTGACAGAACCCGGCATCTCCTGCAGCATTTTTGCCACAGAATCCGGACGGGAAACAAATTCTACTGCGCCCTGCGTGCCGAAAGTTGTTGTGCCGGCCAGAATCATCACAACCCGAAGGGCGGTCGCTCCGGGCACTAACACGATGACGGCATAATCCTCTGTGAATGGGCTGCCAGAAGGGCTGGCCAGGTAGCCGGCAGCTTCACCCGCCTTTGGGTGTTTACTGACGATCTCAAGATCACCTTTGCGCGGGCCCGAGGGCACTCGTTGAAAAACAAATTCCTGTGAGGCGGGAATATCGAGCAACGATAGATTTTCTGATGGCGATCCCACAAAAATCAGATTGGTGTCGCGGATATCATCCAACGAAAACAGGCTGCCGCGCTTCACCCGAATGTGACGGCCAAGCCCAGCGAACACTTCGTCTAGAGAGTGAACGGCAAGTACTTCCCCAACCCCGGTGTAGAGGTCATGGACGGGGGTCTTGGAATCTTGTCGCGCATTAAAGTATCGCATCCCAGTCTCGGGACGTCCGACAAAGGCCGCATTGCTGAAGATTACCCATGGTTCCTCGGTGGCGGCGGTGAACGGCCGCCAGAACTCAGCCAGCGGGCCGCTTACGCTTGCCGCGTCGCGGACAGTTCCGGATGAGGCGTTCGCTTGCTTGTGGCCCCATAGCAAGCTTCCCATCAGCACCAGAGAAACCAGCAGGCAAGTGAGCAATGCGATGAGGGCAAAACGCCAAAGCAAGGGAATGGCTGGCTCGGCAGGCGGCTTTACAGGGAGCGGCCTAATTGGGGACTGCGAATCGAACTGCTTGGTCTCCGCTTGTTTTGTTTCAAATACCAGGTGGTAGCTGCCCTTGGGGATGGTCACCACGACCGGATCCTGCGCTCCCTCGTTCGCATAGTACTCTGCGAGTTTGAGGCGCAAGCGCTTAGCCTGGACGCGAACACAGGAATCCGACTGGGGATCAAAGTCTGTGCTGCGGCCGTACACCTCTCTCGCGATTTGATACTCCTTGAGCAGTTCGTCCGGGTGCTCGAGCGATTGCTTCGCACAATATTGCAGCAGCCTGGAGAGAGATTCTGAACCTCTCAAGCTATGGCTTTTCATAATTCGATCTATTTGTTGGGAGAATCCGTGCGAGAACTGCCGCGAAGCAATACGGGACATATAGTCACAGCCACTCAACAATGAGGCAACAGCCTAAAGTATCGTCTTGAAAAGAATGTATTTTACTCCTGTAACGGAATAAAAACTTACTGAAACGTCCCAATCTCAGTTTTTGACTATCAACGTGCAGACCTAAAGGCTTGGCGCAGAGACCCCCGTGCGTCCTAGCAAGATTTATCTCCGCACGCGGTTCTTGCCGAAGGGCAATCTTTTACATCAAGAGAAAAGTTGTCGACTGCGTCACAAACACGGTGATTCGGAGCGACACAAAAATTTGGAGGAAACATGAAGAACAAAGTCCTAGTCCTGCTGATGGCGATGTTCGGATTCAGTGTTGTGGCGTCGGCCCAGACCGACACCGGCAGGCTGGTTGGAACGGTCACAGACGCCACCGGAGCCGTGATCGATGGCGTGACTATTACAGTGACCAACCAGGGCACGGCTCGATCGATCACCGCGGAGACGAACGCCACGGGAGCGTATGTCGTGAATGCACTGCCGGCCGGCAGCTACCACGTCGAGATCAAAAAGCAGGACTTCAAGACTTCGAGCGCGGATTTCACGCTGGACGTTTCACAGGTGAAGGAAATAAATCTGAAACTGGAACCGGGCAACGTTTCCGTAACAGTCGACGTGACTGCCGGCGTGCCGCTGGTGGATACCTCCACTTCGAGCACCGGTGAAGTGATTCAGGGACGACAGGTGACGGAGTTGCCGCTCAATGGCCGGAACTTCACGCAGCTCGCACTGCTTACCCCTGGGGTGACGCGTGGCGCCTACGGCGACGAGGCGTCCGGTGGCACCTCGGGAACGAGCTCGGAGACCTTCCGCAATTCCGACACCGGCGGTGCGTCACTGTCGGCGAATGGTCTGCGGCCGCAAGCAGACAACTTCATTCTCGACGGCGTGGATAACAATGACGGTTTGGTGAACACGATTATCTTCTTTCCGCCAGCGGAGGCAATCCAGGAATTTCGCGTGAATACCAGCGTGGCTCCCGCTGAGTTCGGGCGCGGTGGTGGGGCCATTGTGCAAACCACCCTGAAGTCGGGCACCAACCAGTTACACGGAACCGGCTTTTTCTTCCGCCGCAGCGGCGAGTTTGACGCCCATAGTTATCAGGCAACTGGTCCCATCCTCTACCGTAAGGGACAATTCGGAGGCACCCTGGGCGGCGCGATCTGGAAAAATAAGTTGTTCGCGTTCGGCGATTACCAAGGGCTTCGTCAGGACCAGCCTAACGGCATCGAATATGCATCCGTGCCAACGGACAAGATGCGGGCCGGCAACTTTTCCGAACTCATCGGCTTAACCACACCGACCGTTCCCTTCTGCGCGTATTCCGGACCGCTGTCGAACCCGGCTTACTTCAATGGTTTTGACAAGAATGGGAACCCGATTTCGAAGGGTTTCATTTTTGATCCGGTGGCTCAGGGATCGGTCCCCGCATGCGCCCCGTTTGGTTGGAACGGAACAACCGCGACTAACATTATTCCCAACGGAAATCCGGTGGGATTGAAGTATTTGCAAGGATATCCGGAGCCAAACTTCACCTCTGCCTCTGCGAACTTTCAGCAAAATTTCCAGGCGAACCGCCAACAATTGCGCAATTACGACGATTTTGATGTTCGAGTTGACTTAAACGCCACGCAAAAGGATCAGATTTATTTCCGCTACAGCTATGGGCAGGACAATTTCACCGTCACCAACCGTTTGGGTCCGAACAATCCGTCGGGATTCGGATCGGGCAACAACATCAACCACCCGCGTGGTATCGCGGCGGGCTATACCCGCTCCTTTACCAATACCTTGCTCAATGAGTTCCGATTCGGCTATACCAGCACAGTTTACGGCTACAATCCGCCCAACATTGGCCAAAAACTGGGAGCAGCGATCGGCATTCCGGGGGCGAATCCAACCGGGCTTTTGGGCGGACAGGCGCTGATCGGGGGCAGCAACTCAGAGCTGGAATATCAGGGGGATGGCGGACCGTATAACGTGCCGCAGAAGTTTTTTCAATTCGCCGACTCTCTGTCGTACATCCGCGGCCGCCACGTGTTCAAATACGGCGCAACCATCGGTAAACGTAACCTCGATTTCGTTCAGGGCAACGATGCCAAGGGCTACTTTGTAATCGGCGGGCTGGACTACCCTGGTACGGGCCGATTTACGGGCTACGAAATGTCCGAATTGCTCGCCGGATTCACCGATTACCAGATCGGAGAATTCAACGGACTTTACCAGACACGCAACTGGGAGACCGGCTATTTTGCCCAGGACGACTGGCGCGTGACCAACCGGCTCACCTTGAACCTCGGCCTGCGCTATGACTACTACACCTGGCCTTACGAGGTGAACAACCGGCAGTCCAATTGGCTTCCGACGAATTCAGCGGACCCCGCGGATGGAATGCTGATCACGCCCGGCAGTTCGGGAGCGGCAGGCTTGCCGAGAAGCCTGATCCACAACGACAAGAACAACTGGGCGCCACGCATCGGATTTGCCTATGATCTGCGCGGAGATGGCAAGACGATTCTCCGCGGTGGATATGGCATCTTCTACTTCCTCGATCGCGGCGGCGTTGGAAACCAGCTTAGCAATAATCCCGATTTCAACGGCCTCTCCAGCTATCAGGCGTGTCCAACCAGTGACAAGACTTGCTCGGTGGAATTTCCAACCGATGCCAGCGGAAACCCGCTTTACAGCCGCATTACATTGAGCGGGCAAATTAACACTACTTCGAATCCCAACAGCAACGACTGGACTCAGGCGGCTAATCCATTACCGCCATCCGTCAACAAGGTCAACGCCGCCGATCCCAAGAACGTGAGCGTGATCTACTGGCCGACCAACAGCAAGAACTCGAGGGTACAACAGTGGAACGTTCAGTTTGAGCGCCAACTGGGGGCGAGTATGGCCCTGGACCTGGCATACGTCGGCACTAAGATGAGCGATCTGGCCACGAGTTTCAATGCGAATGAAAACCCACTCTGCTTCAGCGGACCGCCGTGCTCGGCGGCGCGCTGGTCCGGCTTGGGTGGGAATGTGTCGGAGTACGCTTTCATCGGCAGCGGCAACTACAATGGGCTGCAGACGAGCCTGAAGCGACGCCTTTCGATGGGATTGACATTCACCGCGGCATACACCTGGTCGCACACAATCGACAACTCGAATGGTGCATTTAGTACCACCGGAGGTGGCGGCCGGATCTTCGTGGACAACAACGGGAACCCTCTGCTGAACCTGAACCGGGGAAATGCCGACCAGGATATCCGGCACTCGTTTGTGTTCGCTTCCATGTATGAGATTCCGTTTGGGAAGGGCCGGCAGTTCGGGTCGAGTCTTCCGAAGGGTCTCGACTACGTTGTAGGCGGCTGGCAATGGAATAACATTGTCACCTTGCAGACCGGTACTCCCTATGATCTGGAGGTGAACGGCAGCAACCCCGGCAACCGCCCCGACGTGACGGGGCCGATTTCTGTCAAGATGGACCACGCCGCTGCCAAGAGCTACATCACGGGGAACTTCACCGCTCCCCCAGCCGATCCGATCACTGGAGACTTCCTCCGTCCCGGCACGCTTGGGCGCAACCTTCTGTACGGCCCCGGCTATCATAGTTGGGATACGGGCATGATGAAAGACGTCAAGGTTAAGGAGCGCCTCACCCTTGAGGTGCGTGCCGATGTCTTCAACCTGTTGAACCACCCGCAGTTCCAGAACGGCAGCTTCAACACGAACATCAACAACGGGACGATCGCGAACGGCATCACGACAATCACCGGTAACTTGTCGACGCGCTTCTCATCCGAGCGGCAAATGCAATTTGCTTTCCGCTTCATGTTCTGATCGATCGCTCAGAGAGCGGGGAACGAACATTTCGTTTTCCGCTTTCCAATTGGTTCGCGCGCAAAAACTCTGTCATGCCGACTGATTCCCTATTCAAAACCGGGTTTTTAGTAATTGCCATGACAAACAAACGCAGCATCACGCTGTTACTGATCCTGGCATGCCTGCTTGCACTGCCTGCATGGCCACAGCTGGCGGGCAGTACCGTGGGTGCGCCGGTGGTTCGCAAGATCGAGCCGCCCAACTGGTGGACAAACTTCTCTCGGGACCTCACACTGCTACTGACGGGAGAAAATCTTACAAGCGCACGGGTGGAAAGCACAAAGGACGACGCGAGTGTGCTGGACTCAGAAGCTTCTGCAAACGGACATTATCTTTTTGTTCATCTGCGATTGACTCCTGACGCGCCGGCTGGGGTCGCAGGCTTGCGAATTAGCACCGACGCGGGATCGACGACGGTCCAGTTGCCGTTATTGGCGCGGGTGAATACGAACGGCCGGTTTGAAGGTTTTTCCCGCGACGATGTGATCTATCTGATCATGCCCGACCGTTTTGCCGATGGCGATCCCGGCAACGATCAGGCGCCGCAGCCCACAGGCAAATATGATCGCAGTAATCCCATGGCCTATCATGGCGGCGACCTGCGCGGCATTGGCCAGCATCTCGGATACCTGCACGATCTTGGCGTTACTACGCTGTGGCTGACGCCGGTCTGGAAGAACACCAATTCTGATTACCACGGCTATCACGTGGTGGACTTCTACGCGCTCGACGATCACATGGGATCCATGCGCGACTACCAGGATCTGGTTGCTGACGCTCACAAACTCGGCATGAAGGTGCTGATCGATTTTGTGGCGAACCACACTGGCCCGCATCATCCCTGGACGAATGATCCGCCGACGCCGACCTGGTTCCATGGAACGCCCGCGCATCATCTCGAGCCCGCGTACACATTCTCGGGGTTGGTGGATCCTCATGCGTCGCCGCGCGAATATCGCAGAACGATCGAGGGCTGGTTTGCCGGCAAGCTTCCCGACCTGAACCCCGACGATCCTCTTCTCAGCGCGTATCTCGCCCAGAACGCGATCTGGTGGACGGAAATTGCGCGGCTCGATGGCTTCCGCATAGACACCTTTCCTTACTCGTCGCGGCAATTCTGGAGTCAGTGGAATGAGCGCGTGCGTCAGGTGTATCCGCACATCAACAGCGTCGGAGAAGTCGCAGACGCCGACCCGACCATCACGTCTTTTTTTGAAGGCGGACGCAAGCGGTTCGACGGCGTGGATTCCGGCTTGCCCACGGTCTTCGATTTCCCGATGGAAAGCGCCCTGCGTGACGTTGTGATCGGAGGAGCACCGATGCAGACAATTATCAACGTGCTGCAGCGCGACGACCTCTATCCGCATCCCGACACACTGGTCACGTTTCTCGGCAATCACGACCATACGCGCTTCGCCAGCGAGAAGGGCAGCGACCCAGCCAAACTGAAGGCGGCATTCTCGCTGTTACTCACTTTGCGGGGAATTCCGCAGATTTATTCTGGCGATGAGATCGGCATGCCGGGCGGCGCCGACCCCGACAACCGGCGCGACTTCCCCGGCGGCTTTCCGGGCGATCCGCGCAATGCCTTCACGGCCAGCGGCCGGACGCCAGAGCAACAGGATGTCTTTGCCCATGTGCGGTCTCTGTTGGCGCTGCGGCAGGCGCATCCTGCGCTGCGCACGGGACAGCAATGGCATATCGGCTGGGACGAAAGCTACTACGCCTTCTTGCGCGAGGTGCCGGAAGAAAAATTGCTGGTGGTGTACAACAATTCCGCCGCTTCCCGCGATTTGAAAATTCCGCTCGCGGATACGCCTCTCCAGGGTGCGCAACAACTCCAATTGCAGTTCGGCAGTGCAGCCGCTAGTCTCGCCAGCGACGAAGTGCAACTGACCCTGGCATCCAGGGCCCTCGCGGTTTTCACTGTCCGCTAGAGCTAGACACAAGACTTATTTACATCTTAGAAACGGGGGCACAATGTCAATGGTTGTTGCGATTGGCATCTACCTCTCGGTCGGCCTCGATGCACACCATTTTCGTGCGTGCGGGGAATAATTCACGCTGCGGTCGGTACTTCTTTGACCGGCGTGCGCAGGGGTACCTGGATCTGGGCTGCGCGATTTTTCAAGACGCGTCCCTTGGCGAAACCAGCCTGCGAACTTGGCAGAATTTTGTCCAACGGGCAACCGGCCATGGCGGCGCGCGAAGTAGGTGTCGGGGATCCAGCTGCGCGTGACCAACGACGGCGGCGACTTTCAAGTGGACGTTCTGCTTCTGAGTGAGGTGCGGGGCCCGGCCTCGGCGGCGCAGACGCTCTACCGCGAAACTGCGGAGAGCCGGGAAAAGTGCGAGAAGGTGGCCGCGGAACGAAGAGCGATGCGCCAGTTCGAAGTCTTGCCGGAAGGGCGCGTAGCCTAGTTTCTGCGGCATAAATGTCCTTCCTGATTGCTACCGGTGTCGCCCAAAGGAACCGGGTGCGAGGCGCCCTCGGGACAGGCGGCAAGATGCCGGCGCTACTTGTCTGAGGGCGCAAGGCTTCGACCGCGGATCGCTTTTTCCGTCTCCAGAGCCTGCTGGCGCACGTCGTTGGAAATATCTGGGAGATCGCGTTCGTAAGGGCGAACCGCCGCCAGATCGTCGCTCTGTCCAACCAGGTAGAGGGCGCGCAGCGCTTCCCAGACCTGCTCGCTTCCCGGATCGACTACCGCTACTTCCGCCCCCGCAGCCACGCTTGCGCCAGGTTGTGAAACGGAGCGGATGCGCCCCGGAATCGGCGAGCGAATTTCGACCGGCGCCGAAGAGGTCGGAGTTGCCAGCTTAGCGAGCAATCCTCCCTGATGAATGGCCGTTCCGGGACGGTCAGCATCGACGATCCGACCCGCCGCCGCGGCCTTGATTTGGGCAGGTTGCAGCAACGCCACAATCTGCGGACGGCCGGTTGCATCTCCGAAACGTACCAGCGACAGCGCCGCATTCCCTCGCACCATGGGGGAAGAGTCTGCGAGCATCTTCAGGAGGGTTTCGTGAAAGCTGGCGCCCGATGTGTCCTGGCCCATGGCCCAGGCGTCGGTGTTGCGAACTTCTTCCACCGGATCATTCGAGAGTCTTATCAGGTCCGGATACCATTGCTTGAACTCAGCATGGAGTGAGTTACTTTGCTGCCCCATGCGATCCCCTAGCTGGACCAACGCGTGCTGGATGTGGCGAGGCTTCTTGTCGTCGTGGAGATACTCGCTCATCTGCGGGTCGGAGAGGTGACGGCCGAACCAGGTGTTCCACCAGAACAGAAAGGGCATGAGGACGATCAGCCAGCCGGTGGCGAAGAACAGAATCTTCTGTGTGCGCGACATGCTGCGCTTGGGCTTGGTTGCTGACGCGGCTCCGCTGTCTGTGCCGAGTTGCGGGTCGCGCGTTGTGGAAGTTTCTGAAGGAGCGGACATGGCACCCCGAAAAATATAGCAGAATGTTCTTATTCTACGTCTGCGTCAAGCACCCGCTCCTGCTCGAGGTAGTGCGACATGGCGTACTGCGCCAGAAGTGGCGTCTGGAGCTTGATTTCGGCTCCGATCCATTCGCCTTTGGCATGGGGAGCATTCGGCGAATGGTTGCAGCGTCCGCCGCTGCCGAACTGGGGACCGAAGTCCGCGCTTTGAATCTGATCGAACTGGCGGATCTCGCGCCAGGCGGCGTCGCCGACGGTTCCGGAAACATCGATCTTGAGTTTCAGCGTCGTCATGATTCATTCAAACCGCGGGCCAGACACCCACAGTACGGCCGGCAAGATGCCGGCGCGCTACGGATCAGCTATGCGGGAACCATTGGTACAGCATGAAATATACGATCACGCCGGTGATCGAAACGTACATCCACAGCGGCCAGGTCCAACGGGCGATGGCGCGATGTTTAGCGTAGCGGGCTTTTAGGCCACGGCTGAGAGTAATGATCGCCAGAGGAACGATGACAATCGCCAGAGTGACATGCGAAATCAGAATCGCGAAATAGACGGGGCGGGCCCAGCCCTGGCCTAGAAACAGAATATTCCCGACTTTGAAGTGGAAGAACAGGTAGCAACCCAGGAACAGTGCCGATGCAATCACAGCAGCGATCATGCAGGCGCGGTGTGCAGCGATGCGTCCTTTCGCGATCAGGACGCGTCCGGTGAGCAGTAGCGCGGCGCTGGTTCCGTTCAGCGTTGCGTTGAGCGCCGGGAAGAAGGCGTATTGCTCAGCGATCACGCAGCGGGCCTCGTCGTGCGGCGGTTTGCCATCAGGACCGCCAGTGCCAACATGACTAAGGAGAACAACAGGAGCGTTGCCATCGCGGACGGGAGCGGGAAAGTGGTCTCCGCCGAGGGATATAGGAGACCGCGCAGGGCTTCTACTCCATAGGTGAGCGGGTTCAGGCGCATAACTATTTGAAGGGATTTCGAAGCGCCTGAGAGAGGAAACAGAGCGCCGGACAACAGCCAAAGCGGAATCAGAAACAGGTTGACGATGCCGTGGAAGGCCTGCGACGAATCCATCGGCCAGGCGATCGCGAAGCCGAGTGCAGTCAGGGAAAACGAAACCAGGAACACCACTAGGGTGACCAAAAGCACCTGTAGGGGATGCAAATGCACGCCGGCGAACGGCGCGAAGATCAAGAAAATCATGCCTTGAACTGCCGAAAGCGTCGTGCCACCGAGAACCTTACCCAGCACGATCGCGGTGCGCGGAACGGGCGCTACCAGCACCGAAAGCAGAAAGCCTTCCTTGCGGTCTTCGATCACCGACATCATGGTGAAGATCGAAGTGAACAGAACGATCATGATCAGTGCGCCGGGATAGAAATAATCCAGGTAATGCTGCTGGCCGGGGCCGCCGCCCGAGCGGAACGATGTTCCGAAACCGGAACCAATGACCAACCAGAACACTAGCGGCGAGGCCAGCACGCCAACGACGCGCGTTGGCTGACGGTAGAAGCGCACGATCTCCCGCCACCAGAGAGTAAATGCCGGTAGCAGCAAGCCCGCTGATCCCGGTCTCTCCATCGGCCGCGTCAAAGTTGTTGCGTGGGTTGCCATTTCTTATTGCGCTTTCCTCGATCCGAATGACTCTAGCTCGCTTTGGCTGCCGGGGTCTTCGCGGGCGCCGCTCTCTTCTTGCCAATCAACCCACGATCGCGCGCTTCCCAATAAGCGTTCAACAGAAAACACAGTGACAGCGTCAGCAGGATGAGGGTCATGAAAAGGCCGTCGACCGTGGCCGAAAACGGCCGGAGGACGATCATTCCACTGACGAAGATCCAGACGACGCCCACCAATGGAACCAGACCGAGCACCAGAGAAAGCACCAGAATCATTGGACGCAAGCTACCTCCTCTTCTTCTTTTTCTTGCTTTTATTGTTCACATCGGAACTTGGTTCGAGCTCTTCGCTCCAGAACTTGTGACCCGTGCGGTGGATAAATACATCCTCCAGTGCAGGCTTGCTGACCGAGATTGCCTGAATCTCGCCAGGAAATGCCTC
>Ga0210406_10003450_pt1 | contig 17296 bp, 19 predicted proteins | sample IncBWC30MmetaG_FD_155454 | JGI IMG/M metagenome (GOLD analysis project Ga0210406, IMG submission 155454) | Forest soil microbial communities from Barre Woods Harvard Forest LTER site, Petersham, Massachusetts, United States - Inc-BW-C-30-M | ecosystem: Environmental > Terrestrial > Soil >... | reverse complement strand
CATTTAAAGATTTGAAATCACACCACTCGGAAAAATTCACGTCAGTGTTGCCGTGCGTAGACAGTCTCAGGTCGTTGGTTCGATGTTCGCTTCGTGCCCCAATTTCGGAAGTGCCCCCTTCACTCGACGATGAAATCTGCGCTGCCAAGCAGCGCTGCCGTAAACGCGGCTATGCACGCCTGACCTTCGGAGGCGTCCGAGCGAAAATTCATAAGCACGCCAATCCGCCGCGCCCCGGTGGGCTGTTGCGCCTGCGCAGCGAGCGGCCATGCCGCAGCGCCAGCAAGCCCTGTGATGAACTCCCGCCGTCGCATGCCAACCCCCAAAAGGATCAGACTGTCACAGTCTACCGGTATACACTCGATATCTGGAAGAGGTTTGAAACTGGTCCCGTGAAATATCTCTGGTGGCCAAAGGTGCAAAGGTAGAACGCCCTCCCCGCGCGATACTTGGATTTGCCGTGCCAAGCTGGGCCCGATGAACAAAGAGCTTGATCCGCGCGGGCGTTACGACGCCGTTATGGCTGCGGAAGTTATTTCAGGTCGATCCCATCCACTAGAACGCCCTCCCGCGCGAGACTTGGCTCAAAAAATTGACACGCTTAATTGAGCTTCCGCGGAGTTTCTCGATGATCTTGCGCAGGTCTGCGGCGTACTCCTCGACGATCCGGCGAGCCTCCTCTAACCGCGACCGCTTTGGTGGCGCCTCGTCCTCACCCGGGCGCGGTTCTTCGGGCTGCTTCATGCCGTCACCGTCGACGGGAGACCAAAATGGACCTTGACCTAAATCAAAGAAGAGACCCTCAAGCCTAAGCTGAAGATCGACCGGGAGGAGAAGGCAACCCATCGTATCACGCTTCATCAAACTGATCGGAACGGCTCTTTGCTCCAATAGTCAAAATCGGAAGCGTCCGCTGCGAGCTTTTGCAAACTTCGCTTGTCGCGGATCACCATCCGCCGTTGTTCCCGACCCCGAAACTGGATGATTTTTTCCCGTTGAAACGCGCTGATCGCCCGGGAGACCGTCTCTATGCGAACCCCGAAATAGTCAGCGATTTGACTTCTGCTCATTGGTAAATCGATTATACCGCGTTTTGATAGACGGACCTCCATCTCAAGCAGGAATTGCGCGATTTGCTCCGTCGCAGTTCTGATGCGCAGTATGTCTGCTTTTTCTTCCGCTGCTACTGCGGCACTTGCCGCAGCGGAGAATAACAAATTCGACAATCGTGCATCGGAATTGGCCGCTGCCAGTAGCGCGTCCCTTGATGCGGCAAGCGCCTTGATATGTGTCAAAGCCTGAACAGTTTCGCGGTGATGCCGACCGGTCTCGTCTCCAAAGCTGTCGCCGGCAAAGAGGAACTGGAATATCGACCGTCGTTCTCCGGGCATCAGCCGGAACCGATACAGCGCGCCCTGATCGACCACGTAGACTAACTGCGCTAGTGCGCCTTGTTCGTAGAAAAGTGAAAAGGTAGAACCCTCTCAGCGCGCGAAACGGTGAGCACGTGCCGGGCTCGGAGCGCAATCCTCACCCCTCAGGCACCCCGGTGGGCCTTGAAGCCGAGCTTGGCGGACTCGCCAGCGCGCTCCACAAGCCTCGCAAAGCCCGCTGTAGTGAACGGCGCCCCGCGCTCAGACGTGAAGCCGTGGCGCGACATAGCGGAGACGAAGAGCAACCGAAAAAGCACAGATAAAACAGTCCCTGCTACCACCAGCAACCCGATTCAAGGAGAACGGGACGACAGTACAGTATTTCCGAAGCTATCGGTTCGGAAGCACCCGCACCTCTTCAAGCAATGCTAAAGCTCTGCGACGGGGGTGTGGGGCGGTGCCGGGCCCACATGGCAACATGCGCGTACGTCCGGCGCAATGGGCCACGACGGAGCCTAACTTACGGAGTGCCGCCGGTGGCAACTCCGGCGCCGGTGCTTCGTTCCATGCCTGCTCAAGCTTTTTCATCGAGCACGCGGCGCACGATTCCAGGCTCGGCGACTTCAGCATCGCGGATCTGTCGGGCCTCGTGCAAATCTTTCGCTGGGATTTCAGCGTCGCGCCAACCTGGCAATTTTTCCATTTCGGAAAAATTAGGATTGCCGGCCTTAGCAATTTCGCCCCGCTCCTGCGCGGCATCGTATTCGTCGGCGAGGCGACGTTTGGCGCCCGCTATGATCTCCATCGCGTCGGCTTGCGTACGGTGCGCGGCGGCAAAGCAAAACCCCCGCCGGTACCGCCGACAGGGGCAACATGTGTATGAAGAGCGGCGGGCGGTTTTACACTCGGTGGCTCCTCAAGGACCATGCCTGATGAAGGAGGCGCGTGGGCGCACGAATTGTCCAGCCTATATAGTAGGCGCCGCCTGTCCCCTTTGCCCCGGGCAGGCCCGAGCTTCTCGGTCGGCCCCTTGGCGTCGTGTCGCGGCAGCGCCATCTATTCGATGGGCCGCGAGAAAAAGCGCTCCCTGCGGTGCGGCCCGGGCACTGCCGGCTTCTTCTCCTCCATCTCCGCTGCCGGCAGTGCTCTATCGCACGCAGCGGTGCCGTTCCCGCGTGCTTACTTCTCAAGCTCGGCATTCAGACGAAGGTTGGCGTCGATCTGCACGATACTGGCTTGGTGAAAGCGTGCGCCCGGACTTGCAAAACTTGTAAGTGACACTGTTCGTAAAACTTCGAACAGTTGGGGTTGGCGGTTCGGTGCAATTGCTGGGAATTTTCCGCCTGCCGGGAGGGGCCCCGGGGATCGTTTTTCGAACAGTTGACCGGCGGCCTGTTCAGACGCGCGCGCGTTCTTGAGCGGATCGACTGATTTGCATAGGGTAACCCCAAATCGGGAGGACCTATGCGCCGTTTCATTCTGGCCGCCCTGATCTCTGCCGCGGGCATACTGGCTGCCGCTGCCGGCGACCTCACCGATACGCAAATCAGTGCCGTCAAGATGGCGACGATTGCGAGGTTCGCTGGTACGAAGAACATCTGCCCGCATGTTCATTTCGTTGAAGCTGCATCATTCAAGGTGATGGCCGATGCCGGCATCGAGCCGGATATGCTCCAATCGCCCGAATTCGGTGATGTGGTCACGGAAGCGGCCCTGGTCGCCATCGAGAAACAGCGCGAGAACCCGTCCGACTTCTGCGAAGCGACCTGGAAGCTCTTCGGCCCTGGTGGCGCCTTGCGTTGGCAGATGCTGGAAGCCAACTAACCAGGACCCATTTTGCGCTAGATCATGGTTTGATGCCACCATCTTACTATTGTTGTAAGATGCATCAGGGGCGAGAGCAGATACCAATTTGCTGACGTATTGCTGTGTTACCGAGCAAGTTGCAGCGATCGCGGTTGAGTCAGACGCGCGGACCAGGTGTCGACGCCGCGCTGCATAGGTTCCCGAATGGGTCGGTTTACAATCGCTACGGTAGAAGTCACAGCCCCTGACGGCACCAAAACGCTCTGGGTGGCGGGTCTGCCGCACAGCGAGGCGGTGGCGGCGGTTAAAAAAAAGAGTCATTCCAGCCACTCACGCGGCCGAACTTTCTTTCGTGAGTTTGAGCCGCAGCCCTTTGGTGGCGGACCTCACTCCTGGCGAAATCCGTCACCTGCGCTAACATCGCAGCAGCCTCAGACCGAGAGACGCCAATTGGCTTGTCTGACCTGTTAACCGAGCGGCATAGGCGCCGTGGCGCCGATCTCTTCGCCGCGCTTGGCCTGAGTGCTTGAAGTGCGGTCATACCCAGGAAACTGTCATCTGTGACCCGCTCCGATCGAACGCTGGTCGGCTGGACTGAGGTGAGCTGAAGCCACCAAACTAGGATTCCGCCGCTTCGAATTTCTCTTCAGGAATACTGGCAACACTGCGCGAGCTGCGCTTGCGATGTGTGGGCGCAAATGCCGCGCTCCCTCCGAATGTTTCGATAGGAACCACCGCCTGCTGACCGGGTTTGCTCCGCTCGTCGGAACCCGTTGAAGCAGGGGAATCAGACTGTGCGCCTGAAACCCAAATGGACTGTCAGGCTATGGGTCGCCTCGGTTGGAGTCGCGATGGCGGCTTGGCTGGCCGGACTAGCCATGGCCGCGATTTGGATGGTTGAGTTAGCTTTTTCCTAAAGGCGTCGCTACGGTCGCCGACGCCGCTGCGAAACGCTGCATTTTCCGATTCCTTCCGACTTGGCCAATGTCCCGTCAAGGAGTCGCAAATGGTCTACAAGGTCGGCTTTGGCACGCGCAACAAGCCCGGCGTTTCAACTGTGCGGACAAATACGGCTCAAGAGGCCCTTGAGCTGGCCGAGGCGCTGAAGCGGAGCGACAAGGAGATCAAGTTCATCGACACGCCGACCGACGGCCGCGTGGGCACGGACATGCTGCGTGTTCTGGCCAAGGAGGAGGCCGGCGAGGCGTAGCCGCCACGGCGCACGATGGCCGAGCTGGCGCGTGAGTATGAATCGGCGAGGCCACGATCTGGCGGGCCCTGGCATCCCCCCCTTTCGAGGCCAGCCTAAGCGCCTGAAACGCCCGCGACCGCGATCTCGCGGTTGAGCTGACGGCGCCGATCGCGGCGGTGTTCATTTTCGCCACGGTGCCGCGCTTGATAGCGCAAGGGTCGGTGCCGAGAATCGCCCGACGCAGGCTAGACGCCTACGGCCCGACAGCCATATGCTCCCTGTGTATACCGAAAACCTTATCCGAGTTGATGACGTGATGGAATCGCCTAATCTGACGGAATGATCGGGCTGCTCTGTTTCGTTCTGGCGGTGCTGGCCTCGCCATTCAAGTCGAAGCTACGGCTTGAAGCCGAGAACGCGGTGCTTCGACATCAGTTGATTGTTTTGAGGCGTAGCCTGCATGGTCGCGTCCGGCTCACGAACCAGAGTGCCACGATCACTATGAGCCCGATTGCACTCAACGTGGGTTCCATTTTATTCTCCTGTAAAGTAATCGGTCCCAAGCGGTACATATTTGACGCCCAATTCGATTTTGGCGCTTCGGATCATCTTCCCTTGGTCTGCCGCGTACTGCGGCACGGTCAAATCATTGGTATCACGCTAAACCGCAGGTAAAGCACGACACAGCCATCGTGAGGGAGGCAGAGCAATCTTACCTGACGAGGTCCCGACGATCACAGTGCAGCTCAAAGCCGGCTAACGAAGCTGAACGCAAGCGATAGAGCACCCACCAAGACGAGACTGAACACCCAAGTCGCGTCGAGATTGAACCAGCTCCGCGACACGAACTTGAGACCCAGGTAGCGGTAGACGAGCCACGCCAAGGCTCCGCCGGCCGAGATCATTGCGACGGAGTGGACGGTGGAGACCAGGACGGCCGTGCCCAGATTCGCGTTTATGAGCCCGCTCGCCGCCTCGTGGCCCTTGTCAAGATCGGCGGCACGGCAGAGCCCGAGCTAGATCGGCACGAGCATCAATCCCGCGCCATGAGCGATCGCTACAGCGAAGGACCAGAGCCCCGGTTGCGTTGGTCGTATCCGCGCAAGCGCCCGGGGCCGTCAGCGGCCAAAGCGCCGCCACGAGGGCGCGCGAACTCCTTTCCATCAGTCCGGCTGAAACGGCGAGCGACCATCCCATTCCAGGATTCGCTCCGTGATAGAGGCCGCTCACGACGACAGACCAGCCAGAGCCAGGCAGGTGTCCAGTCCGACCCGCTCAAGTTCAAACCGACGGATAGCAGAACGAATCCGTCGAGCAGTCGCCACCTTCGAGCCGGATCTGATGCGCCCGATATCCGTCGGGGAAGCTCACCCAGTAGTCTTTTGCCATCTCGAGGCCGCCGCTCGGGCTCGCATTGGCCATGACCTCAGCGCCCGGCACTCCATCCGGATAGAATTGATTGTCCCACGTCGAGTAGAGCGAGTTGGTCCAGTAGACCCGCTTGCCGTCACGGCTAACCTCGAGCATCTGCGGACCGCCGGCAAACGCCTTGCCGTTTGGGTGTGGCGTGCGCCGCGCAATACCGCCGATATGGACCGCGCCCGCAAGCTTCGGCTTCCTCGGGTCGGTGACGTCGTACTGACGCATTTCGCCGGTTCCCCAGCAGGCGACGTAGAGCAATTTGTCGTCCAAGGAGAGGTCGATGTCCGTCACTAGCGGCGGCACGGCACCGAACCCCTGCAGCAGGGGTGGCAGCTGGTTTTTGGTCGCCGGCTCTGCCGGGATCGTCGCCGTCTTCTCGATGTGGAACTTGCCGCCTTCTCGCCACCAGGTCCAGATGGAGCCTTCGAGGTTCGTGCTGTCGACTACAACGCCCAGGAAACCGTACTCGCGAACGGGATCGTGTGCAGGCCGCACCTCCAGCGCCATCTGGTGGTTGGCGCCGAGATCGATCGTTTGGACGTTTCGCCGGGACCGGAGATCCCAGAAGTGGAGGTGATGGCCATACTTGTTCGCGAGCAGGTCCTCCGGCACGATCCCGTTCTCGAACTGCGGCGGCAGGCACCACTCGCTCGTCACCATGTAGTCGCGGGGCAGGTTCCACCAGAAGTCATAGTGCATTTTCTGGGATCCACGGTCGATCTCCCAGCGTCCGAGGACATCGAATGTCTCGCAGTCCATGATGAAGACGCCGGGCGGTCCATCAGTACCATCCTTGCCACCGCCACCGAGCGTGCTGACGTAAATGCCTTCCGGCCCGCAGTGGACTGTGTGTGGCCGCGAGTAGCCGGTCTTTTTAAAAATCTCCTCGGGCTCGATGATTTTGTGAATCATCGCCTTGGTGGGATCAGGTTTTGTATCCACGACATAAATGCGAGAGGACCGTATGCCGGGGATTAATAGGTAGCGCCGCTCGAGGAACGCGTGGCCGGTCAGCGGCGACAATGCTGACGAACAGGCGTTCCAGCCGAAATGGTGAAACTCGTCGCCCTTGTTGGGCATCGTCACAGTGTGGACGACCTGACTGAAGGTCGGCGAGCCGGGCTTCACATCAATCACGGCGAGCGCGTCGGGCTTTGAGAAATCCGGACTGAGCAACAAGGTGTAGGCGAAGTTTTCCGGTGGAGCTTCCATCGCAAGTTTCGGCGATGCGTGGAAGGTCGGATCAGGCCTCATTGTCATTGGAGTTCCTCCCTATTTGCTTCGAGGCGCAGGACTGCCTCTTGTCAGTTGGGCTCGTGTGCGCCGCGCTAAGCCAAACTTATCACGGCCAAAAGCACGTGAGTTCGATTCCAGCGAGATTATTTGCGCCTCACGACGCCTCAGGGGATTCTGCTTTCGGACATTTCCGGTGGACTGGACGAGTGAGTTGAGACTTCCGGATATGGCAGTGCGCCCTGAAGGCGCGAATCATCAGTGGAGGAGGGTTCCACCCGGATATTTGTCGATAGGTCCGGAAGCTGGGCGAGCGGCTCGGCCGGGTAACTGGCCGGGCGGAGCCTCGCAACACAGGCCGCCTCAGGCGGCTGAGCGATCCGGCAGGCCGTAACAGAGTGAAGCCGGCAAAGCTAGTTAGTTAAGTTCCGACGCAGCCGAGCCGCGATGGCGATCTCGGGCCCCTGCCATTCGGCGGGGGCGTTCGGAGCGCGACCCAGCACCGCGCGCGCTTGCTCGAGCTGACCGCGTTCGGCCAACAGGCGCGCCAGAGCTATTGTGGCTCGCAAGTGATAAATCGGCGCGGATTGCGCTTGGGCGATCCGCTGTGCGGTTTCGAGATATTGCTCTACCTGCGGCGAATTGTTCGCCGCCTGCCGCAGCATGAGTTCGCCACGCAGGCGCCATAGCTCGGGAACGAAGACACCGGTTTCCGGCGTGGTCAAATCATCGAGCAGACGCTTCGTCAAAGCCAATGCTTCCTGATCGCGAGCGGCTCCTGCCAGCGTCTCAACCATGATGACACCTGGAAGCAGGCCAATGAATCCGTAACCAAGTGTCGCCTCGAACGACGGCTCCATTTGCCTGAGGGCGGCCGTGACATCGCCCTTGAACGCTCGCGCCGCGCCGGACATGAACAATCCGACGGCGCGAGTCGCCGGAAGATCATATCTGGTTGAGACCTGAACCAGTTGTTCGGCGAATTCCAGGCACCCGTCTGCGTCTTGGGCCAGGTGCATCGCACAGCTTGCGACGCTGTGAAAGAAAGCAACCGTCAATGGATGTTGTAGCGACGTGGCAAGGGCGAGACCTGCATCGAGCGCAGGTCTGACACTCTTTGCGAGGCCGGCAACGCCGAACGCTAGCGCCCGTACGCAATGGGCGCAGACCCCTGGATCGTGACCCGCGTAGACGTAAGAAAAGCGGTGGTGGCGATCGCGATCGTAGTTTGCGATGCCTTCTGCCGTGAACTCCAGCATCTTTGGCGTTTGACCCGTGAAGTACGCGAGGCCCCAACTGTGATGCAGAGCTTCATATCTCAGGTCGTCGTCGCCGAGTTGTCGACTAATCCGCATCAACTCGCCGCCGAGCACCTTGGCCTTGTCATAATGGCGGTTCCTCGCTGCGTTCAGATACAGTCCCCAGGTCGCCTGAAACAGCTGCGGGCCCGCGTTCACCTCTCTTGCGAGAGCCTCTGCCTTCTCGAGGGCCGATCCCGCATCGTCGCTTTGCGGTCCTTTTTGGATCGCGAGGGTGGCACCGAGCTTGAGCTGCGCATCGAGCTTCAGCCGCTTGCGCGCTTCGAGATCGGTCACGCGATCTGCTTCGGCGAGCGCGGCCCCAAGATTGGCGACGCACTCCGCGAATGCCAGCCGTTCTACGGATTGATCTGCGGCGACTAGCCAGAACTGGAATGACTTTTCGGCTTCGCCGGAGCGGCTGTAATGATAGGCGATCAGCGTCGGCTCGCTTTCACCTGCAGTGGATCGTGCTTCGAAGTAGCGGGCAATCTTGCCGTGAAGCGACTGGCGCCGGCTTCGTGGAAGACTTTCGTAGGCGGCTTCCTGCACCAGGGAATGGTTGAAACTGAACGCGCTGTCTTCGCCGCGCCCGGCTTCGAAGATCAGGCCGGACTCGCGCAATCGCGAAAGGGCCGTTCGCAGATCATTCTCATTTGCACCAGCAATCGCCGCGAGCGATGCGTAAGAGAACTGCCGGCCCAGGATAGAGGCAATTTGGGCAACCTCTTTGGCGCGACCCAGCCGGTCGAGGCGCGCCATCAGCGAATCCCGCAACGTTAGGGGAACAGCACCAGGACCCGCGGTGCGCAAATCCAGCACCGCCTTTGTCAGTTCCTCAACGTATAGCGGCACCCCGTCACTGCGGGCAATGATCTCCTCGATCAGCGACTTGTCCATCTGCTTTCGACTGGCAACGTTCTGAATCAGTGCGACGCATTGGTCATGCCCGATCTGCTTGCAGACGATGAGCGTGGCGTTGGGATGTCTGGACCAGTCTGTCCTGAGTTCCGGGCGATAAGTGATCACAACGAGCGCTCGTTCTCGTTCGATGCGTCTCAGCAGTCGCTCGATCAAGGTCTGCGTCGTTTGATCGCTCCAATGTGCGTCCTCAAGCACCAGAAGCACCGGGCCGCTCAAATAGGCCGTCAACAGATCTTCGAGTATTGCGAGCGTCGTGTCTCTTCGCTGATTGGGCGTCATTTCCGTCGGGGACAGCTTGTCCTCGGAGGCAACCTCAAGCAATTCCGCCAGCAGCAGCATCGATCTACGGTCGCGCCGGCCGACCTGCCCGAGCATTCGGCTGATGCGATTAAGGTTTTCCGACATCGACGGACTGCTGTCGATGTCGAGGCTGTGACGCAGCAGCATTCGAAACGGGAATAGCGCGCTGTTGCGGTGATAGGGCGAACATTGGCCGCGCAGCAACCGATGTGGCGCCTCACGGATACGCTCTGCGAGCGCTTCCACCAACCGCGATTTGCCTATTCCGGGCTCACCCTCCAGTAATACCACGTGACCATTGCCCTGCGCCGCTCGCTGCCATGAGTCATAGAGAAATGACAATTCTCGTTCGCGTCCAACGAGCGGACTGGCAGCCGCAGCATGGGCGGCCGCAAACCGGCTTTCGGCCGGACTCTCGCGAATCGCTTTCCATATTGGAATTGCAGTATGGAAGCCTTTGATCGAGTGCTCGCCAAGAAACGAGTATTCGAAAAAATCCGCGGTAAGCCGATGCGTCGACGGAGCAACGAGGACGCAGTTGGGTTCTGCTAAAGACTGAAGTCGCGCAGCCAAGTTGGGCGTATCGCCAACAACGGTCTCTTCTCCAGTTGCCCCAACACCAACTGGTTCGCCTATCACGACCAGACCGGTCGCAATACCGACCCGAGATTGCAACGGCGGTCCGTTTGGCTGTTTCAAATGTCCGAGTTTCTCAACTATTTCCAGGCTCGCTCGGACCGCGCGTTCGGCAGCGTCCTCTTGTGCTTGCGGAAAGCCGAAGTAAACGAGGATGCCATCGCCGAGGTATTGCGCGATAAACCCATCGTGTTTTGCAATCACCGCTACACATGCTTCGCGGTATTGACGCAAAAGACTGATGATATCTTCGGGGTCTAGCTCGCTTCCAAGAGCCGTCGAGCCTACGAGGTCGACGAAAACGACAGTGACTTGGCGACGCTCGACCAACGGCGAGGCCTGACCCGCCGGCGCCATTTGCGCGGCCGTATCCTGCTGCGAAGTCGGCACCGAGCGAAGCTTGGCCGCCGCAGCCATGAACTTGCGGCGGTGACCGAGCGATAACCCTAGTTCCTGCAGATCTTGGTCGCTCAGATCTGAGACTACGTTTAGATCGACATCGTGATCTGCAAGGACTTCGCCGTATTTCTCGAGGCCTAAACTCTGTAGCCAGAGTTTGAGATCGGACATCGCCAATCTCCTGAGATTTCAAGACGCTAGGACATCGGATTTGTTGAGTTGACGTCGAAATGATTGTACCGGCTAAGACGTGACAGCTTCAAGTTCTCTCGATTTGATCAGCGATGTTGTTCCAATAGCGCTCCTCGCAGACATCGACGCTAGCGGCGTTGGTTCCCGGGATTGAACGCCATCCTCTGAAGAAGCTTGATGCCCGAGAGGAGGGGTTACTCTCGCTTCTCTAATCGGCCGGTTGGGGTCAAGCACTTTCAGGCTATCCACCACTGCAATGTCAATGTCGCTCGCGGGCTCGCGCTTCTCTTCGGAATCGGCACCAAGCCCTTGCTCCTCGCCCTCGGAGGCCCTCAGTCGCATTCGAGCGGCGGAACCCGACATTTAATATAAGCACGACTGAACGCATCGCGCGAGGCAAGCCGCAGCGTTTCGCGCAAAATGCGCGACGGTTTTGCTGCGGTGCACGAGTCCGTTCCTGGCGACGCGATTGACCCCGAGCGGACCCAACCCGCTCGGTCCAATGGTGCGCCAAGACATGGCGTGGAATTGCCGCCGTCTCCGCAGGCCGCGTTATAACGCCTTGCTGGCCGCCTGCCGCTGCAACCAGCGCTGCACGCGCGTGTCCTCGCAGACGGCGACGTTGAACCGCATCCATGGCGAGCGCTCGAGATGCGGACGAAACACGGCGCCCGGCGCGAGCATGATGCCGTCGCGCTGCGAAGCTTCCGCCAGCGTGAGCGAGTCCTCGATATGCGGGAATCGCGCCCAGACGAACATGCCATCCGCCGGCTCCACGAACAGCTCCATCCCGATGCGCTCGAAGGCGCGCACGACATTGAGACGCGCCTGGCCGAGCCGCTCGTGCAAATGTGACAAGTGTTTGCGGTAGGGACCATCGATCAACATCAGATAGAGGAGCCGTTCGATGAATTGCGATGTCGTGATGCTGGTCAGCATCTTGATGTCGGCGAGCTCGTTGGCGATGTCCTGCGCGCTGGCGATGAATCCGACGCGCAGGCTCCCCGACAGCGTCTTGGAAAAGCTGCGCGCGTAGATCACGCGGTTGAGCTGATCGAGCGTCGCAAGCCGTGGCGTCGTCTTCGCCTGCAGATCGCAGATCAGCGTCGATGACGCGATCCGCCTCGGTGACCGCGTATTTCTGTTGTCGCCGCCGCCCGGCGCGGATTCTCGCCGAACCGCCAATTCGCACACCCCGCAACGCACGCGGCCAGGCCGAGATCGCTGCAATCAGGGCCGGCATTGAGTACTTGATCAACGACGACCGCGCGAAGAGAAATGGCATATAGCAGCGCTTACAGCGCATGATAGAATGCGTCGGCGTAGGAGCTGGCGATGAAGCATATTCTTGCAGGTGCGGCGCTCAGCCTTGGTCTCCTCACCGTTACCGCAACGGCGCAGGATATGATGCGCGGCGTCGATCTGTCGTCGCCCGACATGGTCTCGGCCGAAATGACTCGCACCCAGGTCGAGGCCGCGATTGCGACGGCAACCGCTGCGCCGGCCGATTTCACCGGAAAGAGATTGTCCAATCTTGACCTCTCCGGGCTCGACCTCTCACGCGCGATTTTTCGCGCAGCGCGGCTCAACAAAACGAAGCTTGCGGGCGCAAATCTCAATCATGCCGTCCTCGACCAGGCGTGGCTGCTCGAAGCGGACCTGACGGGCGCCACCCTGAGAGGTGCAAACATATTCGCCGCGCAGATGGCCCGCGCACATCTTGACGGCGCCGACCTCTCAAAGGCGCGCGTTGCCGCCGACCTTACCGGCGCGAGCCTTGTCGGAGCCTCGATCGCCGACGCCCGGTTGGGCGCCGACATGCGCAACCAGTCGATGGGCCTCATGCGCACGGTGCTGAAATCCGCGAATCTGGAACGCTTGAACGCACGCGGGGCCGATTTGTCGCGCGCCGATCTCGAATTTGCTTCGCTGAAGGGCGCCGATCTGACCGGCGCTTCGCTCAAAGGCGCCCAACTCGGGGGAGCCGATTTGACCGGCGTCACGTTGGTCGGGGCCGATTTTGACGGTGCTGACCTCACTTCAGCGAAATTGATCGCTCCAATCGGCCTGGACCAGGCGAGGAATTTCGACAAGGCGAAAAATCGCGATCGTCTGATCCGGGACTAACGGGTCAAGCGTTCAACATCGGGGGATTGGCTACCGGGCCCCAGGATTCGTTTCCCGCGGTGGAAAGACGCACCAGCGGCGTTCCCGGAGCATTCCTCTTGATGCCATCCGCTGCTCGCGCCGCCAGCTCCTAAGAAGGATCAGAGCAAAATGAAACCTAATCGGTATTTAGGCCCGCGTGTCCCAATTAGAATCCGTCCTAATTCGCCTTCATCAACTTTTTCAATGTGAGCAATATTGAACAGCAACTCTCCAACTAGGAAAAGATACTGCCCCGAGTGAGATCGGTGCGTCCCATTTTAGTTAGTTGGGGGTTCAAATGAGTAGCTCAAAGCAGCGCCTCGCAAGCGCCACCGCGACGCGCCTTGCAGCCATCACAGATATGGCAGCTAATCTAGAAGCTCAATTACGCGAATTAAACAGGCTACGCGACCAGCTCAGGAAAGCACAACTATCGGCCCGAGGTTTTACCAACGACCGCCGCACTCTCGATGAGAGACTGGAGCAGGGCGAGGTGCCGACAAGGCGGCGCCAGGGCGCTCCAGAAGAGTCATGGGCGGCGGTTCCGACGAAGAACCGCCGCAAGAAACTGGATCCCGGTGACGATCTGGCTCGCGCCAATGGCCAGCCCAGCGCCGATCACGGCGGCGCTCGCCATCACCGCGAAGAAGATCAAGGCTTGCAGCAAGAACCACATTAGCTCCGTCAGAAGTCTTTGAACCGATCCGGCGCCAGCTCGGTGTAGCGCACCGTATGCTGGATGTTCTTGTGGCCGAGATATGCCTGAAGGGCGCGGGTGTCGTGGCCCTTGTTGGCCAGGGCGAAGCCGCAGGCGTGCCGTAGCATGTGCGGGTGGGGCCTTGAAGCCGAGCTTGGCGGACTCGCCAGCGCGCTCCACAAGCCTCGCAAAGCCCGCTGTAGTGAATGGCGCCCCGCGCTCAGACGTGAAATCGCTAAAAGCGAAAGGAAATCAAATTGAAAAGAGACGCGGTGGCGCTCCCTAGCGGAAGGAACGGGTGGCTCCAGAAGCTACTGAAAAATAAGCTCAAATCAGCTTCGCTGCTTCGTCATTGCTACCACGTCTTGCTACCACCGGCAATCCAATGCGGAATGGTCGCATCGGACTTCAGTGCTGCTGCTGTTTTTGGGCCAATGGCGTTTTGAATTAACTCTGAAAAGACGTCGAGCGTAACCGATGTCAAGATCACTGGTGAGACCATGGCCAACCCCCTTGATGCCTATCGCTGGAATCGCAAACGCCACCGCCACCGCAAGGCCGAGCGCGTGGTTCGTCGGGTGCCGCCGGGCCGTGCAAGCGCCTTCACCCGGTGACCGGCAAGGTGATCGGGATTTTCAGTGCTCCCGCCGCCCCGGCATCATCATCGCCAGCATCCGACCAAACACCACATCGACCTGCTCCGGGCTGAACCCCTGCCGCGCTCCGATCCGGTGCAGTTCACGATGCATCTCATGCAGGACGGTGTGTAGCTCGCGCGCCAGTGCGATCACACGCGCGCTGTGCACGCCGTTCACCAGCGCCAGCTGTTCGACCGAGACGCCACGGTCCTCAGCTTCGGCGGCGAGGTTGATGGCCTGCAAGCGGGTATTGTCAGCGGTGCTGATCATCGCATCCGACGACTATCACCTCGCCCCGGAAGCGAAACTGAGCCAGATCAAAGAGGCTCAGTTAAATTCGCCGGACGAAGTGATCGAGATCGTCGATGGAAACGCTGACCTGCAACTCGACTCTCAACGGGAAACGTCTGGCCATTGTTTCGGCAGGACCTCAGAGGACCTTGTTGAAATCAACCTCATAACCCGCCGCACGCAGTTCCCTGCAAAGCGGTAGCCGCCACTCGCCCATCGGACCGCCATAGCGGTGTGTAGTGGCTGCACTTGTAATCGGCGCAGTAAATCAGCACGCCATGCACGCCGGCTGAGCGCATCTCCGCGAAGGTGATCTTCTGTGGCCGCTCCTGCATCCCCCATGATTGCGCCGATCGTTGCACACACGAAAAGCTCAGCAGGCCGGAGCCCGCTGAGCTAATCGCAAATATGAATAAGTATGAAAGTTGCAGCTTGAGCGGTTGAATTGGGTTTGTCTGTTCAAAATGAAACACTAACGGCAGGGAATTAGGACACTGGAAAATGGAGCTGCTATGGATTGACCTCCCCACAGAGAAGGGTTCGCTAGTCAGCCGAAAGTACGGCCAGGGTGCGCGCAACTTGGGTCGGAGTCCACTTCGCCTGCCCCCGTGGCGTGGCAATGCCGGCGGCCTCCATGCCCGGTACTGTCCTAATTAGGACACCCGTGAATTTAAATTAGGACATGAGCAAAATAGAACAGCCCCGCTGCTGGCGGCGTGGTTGGATAGTGCAGCGGTTCTGCCCCCAGAGCCGCCCCAAGTTGGCGGCTCCAATCTCCCCCGGATTGGGGCCGTTTTCTTGAGAAGAGATTGACAAAAAGGCGGCTGATGTCCGTACGAACATGGCGCGCGCCTCCGAGAAAGACTGGCGAAGGAAGCGCAAGAAGTGCGGACAGAAATCTTAGCGGGAAATCAGCCAGCAAACTAAAAGCGGCCGAGATACGCAATATCGTCGCAAAGCCTAAGCCATACGAGCTCGGTTTGAAGCGCAAGAGAGACACGAAAAACGCGAAAAGGTTTTTCGCGAGGATAAAGTTGCCCAAGATGGATTACGCTGCCCGGCCCGGCGCAAAAGGTACATATTCGGAGTCGATTATTCTATTGCGGGGATAGAACCACGCGGAGGCCAAGCCTTACTGCGCTATACGCAAGGCGAGCACGTCGCCAGCTGAAATCTAATCCTCGCGAAAAAACTTTTCGCGTTTTTCGTGTCTCTCTTGCGCTTCAACCGAAAGGGTAGCAATGGGCCGGGCTTCTAGTCGCTTCAAGGAAATGGGCTCGCCAGTTTCTTCGCAATAGCCATAAGTGTTGTCTTCAATGCGCTGTAGCGCCCCGTCGATCTTGGAGATCAACTTGCGCTGGCGGTCCCGGGCGCGGAGTTCGATGGCGCGGTCGGTCTCCGAGGATGCCCGGTCCGCGAAATCGGGAAGATTTACGTTCTCTTCTTGAAGCGTCTGCAATGTGATCCGCGCCTCCCGCAAAATTTCATCCTTCCACGCCAGCAGCTTGGCTCGAAAATAGTCGCGCTGGCGGTCATTCATGAAGGGCTCTTTTTCGGAGGGTCGATAATTCTTGAACGTTTCCAAGGCCAGCCCATCGGGTATGCGGAACGGTATCCTCCGTCTGCGCGCCTTATACAGCGGCAACCTGCCATCAACAACAAGCAAGCCTCACCGCCCACTCTTTGGCTTTTCGCCTTTACCTGTCGTATCAATCCGCTTGACCATCGCTTCATCGTAGGCCGGGATCGATGCTCTGAGCTCCGTCTTCGACGGCTCGACGTTGTGGACGCGTTTGCTGATCAGGTCCATCCCGCCCTGAATTTTCTGCTGCGCGGCACGCCGTCGCTTTTCAGATAGCCAACTTGAGTGGATCAAGCTCGCTGATGCAGCCGATGACAGACGCGAAAAGTAAGGCCGCCTCAATGGGCGGCCTACATCCGAGCAGCCCTTGCGCTGCCCCAAGGTTAAGGGTTTGCCAGAGAACGAGTATGAAGCCATCAAGTGTCCTGCCTGCGCTAGGGCTGCATCTCATCAATCGAAAGACCGGTAAACTCTTAGGCGAGAAAATACATGAGCAGCGCGATTGATCTTTGGGCTAACCCTCAATGAACAGTCTGCCGGGTGCCCTCGATGACTTCGAGCCGCTCGACAAGGTAGAGCACCGCCGTATCAGCCAACGCGGTGTACGTACACTTCCCACGTTTCGTCGTTGATCATGGTTTCTAGCGCCTGCTTCGCGCTCATGCCTTGCGCACGCTCGCCGCTGAGTCGGATCAGCCGTCAAGGGGCAAATTGGGTTATGCTGTCGCGGCGAGTGCAGGAGCGTAACGGTCTGAAAGTCAAGAGCGTCACCCCAACCACAGCAAGGCCGCAATGCAGAAAACGGCAAAAACAGCAAGCCCACTGACAACCGCCGCCACCGCATATCGCCGCCGCCCACGATTTATTAACGGAATCGAAATGCCGCGCGAGGCCGATCTCCGGACGGCACGTTTGAGACATGCCCACGGGCCCTGCGCATGTGAAAAGGTAACGGACAGGCGAGTATCAAATGATCATCAAACGCAGCGTCCCATGGCATGCCCGCTCGACCCTCAGCAGGTCGGCCCACGTCATCGCATGGCGCGTTGGTCGCAATGATTATCGATTCATGCGGGGGCTCCGAAGGCCCGCGAAGGGAATCGCCAAGTGTGGGAGGCGTTAGCACGAATGGCGAGCCGCCGCGACGGATCGGAGGGCGGGCGGC
>Ga0210406_10003449_pt1 | contig 17298 bp, 11 predicted proteins | sample IncBWC30MmetaG_FD_155454 | JGI IMG/M metagenome (GOLD analysis project Ga0210406, IMG submission 155454) | Forest soil microbial communities from Barre Woods Harvard Forest LTER site, Petersham, Massachusetts, United States - Inc-BW-C-30-M | ecosystem: Environmental > Terrestrial > Soil >... | reverse complement strand
CTACGAATTTTGCACGGTCTGTCTCGAACTGCAAATCGCCTACAGTGGCGCCGTGCACGACCACAACCTGCGCCGCCCATACAGAGGTTTCTTCGGGAGAACGCTTGCGGCGTGTTGCGACCACGGCGCCTATGTCAGTTACAAATTCAGTCTCGACGAAAAGGTTAGAGAAGGCGGGGGCCGCCATATCGGCTGACTGCGAAGTAAGCGATAGTTCAGCGTAGGAAGTGACCTGCACATCGCGCGCGCGAACTCCCAAATTGGTGATGGTTACCCGGCGCACCTCTGCGTCGTCTTCGGAAGATACAACCACCTCAAGAGTAGTGGTCAGAGAACGATCGCGACGGATAATTTCGGCGTGATCTTCGTAAAATACGGCTTCGTAAGAATCCGGCTCGATACCGGTAGGCTGATAGCCGGCGGACCACACATTTCCCGTTTGCTCATCACGCAAGAAAATATAGCTACCCCAACAATCGCGAGTAGTGTCTTCGCGCCAGCGCGTGACAGCAAGGTCGCGCCAACGGCTGTAGCCGGAACCGGCTGCGGTGAGCATGACGCCGTAGCGCCCGTTGGAGAGCAGCTGCGTTCGAGGAGTGGCATCGTGCGGCGTGGTAAAGCGGCGCACAACCGGCGGGACGAGTTCCCGCACTTTGGCCGAAGCCGAAACTTCTTCTGCGCGCGGACGCGCAACGAGAACGTCGCGGGGCGTGCGTTCCTGCAGCAGCAGCTCGGTGGCCCGTACGATGGGTTCAGCGTGGAAACGCATTTGCATCACACCGTCGCGCAAAACGTTGGCAGCGGACACCAAACTCATGCCCTGGTGGTGGGCCATGTACGCGCGCACGATGGCAACATTTTTGCCTTCAGGCAATCGCGAGCCGGTGTAATCGAGTGCTTCATAGAAACCATAAAATCCTCGGCCACCGGCCTGGGCGAGTCGTTCAAAATTTTCCACGGCGGCAGTGGGGTCGATCATGGCCGCAAGAGCGGTAGCGTATGGCGCGATGACTAAATCTTCGCTGAGCCCGCGTTTGAGGCCGAGCCCCGGGATGCCAAAACTGGAGTACTGATAAGTGAAATCCATGTCGCGCGCGTTGTAAGCAGACTCGGAGATTCCCCAGGGCACGCCGCGCTCCGTTCCATACTCGATCTGCCTGGCAACTACTTGTTCGTAGGTTTGGCTGAGCAGGCTGCCGGATGGTGAACGCAAGACCAGCGCGGGCATGAGGTATTCGAACATTGAGCCCGACCAGGAAATCAGTGCAGAGCCACGGCCCACGGGCGTGAGCGCGCGGCCGAGTCGAAACCAGTGCGAGGAAGGCACATCCCCTTTAGCAATGGCAATGAAACTGGTGAGCCGCGCTTCCGAGGCGAGCAGATCGTAGCAATTCGGATCCAAATTTCCATCCGTACCGCGATAGCCGATGGAAAAAAGTTTGCGCGAATGATCGAACAGGAAAGTGAAATCCATGGCTTCGAATAATTTGCCGGCCGTTTGTGTGATGGCGGTGAGACGGTGAGTTAACGATGCTGCAGCGGCGATCGAATCCTGCATCGCTTGTATCAGCACAGCAATTCGACCGAGCAGTTCGCGATTGCCCAGCGGATCGTGGACCAAGCTTGCGCCCAGAGAAGTCAGTTCGCGGATAGCGGCTTCAAATCGTTCCGGGGCGTCGGCCAAAGTGGGAACCGTATGAAAGAAAGATTCGATTGCAATCCATTCGGGAGCCTCACCAGCGGGACGTTCAGCCATGGCTTTGATTTCTTGCGGATCCAGGCGTAGCCACGGAATCAGCACTTTGGCGTCTTGAGCGTTTGACTCCACGCAAGCCCGGAGGGCTTCGGCGTAGTAACGCAATTCGGAATTAGGGGCGTCGCCAAGCTCCTGGCCCAACGTCTGCGCGATGTCCGCCACCGTTTGAGCCCGATCCCTTAATTCAACGAACCGCACGGCCCAGTCCGCAGCGTCAGTGGGAGCTGACAGGCAAAGGGATGCAATAGCGTCTATCGCGTTGGTTAGTTGCTTGCGGGTCACGGTGTGAGTGCGTCTGGTGTCCGCAACGCGAGTGAGACCTTCGCGCAACAACAGTAGCGCGTCTTCAACTCCGGCCAGCACGGAAGAGCCCATGCTCGATTTTTGAATCAATTCCCTGCAGCCATTGCCGAGCGCTAAAAGATGTCCGGCGATATTTCCGCTATCGACCGATGACACGTACTTAGGATCAAGAGGATGTAGATCACGAGTGTCGTACCAGTTGTAAAAATGGCCTCGAAACTGTTCTAAGCGGTTCAAGGTTTGAAATGTGGCTTCGATTCGCTCAACCGCGCTGGTGGTTCCGATCCATCCAAAATCGCGAGCGGCGAGAGTGGAAAGCAAGTACAACCCGATGTTCGTCGGCGAAGTGCGGTGGGCTACTACGGGTTTGGGATCTTCTTGAAAATTGTCGGGCGGAATGAAGTTTTCCTCAGACGTAACAAATTCTTCGAAGAACCTCCAAGTGGAACGCGCGGTGAATCGAAGAGTTTTTGCGTCCTTGGCTGAGACCGCTTCTGTTTCCGGAAGGCTGGGAGGAAGGCTGATCCAGCGAGCGACTGCGGGTGCGGCAACCCACAGGGCAACAAACGGGATGGCGGCGGGCAACGCCGCGTGACGACCAAACACAACGGCGAGCAGAGCTGCCAGGGCAAGGACCACGCTGGAAAGCATCCGTTTGTAGATGCCAAAAATATTCAGATCAAAAGCGGATTTCGACTGCGCAGCCGTAACCCATTGCAGCAAATTTCTGCGGGTTATGAAAATGCGCGCCAGCGTGCGCAAAATTGCGTCCGACATCAGCCATGCTTGATAAGCCAGCAAAATAATGGTCAGGGCAATCTGGTCCAGACCGAGCTGAAGATCCGAAAGCACGCCGCGAATATGACTGCGTTTCGAAATTCCGCCGATGCGCGGGCTCAATCCGGTGAGGAAAGGGATCAGTGAAGGAATCGCCAGCGTTGCCAGGATGAATCTGGTCCAGATCCAGGGTGAGATTACCGGGACTAACCAACCGACAACCAATGTTAGAAACGTGCAGGGGGCGGAAAGGGTCCGGCGCAAATTGTCGATCATCTTCCAGCGACTGATGGCCGGGATCTTTACCCTTTTGCGTTCTTCTTTCGACAAGTCGCCGTGTCCGAAAATCCAGGGGAGAAGCTGCCAGTCTCCGCGCGCCCAACGACTTTGGCGCATGGCGGAGGCTTCGTAGTGTGAGGGGAATTCGTCGAACAGTTCGATGTCCGTGGCCAAGGCGGTGCGCGCGAAGATGCCTTCGAAGAGATCGTGGCTAAGCAAAGTATTTTCTTTTACCTTGCCTGCTAACGCGGCCTCGAACGCGTCGAGATCGTAGATTCCCTTACCGGTGTAGGAGCCTTCGCGAAACAGGTCTTGGTAGACGTCTGAAACAGCGGAAGCGTACGGATCAATCCCGCTAGGACCGGCAAAGATTTTCTGGAACAGCGAACCTTCCCGATCGGTTGTCAGCGAAGGAGTGATCCGAGGCTGCAGGATGGAGTATCCATCCACAACGCGGCCAACTTCCGGATCGAATTGCGGCCGGTTCAAAGGATGCGCCATAGTGCCCACCAGGCGGGCGGCGGTGCCGCGAGGCAGCCGGGTATCCGCATCCAACGTAATTACGTAACGAACCGCCGGGATCATTTCCGGAGGACGGCCACCGACAGGGATAAATGTGGTACCGGAAGCGCCGCGAAGGAGCTGATTGAACTCATGGAGTTTTCCGCGCTTGCGCTCCCATCCCATCCACTTTTGTTCGCGTTCATTCCACATGCGCTTGCGGTGGAACAGAAAGAATCGATCACCGCCACCCGGCGGCGGGCCGTGACTTGCATTCAAAGTTGCCATGGCCTCGACTGCGGTGGCCAAGAGTTCATCGTCGCCCGGCAGGCTTTCCGTGGGAGCGTCCACCCAGTCGGAAAGTAATGCGAAACGCAAGTCACCATCGGGATTTGCCAAGTAGTGAACTTCTAAGTGTTCGATCTGTTCTTTGATCGAGCGTTCAGAAGTGAGCAGCGTGGGAACTGCGACGACCGTGCGCAAATCACCAGGGACCCCTTCTTTAAACTCCAGACGAGCTAGGGTGCGCGGTCCCAGTAAATCCGTCACCGCCCGGTTGATCAGAGCGATGGCCAAATCGGAAGCGGGAATAGCCGCCAGCACGCCCAGCAATACGAGATAACCTGTGTGCAGCCCTAGAACGTGGGCGTGATGGAGCGGGAACACCAGAATGATGGCTGTCAGTACTGCAATAGTGCCTAAATAACCTGGAACAGCAGCGCGAACGTAGAGACGCAGAAGCCAGCGCCTCCAGGGAATCTGAAAATCCAATTCGCGCTCGAATTCCCAGCGTCCTCGCGATATCAGATAGTACCCAGGGTCGGCTCTCCGGTTGTCTGCGGGCTGGCCGTCGGTCTTTTCCGCACGTGCTCGCCTAGCGCGATGGACGGCGCGATCAGCGACTTCGATCTCGGTATATTTCGATCCGCGCGAAAGGTCTTCGATCGCATGGCGATAGTAATCCCGGGTTGTGAAGTCCATTTCGGCAAAATTGCTTCCGGCGCGCAATACTTGGTCAACCAGGCTCACGCTTTCGAAGAAAACCTGCCAATCAAAATCGGAGGTCAGCCGCATGCTGGTGATCACATTGCGCACGGTGACCGTCATCGCTGCTTGTTCCTGGTGCTCAGCGCGGACGATTTCATCCGCCGTGGTACCTTGCGCAGCCAGGCGTTCGTCGAGCCAAACGAGAATGGGACCGACTTTGGGATCGAGATCGCGCAATCGCTGAACGAGTTGGACGGCGAAGGCTCTTTCGAGAGGTTTCTTCTCAAAGTCTCGAAGAACGCTGGCCGGAGAAATCGTCGCTTGGCCACCGGTTCCCAACAAACTATCGGCTAGCACGTCGGCTTCTTCACGAGCGCGCCGGCTTAACAAGAGGCGCTCTGCGACTCTGCGTAAATTCTCCACCAGCACGATACGAAGCGTGATGGCTACGGCCCATAGCTCGCCAATGGTCAAAGGCTGCACGCGTTGATAGGCGGTGACAAACGCGCGCAGCACTTCCGGATCAAACCGGCTGTCGGTGTGCGCTACATAAGCCCAGGCCACACCGAACACGCGCGGGTAGCCTTGCAAATGTCCGGAGGCCAGTTTCGGCAGTTTTTTGTAAAAGCCGGCCGGAAGGTCGTCGCGAATTTCGCGAAGCTGTTCCTCAACGATGTAAAAGTTATCGACCAGCCATTCCGCGGCGGGGGTTATAGTGAGGTCCTGCTGAGCCGCCTTGGCGGTGGCACGGTAATATTCCAACAGCGCGCGGCCGTTTTCGGCTACGCGAGGTATAAGCGGTCGGCCACTATCGGAATCCGTCGTAACAGTCTGAGCAGCGGCCAGGCTTTCGGCATGCTGTTCCAAGCGCTCGACGCTGAAAAGCTCTGCGCGGATGGGCTCTTCAGCTTCAGCAACAATGGTTTGGGTTTGCGAAACACTAGCCATGATTTCCCTAGGGGCCAAAGAGCGACTCAACGGTGCGTTATCAACGCACTAGAATACAACGCAACGTGTAAGCGTGGGCACGAGAATGAGAGGGCGAGGGAATGGGCCGGAACGATCACGAGCCAATCGATGAAAAAGGGATCAACTAGCTTTCCGCAATCCAGAGGCTCCAGCCCCCGAAATTGGGGGGATGGCGGAAGGGGATCTTGAAGGAGCGTTCCCTGCGGAATTCAAAATCCTCTCGATGTCGGTCTTGCGGTAGGGGTGGCAGATAAAGTCGAACGCGCTGATATTTAAGGCTGCTAGATAATCCCGATAGTCGTGCGGACATGACCGGGCGCACACAATCACGGCCGGAATTTCGGCGCGCCGCAATCTCAGGTACCTGAAAACATCGCGGTAGGTTCCATCAAGAAGCCAAAAGCCGCAGAAACACACGGAAACATTCTGTCGGGCCAGGATATGTTTTACTTCTTCCATACCTCTGGACCACAGGGTCCTCACCGAATACGGCGCAAGGAGCTCCGACATACTCCCATGTATTTCCGGGTCGTTCGTGGCAATCAGGACGGTGGTCTGGCATTTGTGAAGATCAATATTTTCTATGTTTTGCAGGTCTGCAATATTTGCGTTTCCCGGACTAGCGGCAACTACCCTCATGGTCGCACCCTTTCGTCGATAAGCAAATTGGATCGGCGTAATTCTCTGTCAGATATAGCTTTGCATCAATACAGACAATTCGTTAGGCGCCTAGGGAATATCCTGTAGGGTGATATGAGCGCGAGCAATACAGGCACGCGATTCTGCGAATACGATGCCGAAACGGAGTTATGTTAGGCCCAGACGAAGAAAACGCGGCCTTGCTATGGAGGTTTGCTGCAACTAAGGCTCGATAATTTGGTTTCTCACGGCATAGCGCACTAATTCGCTGACGGTATGCAACTGGAGCTTGCGCATTATGTTGGCTCGATGAGTTTCAGCCGTTTTAACGCTGATATTTAGAGACGATGCGACTTCTTTGCTGCTTTTGCCTTCCGCCAGCAATTGTACGATTTCACGCTCGCGAGAGGTGAGGCGATCCCGCATGGTCTCGGGAAGATCGGCCTTCGTTTTTCCTTCATTAAAATTGGTTAGCATCACCTCAGTTGCCCGCGGTGTGAAAAAGGGCTTGTGGTTTGCCAGAGTTTCGACCGCAATGACCAAGTCACGATCGGAGTCCGACTTTACGATGTACCCGCGGACACCGGCTTCAAGAATGTCACGAATGAGTTGGTCGGAATAATGCACCGAGAGAATGAGGACTTCGGTGTCTGGTGAAGCTTTGCGAATTCTCTTGGCCGCGTCCACTCCGTTTAGATCCGGCATGCTAATGTCGAGGATTACGACGTCGGGCTTCAGTTCTTCCGCCTTTGAGACGGCTTCGCGGCCTGTGTGCGCCTCGCCACATACTTCCCAGCCCGCGCGGGATTGAAGCAAGGCCTTCACGCCACGTCGCATCAGATCGTGATCATCTGCGATCAAAATACGAAGCGTTTTCATGTTCGTCTCCAACCCTCCTGGATTTGAAATGTGCCAAAGTGTCCCATCATACTCAACACACCGCTATGACCAACACCCATCGAGATACCCTTTGCATTTAATTCCGTAATCCGCGCCCAGTCAAGCGCGCAAGCACTTTCCAGCATGGGCAGATCGAAAACGCCAAAATCAGCCGTAAATTTCTCGGAAATGGAGCGGACTCCAGCGACACGCCCATTCAATTTGTTGTCACATGGAAAGTTTCAAAGGGATCTTGCCAGTGAGGCTTCATCGTTTGTTAGAAAATAGCGGGACGGACTTCTCCTTCACAGGGGTTGCGTCTGGGAGACCGCACTGCTGTGCTTCTTCGAACGTCTGAGCACCAGTCGTCGGCGACCAGACGAGTGGTGAAAGACTGAATCGGCTCGACAAATAGCGTGTCGGTTGAACGGAAACCCCGAAGGCATTCAAACTCGCTTCCGGCGCGCGCAAAAACGGAGTATTCCGGCACGTGATCGTGATGCGGTTTTGACTCTCTTGATGCAGCGTGAGCGCACATTAACTTCATCTCCGTTTGCAGACGGACAGTATTTACATCCGTTCTGCGAGGCATTCGCGTAATTGTTGGCGCGCGCGCGAAAATCTGGTCTTCACTGCGGACTGAGACAGCTTCAAAATTGAAGCAGCCTCTTTGGCTTGCCATTCCCGCATGCCCAGCAGCCATACCACCACGCGTGCTCCGCTTCCAAGACCGTCAATCGCTTCACGAAGGGCGCGGTGATCTTCCGCTTTTGAATAGAGCTTCTCAGGATGGTAGGCGTCGCCTGCGCTCAACATTTGTATTTGGCTTGGTTCATCACCGTTGCCATTTTCGTAAGACAAATAGTGATCTTCGGACCTGCGCTTGCGGACTTTGATCAGCGCTTCATTCATGGCAATGCGCATCAGCCAGCTCGAAAAGCGAGATTGACCGCGGAACTGATGAATGTGCGCGTAAGCGTTGAGCAAACTCTGTTGTGAAGCGTCCTCTGCATCCTCTCGATTTCGCGTGATTTTCAGCGCAACGTGGTAAGCCTTGCGAACGTAAGGCTGGATCAAACTGGCGAACGCGTTTTTGTCGCCGGACTGCGCGCGCCGTACAAGATTCAGTTCGTCATCGGGGACAGGGTTTATATCGTCCAGCGCAGAAGATATCGTCGAAGAAAACTGATTCTTGCTGATTTCTCTATGAGTGCCTTGCACGGATCACCTCAATTGTATTTTGTAAATAACTGAATCCAGGTAACTTATACGATCCCTTAAGAAGCCGCCCCCGAAGCACTTCTCCGCAATGCCCGCCCAAGTTAATGGATTTCGTGTTCAGCGTCTATCAGCGGCATCCTGTACTTCGGAGCGGGTGTTCCTGTAGCTTGTTTTCGATGCGGAACAGGAAAAATCGACGAATGACTGAGATCGTTGCTTGCGACGCGCTGTCTAAATCCCCGGTGAATTCAGGAATGCGAGAGTCTTAGGGCACGGCTTGAATCGATTTGAACGTGCATTGTTTTTGTCGCACCGTCGTAGGTGCCAATAAAGGTCACCTTCTGGCCCGCGTAAGCAACGGGCTTTCCTGGTCATCGAGCTGGTAGGTGGTCTTGTTCAGCGCAAAAAGAACAAACTGCCCCCTAGCCTTTACCCACCCTAGCGCGCAATCTTTGGCAGTTTTGAAACCTTGCTTCTGCATCATGCCGTCGTGAGCTCTTGCCGCCGCACATTCGTTATCCATGATTTCGCCGGTGAAAGACATGGAGGTGTTGTTCGGTTGCTGCGGGAAAACACGCCAGGAAATCAGCGCGAGCAAAAGCCCTCCGAATTATGGTTGTAAGAGCGTAACGATTCTTGCAGGAAACTGTAATCACTAAAGGTTCTGACTCTGAAAGAAGGGTTTGTGTTGGCTCATGGCCTCCACAGCAGCGGCCAGCCAATGAGCTTGGGATTTCAGGAGGTAGCCGCTAGCACCGGCTTTTTGCGCTTCCCGGATCATTTGATTGGAATCGTGCTGGGTGAAAATTAATACCTCGGTTGCGGGGTGAACCTTCTTGATCTGGGGAGTAGCCTCCAGGCCGTTCATTTCAGGCATGGTGACGTCCATGATTACCACATCGGGCTTAAGATCGCGGGCCTTGGCTACGGCTTCCAGACCGTCGGTTGCCTCTCCGACGATTTTCCATTCTGAACGAGCGCTTAGAAGCCGTTCGAGCGCCGAGCGCACGGTTTTCTCGTCATCCACAACCAAAATCGTCAGCGGCATTCAAATTCCCTTCTGCTTCAAAGGCGGCCCATCAAAAACAGGATTAGCAGAATGAGCAAAATAAGGCTTATGCCGCCGCTGGGGTAATATCCCCAGTTTCTGCTGTGCGGCCAACTAGGCAGACTCCCGAAAAGAGCGAGCAGGAGGACGATGACCAAGATCATGAGCAACAAAGTAAGCTTCTCCTTCCGGGGCCAGATCTGCCGGTTGCCCTCAAAGGGCTTACGAGCGAAGCCGCCGGGAATACCAGCTTTGACTGACAAGACTAGGCATTTGAGCGGGTTACTGCAATCAAGGTAAACCTGTAGGCTCCGGCGTTAGTTCCGGTAGTGCCGCTTCGAACACGAGCAGGCTCTCCAGCTTACTTTAGGCTCTTTTCCAGGCGTTTTACCGCAGGCTCAAGCTTTTGACGCGAGTTCCAAAAATCGGACCACAGATCGCCTTTTTCGTCGATGCGTCGGCGAATAGAAGATAAATTCCATGTCTCCGGAAGAGTTTTGGGAGTCAATTCGGCGGCGCGGATCGGTGTTGAGATGGGCGCGTGGGGAAAAGCACGGACCGAATATACCGAGGCCAGCGATTGCGCTTCGGAATTTTGATGCGCGTCCACATAGACGCTGCCTTTGGGCCGCCTAGTTACAGTGCGATCCTGCGTAATCAGGCCGGGATACTGCTGAGCCGTAAGTGAAGCGATGGTGGAAACGAACTGCCGGACTTGCTCATACGCGTAAACGGGTTCAATGGGCAGAAAAATGTGGAGTCCGGTGGCGCCGGAGGTTTTTAGAAAGACTTTCATTCCGATTTCTTCTAATTTTCCGGCCAGTATTTTTGCAAGCTTGGTCACCGTGGTAAACGGAGTTCCATCGGTGGGATCTAAATCAAAGAAAATATAATCCGGATGCTCGGGATCGTCGCCGCGAGATGACCACGGGTTGTGGTCGATACAGCCGAGATTTGTAAGATAAAGCAGACTGGCTCGATCGTTCGCGAGAAAATATTGAATGGGCTTCGATTTACTTTCTGACTGGATCTGGACGGTCTTGATCCAGGTTGGCGCGTCTTTACCCGCGTCCTTTTGGAAGAAAGCCTGGCCTTCGATCCCGTTCGGGTAACGCCGCAATACCATGGGTCTGTCTTCTAAAAAAGGCAGAAGAAGGGGTGCGATGAAAAAATAATATGCCAACAAGTTTCTTTTGGTGTAACCGTCGCTCGGGAAATATACCTTGTTGAGATTGGTGAGGTGCAGAGTGGCACCGTCCATTTCGATAAAAACATCGTTGCGAGAACCACGGTCCAGCTCTTCGGCAATCGCTTCGTCTGTTTTCAGAGTGGCCGCTGGAGCAGGAGATTCAGGTAAAGGTGGCGTTTTGAACGGAAGCTTTTTGGCAGTTTTTGGCGGGTTCCTAGGCTTCGACTTGGCTGGTACCTCCTGCTTTGCACTGTTTGCCTTGACCTCTTTGCTTTCCTTATCGAAGGTGCATTCTTTTGGATCGTGGTCTTCTTGGAATCCGAGGAATGTGGGTTGGCGGAGGTGGCGCCCTTCGGTCCATCCTCCATATTTCACGCGCGCGACAAGCTCCGGTTTTACCCAGTAAGCTTTCTCACGAGTGAGCGGGCTGATTCTGAACGGACATTTCGCAACTTGCAGCGCTTTTAACTTGGAGGCGACACGTTCTTGAAGCGCTCCCGAAAAGCCACTTCCGGCGCCGCAAATAAATTCAAGCTTTTTGCCGTCGTAAAGGCCTAAAAGCAGAGCTCCGAAATGCTCGCGGGTGCCACGAGGTTCAGTCCATCCGCCGACGACTGCGTCCAGTTCGCGGATTACTTTAAATTTCAGCCAGGAAGTGGTGCGTCCTTCAGGGTAAACGCTTTGAATCCTCTTTCCCAATATCCCTTCCAATTGCTTTTCGAGCGCCAGTTGGTACAGCTCTTTTCCTTTTTCGATTTCATGGTCTGAATAGCGGATGGAGGAGTCTGGTTGAAGAATTTGCTTCAGGAGCGCTTTGCGTTCAAGAAGAGGGACCTGACGGAGGTCGTGACCGTCACAATAAAGCACGTCAAAACAATAATAGACGACCGGGATTTGGCGCATGAGTTCGGTTGTCGGTTTGATGATGGAGAACCTTTGTTGAAGAGTCTGGAAATCGCTTCGTCCTTCTTTATCCAGGGCCACGATCTCACCGTCGAACCAGACCTCATGGCCGCCAGTGGCGCGGGGGACGACTGAGGAAATCTCCGGATACTCTTGTGTAACATCGCGTTGAGAACGGGACCACAGACGGACTTTGCCTTTCTCTACGTGAGCTAGCGTGCGAGCTCCGTCCCATTTAATTTCAAAAAGCCATGCGGGATCCGAAAATGGTTTGTCGGCTAACGATGCGAGGGCCGGTTGTATCCAATCCGGCATGGACGCACGCTTTGCGCCCGCCGGAAACTTCAGATCAGTTTTTTTGACACTCACCGTGATTTTTTGCGTGCTTGCCGGGCGATTAGAAATCCACTTTTTCTTAGGCCCTTTCGTTTCCGGAAGAACCGATCCCGCGTGTTCTTCAATCTTCCAAGTGTCATCGGCAGATGAATCGCGATGCTTGATCATCAGCCATTGTTGTTTTCCGGGTTCGCGGCTGCGGATTTTGACCAGCACAAAACTTCCTGTCAGTTTTTGGCCGTGCAAAATGAATTTCAGTTCGCCGCGATCGATCTGCTGTTGCGCGGGCATATTCCGTTCGACTTCGAACGTACCGTTATCCCAAATAATCACGTCGCCGGCACCATAATTTCCCTGCGGTATTTCACCCTGAAACTTGGCGTACTCGAGCGGATGATCTTCAGTCTGAATAGCGAGGCGTTTATCACCCGGGTTCATAGACGGGCCTTTGGGGACGGCCCAGGACTTCATCACGCCATTCACTTCCAGACGGAAATCGTAATGCAGGCGCCGCGCGTGATGCTCTTGAACGACGAATTGAGAGCCGCGATGGGTTGGGCGCCGGCCGGCGGGCTCCGGGGTGGAATCAAACCGCCGCTTGCGTTTGTATTCCTTTAGCGACATCGGCGGATTATAGGACGGGAGTTAGACCAAAAACTTGAATTCTTGAGTACAACGTATTCTACTGGCTGCTACAGGCATCGCCCGATTGGCTTGGCGCCGAAATCTCGGTATACGGGTAAATCGCACTGGAGGTCTGGAAATCCATGGCATCCCCCGCTTGGAAAGGTTTTATAACCTTCGGCTTGATTTCCATACCAGTAAAGCTTTTTCCGGCGGCGCGTAGCTCACGCGTGGGGCTCCACCAGTTGCATAAAGTTTGTAAGACGAGGCTCAAGCAACCACTGTTTTGTCCGACATGTAACCGAATCGTGGAACGCTCGGAGGTTGTGAAGGGCTACGAATACGAGGACGGGAAGTATGTAGTGATCGATCCGGAAGAGATCAAGAAGATCACCCCGGAATCGGCGCGCTCAATGGAGATTCTCGCGTTTGTAAATGAACCCGAGATCGATCCACTCTTTTTCGATTCTTCCTATTTTGTAGTGCCCGAGGGAGAAGGCAAAAAAGCATACCAGTTGCTTTTGAAAACGATGGAAGATAAGGATCGCGTTGCTATAGCCAAAATTACCATGCATCAGCGCGAATACACCGTATTTTTGCGGCCTTACGACCGCGGCATTGCTCTTCACACCATGTATTTTGCGAACGAAATCCGTGAAGCGCCCGGATATGGCAAGATTGAAAACGTGAAACTTTCACCGCAGGAAATAAAACTGGCCGATCAACTGGTGGATAATCTCTCCGAGCATTTCAATTTGAAGAAATATCACGATGAATTTGAAACGCGGCTTAAGGCTCTGATAGAAGCGAAGCAAAAAGGCCGGGAGATTGCAGCGATTCCGCGTCCCGAGCGCGCTCCAGTGATCGACATGATGGCAGCGTTAAAGAAAAGCCTGGAGAAGACCGCGCAAGGCCGCAAAGCCCCTCTGCATACCGGCCGGGAAACTTCGGCGCATGAAAAAAGGACTGGGCGCAAAGCCAGCTAGGCTTTTTGGAGTTTTTTCTCCGGCCCGATTAGATTCGGCTGTGTCCCGATTTTCAGTTCGTCGATAAAATAACTTCATTCAAATGAATATTTTTAAAGCCACAACGAGCTTCGAAGGTTGGCTTCGCGGGAAGATTCCCGTTGTCGAAGCAGAGCTCAAAGACAAACATGAACTCATGGCGGAGGATGAGTTCCGGTTTTTTCGCGGAACATTTTATCGTTGGGCGCAGTTGTGGCCAAAGCACTGCAAAGAGATGGCCAACGCACCGTCCGTGCTAGCTGTGGGGGATTTGCACGTAAATAGTTTTGGGACCTGGCGAGACAAGCTCGGCCGGCTCGTGTGGGGAGTCGATGATTTTGACGAAGCTTATTTCCTTCCGTACACGAACGATCTAGTGCGTCTGGCTACTAGCGCGCGTTTAGCTTATTCCCTTGGTCATCTTCTGACCAACACGAAAAATGCATGTGAAGCAATCCTGGACGGATATAGGGACTCTCTCAAGGAAGGCGGAACCCCGATAGTATTGGAAGATCAGAACGCGTGGTTTGCGCCGGTTGCGCTGAGGCGATTGGATAATCCGCCGTCATTTTGGAAGCGGCTGGACAGCAATCCTGTTTTGCGACAGCCGGTGCCTTCGACGCCCAGAAAAATGTGGAAGGAACTGTTCCCTGCTCCCAATCTTCCTTATCGCGTATTGAAGCGGAGCGCCGGGACAGGCAGCTTGGGACATCCGCGCATGGTAGCCATCGCCGATTGGGAGGGCGGGAAAATTGCGCTGGAAGCTAAAATTCTAGCGCCGTCGGCTTGCGGGTGGGCAAGTGAGGGAAAAAATCGAACCACCATTTACTACCCTCGGATAATGGAGAATTCTGTTCGCTGTGCCGATCCATACGTACGGGTGAAAGAGAACTGGCGCGTCAGCAGATTATCTCCGGACTCTTCTCCGGTAGAAATTGAAAGCCTACCTGGGAAAAGAGATGAAGACGGCATGTTGAATAAGATGGGGTGGGAAGCGGCAAACATACATCTTGGATCAAAACGATCCGTAAAGCTTATTCAACATGATTTGCGAAAGCGGCGCGGAAATTGGCTAAAAGTTGCCGCGAAGGAAATGGCGCGAGTGATATCCAAAGATTGGAAGGAATGGCGAGCAGAGAAAATGTAGTCTTTAATTTCTAATTGCATTTTCATTTTATGGCGAGCAGAACAAATCGGGATGGGTCGAGTTTTCCTGGGGTCGTGACAGCGGTCATATGTGTCGCCGCGCTCTATTTTGCCAGGTCGGTACTGATTCCTATTGCATTGGCGGTTCTGGTCGCTTTCCTTTTGGCTCCCCTGGTCAGCCTATTGGAAAAGGTGCGTCTGGGAAGAACCGGACCGGTAATAGTGGTCGTATTGCTGGTAGCCGGACTTTTGATGGGCCTGGGCTATTTAGTTTTCAACCAAGCAATCAGTTTGGCGGCTCAGCTTCCCAACTACAAGAGTACTATCTCCCGAAAACTCGAGAGTGTCCGCGGAGTGAGGGAAAATGGGATCGGCAAAGCCGAGGCGACCGTAAAGGAACTGGGAAAAGAATTGTCTTCGACGATTGAAACGCCGACTCCGGACGACGAAGCTGCGCAAAATCAGCGCGGTAAACATCCACTTCTACCAGGAGGGAGCATCGCCCACCCTGTGGCGGTGGAGGTCGTGCAGCAGAATAGCCCCATCGCATCCGCACGCGCTTTGCTTGGACCATTTCTGGGTCCTTTGGCGACGCTGGGAATTGTGATGGTTTTTACCGCGTTTATTCTTCTTCGCAGCGAAGATCTGCGAGATCGGTTGTTTACGCTGGCGGGATTGAGCAGGTTCCACGTAACCACGAAGGCTTTCGACGAAGCTACCAAGCGAGTGGGGAAGTATTTGTTTCTGCAATTCCTGATGAATCTCGGGTATGGGACGCTTTTCGGAACGGCTCTTTATTTTATTGGCGTGCCCAACGCTTTTCTTTGGGGAGTGCTGGCGGCGCTTCTGAGATTCATTCCCTACATCGGGACTCTGGTGGGCGCAGCAATGCCAATTCTGTTAACGCTTGCGGTATTTGACGGGTGGATGAAGCCTCTGCTGGCATTTGGAGCTTTTGTTGCAATTGAAATAATCACGTCCTATGTCGTGGAACCGCTGCTGTATGCGGCGCACACAGGGGTTTCGTCTCTTGCCATTTTGGTGGCGGCAATTTTCTGGGCCGCTTTGTGGGGGCCTGTTGGGCTGTTGCTTTCGACACCATTGACCGTGTGCATTGTCGTGATCGGGCGTTACATACCGCAATGGGAATTTCTGAGCGTCCTTTTAGGCGATCAACGCGTGCTTGGAACGGAGGTTCAGCTCTATCAAAAGCTTCGCCGAATGGACGCAGAAGAAGCGCGCCAGGTCGTCGACAATTTTCTTAAAGAGGGTTCCATTGAGAAATTATACGAATCGGTTATCACACCCGTATTGATTTTTATAGAGAAGGACCGAGCGGAGGTGGGGTTGGGTGATGCGCGCGAGCAGTTCGTATTTCAAACGTTGAAGGAAATTGTCGAGGAGCTCGCTCTTAGACCCGTCGCTGATAGTGAAGCCCACGAAATCAATGAAGAGGTTGATTCGAATCCTAAACCAATTGTTGGTGCCGTGAGGAAAACGAATGGAGATGGTTGCGCGATAACTTGTCTGCCTGTTCGCGATGAAGGAGATGAAATAATGGGGATGATGCTCGCTCACCTTTCTAATCGAGCGGGGTATGAGGCGCAAGCGATCGTTCCGGCATCAATGGAAGATATGATGGAGGAAGCCTCTGAACAGCACTGTGAAGTGATTTATATTTCAGCTCTGCCTCCCTACGGCGTTTACAACACTCGCAGACTGTATAAGAAACTCCGCGTCCGGTTTCCGAAATCGAGGATCGGAGTTGGCTTGTGGGGATTCGCCGGGAACCTTGACGTGATGAGAACGCGTTTGGGAATCGTGGAGGCGGATATGATCGTCAATACTCTTTCGGACGCTATTAGCCAAGTACCTTCTCTGGCTGAGACCATCCCTCAATAATCCTCTTCGGTGTTCCCTACGAAGCTTGGTTTTCGTAACTACAGCGTTTGCCGGATAGACCGGTTCTCTATCTTCTTAAATACTGCCACTTGAGGTAATCGCTTCTCGATTTGGAAGAACTTAAGTCGACCGAACCACTGGCCGCATTCCAGCTCAGGATGATGAAGAGGACGCCGCACGAAAATCCCGGAAAGCCGGCAAAAGCAAAAAGGCAAACGCGTGATTGTTTAAGTATCAGGCCAAGTAGGGGGGCACTTGCTAAACGGAGATTAAAATGAATTTCCTAGCGACGTATAATTCGGTCCTGCAAGTTGCCGCCGCCTTTCTCATTTTCGTCGTCGGATATCTCGCTCTTCTATTCGCCATTGTGGCTTTCCTACTGCTCGCGGAAGGTCTGCATCAAGCTTTCAACTTCGCTCGGCTTTCGCTCTTGAAATCCGCACGGAGTGAAAGTGAAGCTTCCGCTGGCCCCTGCGGAGGCGGTTCTGCATGGCCCGGCATTCTCGGAATGGACACATCGGCTGACGGAAAGCCTGGCGGGCCTGAAGCATCGATACTTCCAATCGCTATTGTAAAGGCGGACCTCTTTTCAAAGTTTCGGGGCATGTAGTGATTCAAAAGTGCCCGGATCTTGTTTTACTTTGCGTTCTAAGCGGTAATTCTGCTATTTTTATTTCTTGTATCTAGCCGGTACCTGCGTCTTTTGAAAACGTCTGCTGCCCTGATCGCTGGAGAAAAGTTTGCTGAATCCCGAACCAGTTAATTTCAAGAATCTTTTTCGCACGGACTTGGCAATTGTATTGGACCCCAAAACCAAATACTCTTCGCCGCTGTT
>Ga0210406_10003447_pt1 | contig 17301 bp, 11 predicted proteins | sample IncBWC30MmetaG_FD_155454 | JGI IMG/M metagenome (GOLD analysis project Ga0210406, IMG submission 155454) | Forest soil microbial communities from Barre Woods Harvard Forest LTER site, Petersham, Massachusetts, United States - Inc-BW-C-30-M | ecosystem: Environmental > Terrestrial > Soil >... | reverse complement strand
GCACCTGGGAGTTTGTACTCCGGCGCCTTGCGCCGGCCTTTCTCGAACATCCCGAATTTGACCTGAGTCGGCTCTCCGCGTGGCTCAACCAATTCGAAGGCCAGTCATTTGCTAAAGCCGGGCTGGAAGGGGCGGTTTGCGACCTCCTCGCGAACATGGCTTCGAAACCCCTGTGGCAGATACTGGGTGGCCGCAGTTGCCCGCTGGAAAGCGGCGCGGCGATTGGACTGTTGCCCACCGTCCGAGACCTCTGCGATCGCGTCCAGAAGTTTCTAAGCGAAGGCTATCGGCGGATCAAAATCAAAATCGCGCTGGGGCACGATGTCGAACTCGTCCGCGCGCTGCGACAACGGTTCGGGGCGATACCTTTGATGGTCGACGCTAACGCGTCGTACACGCTGGATCATATTTCCGTCTTTCGCGAACTAGACCGTTTCCAATTGATGATGATCGAGCAGCCGTTGGCGCGCGAAGCCATTGCCGAGCACGCGGAGCTGCAGCGGCTGCTGCGCACGCCGTTGTGTTTGGATGAATCCGCGGATAGCGCGGCGGCGATCGAGGAAATCATTCGTCTCGGCAGCGCGCGCATCCTAAATATAAAGGTGCAGCGGATGGGCGGTCTTTTCGCTTCGCGTCGCGCCCACGACCTCGCGCAATCCGCCGGGATTCCCTGCTGGATCGGAACCATGCCCGAACTCGGTATAGCGTCCGCGCAGGGATTGCACTTGGCAACCCTTTCAAATTTCACGTTTCCCACCGATATTGAGGCATCGGCGCGCTGGTACGTGGATGATATTATCTCACCGCAGATTGCATTAGCCGCGCAGGGTTCGATCCGCCTGCCAGATGGGCCGGGCATGGGATACGTCGTGGACGAAGAAAAGATCGCGCAATATCGTTTACGCTGGGAAGAGTTACAGGCATGAATCCTGCGACTTTTGGGGCACGGATTGACCGTGGTTTGATTCCCGCGGTACCCGTCCCATTCCGTGCCGATGGGCAGATCGACGTGCCTGCTCAGGAGCGCTATGTGGCCTACATGGCTGCTCAACCCATCGCCGGAGTCGCCGTCTGGGCGCATACCGGACGCGGGCTGCGCCTCAGCCGCGAGCAGCGAGCCGCCATCCTGCGAAGCTGGCGAATGGGCCTGGGCGCGGATAAGGTCATTATCGCTGGTGTGGGATGTGTTGCTTCCGAGGTCCACGAGGCTTCCGCGTATCTCGATTCCTCGGTGGTTATGGCCGAAGCCGCGCTCGAGGGTGGCGCCGACGCTTTCCTGGTTCATCCCCCCACGTTTTTCGGAAAATCCGAGAACATGATCGTCCTGCACCACGAAAGGCTCGCTGCCTTTCGGGTGCCGCAGATTGCTTTTTATCTGTACGAAGCCGCTGGTGGTATTTCCTACTCCGTTGACCTTCTCCGGCGCATCATGTCTTTGCCGGAAGTCACAGCAATCAAGCTCGCCACTTTGGATAGCGTGATGACTTATCAAACCGTTGCTAGTCTGCTCCGTAAAGAGTTTCCGGGCAAAATCCTGATCACTGGCGAGGACCGCTTCCTCGGCTACAGCTTGATGTGCGGAGCGACCGCCGCACTCATCGGCATGGGTGCCGCATGCGTTCGATTGCAGCACAATCTCTTGCGTAGTCATTTCGAGGGGCGGAGCGAAGAGTTCCTGGAGCTTTCAAGAAAGGTGGATCTGCTTTCTCAGGCGTTATTCATTCCGCCGATGGAAGGTTACATCCGCAGAATGTTGTGGACCCTCGTACATTTGGGCGTGCTCGCGCCCGAATCGGCTCATGACCCCTGGGGATCCGATCTTCCGGAAGCAGAATTTGAAAATATCGGCGCGACCTTGCATGCGCTGGGAGAAATTCAAAATTAGAGTCCACAGCGGCAGTTGCACAGCCGAGGGACAACACCTTAGATCATGTTCGAATTCCTCCCACCCACGGTCCGACTCCAAGGTCCTCCCAAACTGCACAGGAAAGATGCGGCGCGGCTCAAATCCGAGTTCGAACGGGTCCACCAAGCCTTGCCGCGCCCGCTCGAGCTCTATGTTCTCGAAACATTTGGTATCGACCTCTCCACCTTCTATGGCGGCGTAAGAATCAAGAATCCGTTCGGGAAGGCCTCCGGACAACTTTCCATGACCTGCCCCCAGGTGGAAAAAGACTCCAAGTCCGGATTAGGCTTCGTGGTCCTAAAGACCGTTATCGCTCAAGATGATTCGGGCATGCAGTCGATGCGCGAATGGGCCATCCCAGAAACTCGCATGCAACTTGAGCACATCCGTGGCCGGAGCGGCGAAGAAGGTTGGACCATTACCTGGACCGGACGCGGCTGGTCGGGCACGTTCGAATCGTATCGCCGGCTTTTTGACGAGAGTCTGGCCCTCGCCGGGCCGTCCGATATGTTGGTGGTGCCTTCTGTGAAATACCACCTGCCCACTCCCCAGGAGGATTGCTGGAAAGAAAAGGAATACAACTTCACTACCCGAAGTCTTCTAGAAATTTGGAGCAAACATCATGGCGCCGCCCTCATGCCTATTGAGAAGGACTTCAGTCCTACACTGGCGGGTTCTTCGCGAGCGGCTCTCGAAGTCAAAATCCTCGAATGGCTTCGCACCGTTCCGAGCCTCATCCGCTGCGCCGCGCCGGGCAGAACCTGCGTTGGCTTGAAGGTTTTCAATGCTTTGTTTGGCGACCCGTTCCAGCTCCAAATGTTGGAGACCCTGCACTCCTTGGTGCCCGGCAAAGACCAGAGTGACTTCTTGATTTACGGCAACCGCTTGTTCGACCCTTCGCGATCTTTCGAAGGAAAAACCGGCGTCGCCTATGGCGGACCGGACTTGAGCGACCGCAACCTTGCCGTTTTCGAGAATTTCCTTTCCCACCGCCTGTTAGCACAAAGCCAGTTCCAGGTGCCGGCCCTGCCCCAGTTGCTTCCGTTCTCCGCGACGGGCGATATTCACTCCGGCAGGATTGCCGCCGAATATTTGCTACGCGGAGCATCTAGTTTTCAGTTGCATACTCTGTTCCAGCTTGCGGACGCTGAATTCATGATGAAGATCGGGAGCAAGGCCGAGAAGGCGCTGCATTTATTGCTTTTTCATCCACACGATGGGTTCCTCGCATGGATTCTGGATCTTCGCGAGCGTTTCAGTTTGAAGGCGGGCGCCAACGTGCACGAAATCGCCAAGTGGTTTCAAGACCATTGGAGCGCCGTGGCGGAATCCTTCGGCGTCCAATGAATACAGATGCTTAGTGCAGGAGCGTGCTCGCTAATGTACTTGCGCACGATGACGAAGCTGGACATTCCCAGCGGAATGCGGCTGAAGGAAATCGCCGGCTGGAATCAGACCGCACAGGACTGGGAACGCTTTCTTACCGCCAGCCCCGGTGGTTGTTTTGTTGCCGACCTCGACGGGGGAGTTTGTGGCACGGCCACCACCATTTCCTATGAACAGCGCTTCGCCTGGGTCGGCATGGTGTTGGTTGATCCCGAATTCCGCGGGCGGGGCGTAGGCGGGAAGCTTCTTCGACGAGCAATCGAGCATCTCGATGGCGGCAAGATTTCCACGATAAAACTAGACGCCACACCACTCGGGAAACCACTCTACGAAAAGTTGGGCTTCGTGTCCGAGTACGAAATAGAGCGCTGGATCGTAAGAACTTCCTCGCTGCCGAGTCCCAAGACTCGCGGTTCCCGTCCTCCAGGATTACTCTCTCCGGATTCCCTGGATTCGATCTTCGGATTAGATCGCGACATTTTTGGCGCTGACCGCGGTTCGCTGCTCGAGTCTCTGCATCGGGAAGCGCCTGATTTCACTTTCGCGATCCGCAACGCGAATATCGTCGAAGGGTACGCCTTCGGGCGGCGCGGTTGCTTCGCGGACCATCTCGGTCCTTGGATGGCAACAGACGCTCAAGTGGCTCGCCAGTTGCTCGAAGCATTCCTCGCATGTTGCGGACAGGACACCATCGTTGTGGATTGTTTGAAATCAAACACGATGGCGCGCAGTCTGCTCGAATCTTTTGGATTCAGCTATTCGCGCCCGCTCACTCGCATGTACCGTGGCGCCAATCTTCATCCGGGGCGTGCCGAACGACTGTGTGCGATTCTGGGTCCGGAATTCGGGTGAGACATTGGAGCAGAAGTAGCGTTCGGTAGTGGATCAGTTGAGCTGTCCCCCTTGACCAGGGTGTCATGCCGAGCTCGCGAAGCATCTGGCGTGGAACGGATGCGCAGTTCGGTCAGCCAATTGTGACCATACGCGCGAGATCCTTCGAGACGAAAGTCTCTCAGGATGAGGTCAGAAGCGGAGTTGCGGAACTGAGCCACTGCCTGGTGTTGGGCGCAGCGCACCGCGCCGTTCGGTTTTCCAGGACCGATAGTTTTTTTCATGAAGAAAAATCGATCAACACGAATCTTTTATGGCTGGTGGATTGTTGTAGCTGCGTTCCTAAATCTTTTCTTCGCTGTCGGAATTATCTTTTACGGTTTCCCGGTTTTTTATCCCGCGTTTGTGGAATCACTCGGCTTCGCGCGTGCCCAAGTCACCCAGGGCTTCCTTCTGGGATTCCTGATTGTCGGCTTGCCTTTTGGTTTCGTCGCGGGCTGGCTGATTGACCGGATCGGCAGTCGATGGATCATCCTCGCCGGTGCTGGCCTCATCGGCGTTTCTCTATTTCTCATGGGTTTCATGACCCGATTCTGGGAATACGAACTTCTTTGCGTCGTGGAAGTTTTGGGCTACGTGCTGGCAGGCCCCATCGCCAATCAAGTACTTATTGCGCAGTGGTTCCGCATCCAGCGCGGCCGTGCGATGGGCTTCGCCTATCTCGGTCTCGGTTTTGGCGGAGTGGTTTCGCCCTTGCTGGTTAGTCGCCTGATGCGCGCCTTCGGGTGGCGCCACGCGCTTGAAACTGTCGGCCTGTTGATTCCGCTTGTGCTTTGCCCGGTCGGAATCTTGCTTACGCGCTCCACTCCCGCTGAAATCGGGCTCCTGCCGGACGGAGATTCGAAAAATGACCTGGCCGACGACAAGGTCACCACCGGCGCTGCTATTTCAAGCGGAGTCGCTGCTGCGGCTCGCACCGCCAACTTTTGGCTGATCCTGGCCGGGTCGACGCTGGTGGTTGGAGCCATCGGCGCAGTGATTCAACACTTCATTTTATTTCTTAGAGACCAGGGAACCTCGTCGATTGCGGCTTCGCGATTCTCAACCGCGCTGCTGGCATCGAGCCTCGGTGGCCGCATACTGGTAGGCTATTTGGCGGATCGGTTCTCGAAGAAAGACGTCATGGCTCTGTTCTATTTGTTGATTGGCCTAACGATTCCAATACTCTACCTGTCGCACCAGCCAGCTGCCACCTGGTTTTTTGCCCTGGCGTTTGGGTTTGCCATGGGCGCCGATTACATGTTGATTCCACTGGTCACTGCGGAATGCTTCGGCACCGCGGCGATGGGAAAGATCCTCGCGCTGATCATCATGGGGTACTCGCTCGGTCAGTGGGCAGCACCGTGGATGGCGGGAAGAATCTTCGATCGCTACCACAGCTATGACTTGGCGTGGAAGATCCTGGCTGGAGCTGGTTTGTTAGGAGCGGCTGCGATTTACAAGGTCTCCGCTGGAGTACAGAAGAGATAGCGGTTCCTTCGAGGAAGCGTGGTTTTGGTCTGTCAAGGAAGGAACTCGTTCGGTGCCTGGACGAAGGCATGGTTGATATGCCACCACGCGACAATCCGGACCAGCGGAATTTCCTGACGCGTCGGATTGAAGACTACAGGCTGTCCGAAGAGATCGAAGAGATCGACGGGATCGACGGGGTTATATGCTTCTGCGAGGTTTGTCCGAGCAAAGCAAAAGAGCGCGGCATCGATCGGGAGCGCGTGAGGCGGGGATTTCCGGAGTTGGAACCATCGATGCAGGTCCCCTCCCTGCGGGCAGTCTCAATGATGTTCTTCCGCGTGCTGGCACGATGGATAATTCTCGAACGAGTATTCGCCGGTCCATCCGAGTTCGGTCATTCCGGTTTCCGACGAATAATACGCTCCACTGATCCAACCCTTCAGATTGTTGAAGTGGTGGTGGAGCGAAGGTCGCGTTTCCCCCGCGGGTTTGCCCTCAGAATCCTGCGCCTCTGGATCCTTGTCGTCGTCCCCGCTGTCGCCCCCATACGGTTTCGAAGCCGTGGTTAGGAGTTCATTCTGTTGGTCTCCCGTGAGAGCCGCAAACGGATGCCCGAGGCGCTTCTGCGATTCCTCATCCATGGCAGCAATACTTGCCAGGAATTTCTTCTGGTTCGCCGGCGTATCTACACTGAGCAGCAAATCGATGAACCGGTTCACTTGAGCCTTGGCTGACCCGGGCACGATGATCTCCGACAGGGCGACGAGCGCCTCATTCTGGGGCGCGTTGAGAAATAACGGTTTCCAGTCTGCGGACGCCATCTGCGCATCTGCTTGTAAGAGAATTGCGTCATCCAAAAAAAGCTTGTGGATGGGGTGGGAAGCCGCCACCAACGGCCACGCCACTCCGGCGCCCATCCCTCTGAGCATCCGTTCGACCATCTCGCGACGCGTAAGCGCACGCCCAACCGTGTGTCTATGCCCGATCAGCTGCAGCGCCTTATCCTTTGTCACGAACATTGCCTCGCAGGTCCTTATGGTTGGCGTCCCAGTTGTGCGATGAATTCTCCCGCGGTAGATGGTACACTCAGCGCTTCGACGGTCACAAGTGCGCGGTCGACCAGAGACAGTTTCTGGCATGCTGGCTCGAAACCCAATTGGTGAAAGCTGACCGGCCGTTATGGATTGCGCTCCATCGTCTTTGAGGGGCCTGGCTCGTTAGCATCCGCCACACAGTACGTTGTTTAACGTGAACAATCATTGTCTTCGGCGTTATCGAACCCTTGGCTGAATCGACAAAACAGAAGTACGACGTCATCGTGGTAGGTTCAGGCGCTTCCGGAGGCTGGGCGTGCAAGCGTCTGGCCGAGTCTGGGCTGAAAGTTGCTCTCCTCGAAGCCGGGCGCCCGCAATCCAGCGCGAATTTCAGCGAGCACACTCCGGCTTTCGATCTGAAGTATCGCAACCTCGCCCCGGAACTTGTCCGCAAAACCCGCCCCGTTCAATCGCAGATGGATGATGTTTGCAATGAATATACACAAGACTGGTTCGTCAACGACATCGAAGAACCCTACACCGCGCCCGCGGACAAACCATTCAACTGGCTGGGCCGTTTGCGCATGACCGGTGGCCGCACCAATGTCTGGGGCCGCGTATCGCTGCGCTTCAGCGACTGGGACTTCAAAGCCGCCGCCCACGACGATTATGGTGAAGACTGGCCGATCAGCTACAAAGACATCGCGCCCTATTACGATCTGGTGGAGAACTACGTCGGAATCACGGGGATGGCGGAGGGACTCGAAGAGTTGCCGGATGGCCAGTTCCAGCCGCCCATGGCGCTGAACTGTCAAGAATCAGTTTTTCGTGATCGCCTGAAGCGGAAGATGGGCCGTACCGCCACGCTCACGCGTTCAGCGAACCTCACAAGATCATTGAATGGCCGCAGTCCATGTCACTATTGCGGTCCATGCGAACGCGGCTGCGTCACCGAGTCTTACTTCAATTCCTCTTTCACCACCGTCGCCGACGCACTCAAGTCCGGGAATTGTACTTTGATTTCGAACGCCATGGCCTTCAAAGTCCTGATGGATGGGGACCGCAATCGCGCGACCGGCGTTCTTTACATCGACCGCATCACGCGCGCGCCCCGCGAAATTCAAGCGCGCACCGTCATCCTCTGCGCGCAATCGCAAGAATCCGCCCGCATCCTTTTAAATTCGGCAAACTCCCAGTATCCCAGTGGCCTGGCGAACTCCAGCGGAGTTCTTGGCCACTACCTCATGGCCCACGTACGTAGCGCCGGCGGCAGCGGCGAATTTCCCGAGCTTGCCCCGGTGCCTTCCTTGAACGCTCCCATCAAACCCTTGGGGATTTATATCGTCCGCTTTCGCAACACGAAAGGCAACCCGCCCTTCAAGAAATTCCTTCGCGGTTATGGCTATGAATGCGACAGCAACTTCGATTTCAACTGGAGGGCGCCCGGCTTTGGCGAGGCTTACAAGAAGGCGCTTCGTGAACCACGCGCTGAACTGAGCCTCACCGGCTTCGGCGAAGTCTTGCCCCGCTGGGACAACTTTGTGGAAATCGACAAGCAGGTGAAGGATGTCTACGGTATCCCGGTCCTAAAGATTCACATGTCCGATGGCGAGAACGAGAAAGCCATGATCAAGGACATCGCTGAATCTGCGGGAGAAATGCTGGAGGCTGCCGGGGCCAAAAACATACGCACTCGCGCGAATCCCTCGGCGCCGCGCTGGGCGGTTCACGAAGCCGGCGTCGCCCGCATGGGCAGCGACCCCAAGAAGTCCGTGCTCGATCAATTTCAGCAGACCCACGACATCAAGAATCTTTTCGTGATGGATGCCTCAGGGTTTACCTCCAATCCCTGCCAGAACCCCACGCTGACTATCATGGCTCTGTGCGTGCGCTCATGCGATCACCTGATGGACGAGATGAAGCGCAACAACATTTAGTCTCACATCGACTGTGGCGCGCGGTCCAAAATCTCTTCTTTTGCTGGATCCCAGTAAAGTTTCTTGCCCCTCCAGTACGACTCCGCCGCCATGATGCAGGCGACCGAATGTCCGAAGCCATCGTGCACGGTCGCGATGGGCTGCTGCCGCGTACGCATGCACTCGAACCAGTTCGCCATGTGCTCGACGGACATGTCATCGATTGCCATCGGCGCCAGTTCCTTGTTACCCGGCAGTTGAATGTATCTCGCCCCCCGCTGCTTGTCGATTTCCGCATTGTCCTCGTGGTTGCCTTTTTCTTCCACCACCTGGTAGCGCGGGCTGCCCTCGCCGCCTATGTTAACCAGCGTCGCCTTCTTGCCCATGTAGCGCGTGTACCCCGGCGAATCGTTCCCAAAACTCGTCGCGTAACTGACTAAGAATCCCTTCCGATATTCCAGCAGCGCTTGAAACGTGTCCGGATTTTCTCGTCCGTCACGCCAGGCAAATATTCCGCCGTGGGCCACCACCGAGCGTGGCACGCGGTCGTCCATAAAATAGTGCACCAGGTCGATCCCATGGCTCATCCATTGGTCGGCAATTCCGCTCGAAAACTCTTGGTACAGCCGGAATTCGAAATATATGCGGGGATCGAACGGCCGTTGCGGTTTGGTCATCAGCCATTTCCCCCAATCGGTGTCCGCCTCGCGGATCTCAGCCACTTCTCTCCGTCCGCGCCACCGCGGACCATGATAGTTCCACACGATCTCGATCTTACTCACTTGTCCTAGTTCACCACTGCGCACTACCTCACGAGCGGCCTTTGGATAGGGCTCGCTTCGATGCTGCGTCCCCACTTGCACGATCAAGTTGCGGGTCACCACTGCGTCGCGCGCCGCCTTAACCTCGGCCAGCACGTTCCCCATCGGCTTTTCGACGTAGGCGTCTTTGCCTTCCTCAGCTGCCAACTTCAGGATCGCCGAATGGGAATGCTCGGGCGTGGAAATCAACACTGCGTCCACATCCTTCAGCGCGAGCAGTTCTTCCACGTGTTCGAGCGCTCGCGGCTCCCGGCCGTAATACTTCGCATTCACGGTGCGCGCCTTGTCCCGGTTCACTGACCACAAATCGCAGACGGCGGTCATATCTACGTTATGGCTATTCTTCAACCGCCCCGCAATCTCAGTCAGTTCACTCCCGCGGCTTCCGATTCCGATGTGGCCCAGGGAGATGCGATCATTCGCGCCGATAATCCGAGCATAGGACAACGCGGTGCTCCCGAAAGCCGCGCTCCCGCCAATCAACCTGGCTGTCTGGCTAAGGAATGCTCTGCGGTTCATATCTACTGCTGCTTTATCCATGCTCGCCGCCTTGGGATCAAATTGAAAAGCGCGGAGATGTTGTGCCCAGCCCTTGGGCTGCCGGCATACACGATATTGTTTCCAAACCAAGAGGTGGTCACCTGGAAGTCCTGCCAGCATCGCTCCGAAGATGGGTCCCGAGCAGCGCACCGGACACCGTCAACCCCAGCGTCAGGTTCTAGGTCCGGGTAAGGTCGCTGATGACACCTGAAATCACCGTGGTGTCGAAGCCAAAAAGGAGGCTTCCGGGAGCCGCAAACAACGGCGTTCTGAACGCGATACAAATTGCAGGTTATGCCGCTCTCCTTCGGACCCGCGAAACGAAAACCTTCCCTTTCTATCCAACTCGCGCGATACTGTCAATCATTTATGTTCGTTTGTACACGTATTGTTTCGTTTCTAATCGAATGTATCCTAGCCGGAACCCCTTTCGCCGAGCGAATAGCGAATAGCGAATAGCGAATGAAGATGGGAGCCGTTCTAATCGAGCATTCTGCGGCGAGCCGATTGGCTAAGAATTCATCCCAGGGATTTTGTGTGGAATCAATTGACAACCGCCCGGAGATCATATGAATCGAAGAACATTTCTGAAAGCAGCTAGTGTCGGATTGGCAGCTAGTCCCATCACGCCTGTCCTTGGTTATGCTTTGCTGCCCGGAGCGCAAGATCAGTCAGCTGGCCACGGCATCGGGGCAAAGAATCAGCTGCATGGAGACTCCCCCGAGCAAATACTTCTCAAGGACTACCGGCCAAAATCCATCTACAAAATTCCGGTGACCGAGGTTGCCAAGGCCAAGTATCCGATTATTGATATGCACTCGCATCCCTACGCCAAAACCTCGGAGCAAATTGCGGAATGGGTTGGCAACATGGACCAGGTTGGAGTGGAAAAGACGGTCATTCTCACTGCGGCCGTGGGCAGTGATTTTGACGCGGTCTACCGTGAGTATGCCAAGTATCCAGGCCGCTTCGAAGTATGGTGCGGTTTTGACTTTGCGGGGTATGACCAGCCGGGATTCGGGCCAGCCGCCATCCGGGAACTTGAAAGGTGTCATCAAGCCGGTGCGCGTGGCGTCGGTGAGCTGCACGACAAGGGGGGAGGCATGGTGAGCGGCAAGTCAAAGACGCTGGGCTTGCATCCTGACGACTTTCGGATGGATGGGCTATTCGCGAGATGCGGGGAATTGAAACTGCCGGTCAGTATTCACGTGGCGGACCCGATCTGGATGTATCAGGCAATGGACCGGACCAATGACGGGCTGATGAACGCCTATCACTGGCGGTTGGATAATCAGCCGAATATCGTCGACCTCTCCGGAATGGTCGATCTTCTCGAACACGCGGTCAAGAAACATCCGCAAACTACCTTTATTGCTTGCCACTTTGCGAACCTGGACTACGACCTGACCCGACTGGGTGAGCTTTTCGACCGCAATCCGAACCTGTATGCGGATATCTCCGCCAGGTATGCCGAGACTGCTCCCATACCGCGCTTTGTCTCCCAGTTCTATGCCCGGCATGCAGATCGTCTGGTTTACGGAACCGACATGGGCTTTGAGAAGACAATGTACCGGACCACGTTTCGCATTTTAGAAACGCTGGACGAGCACTTCTACGAAAGCGAGCAGTTCGGCTATCACTGGAGTCTGAATGGATTCGGCCTGCCTGATCGAAGCCTTAAGCGGGTGTATCGCGAAAACGCCGCGAAGATATTGGGTTAGGCGGCGGGCCGATTGTGAACGCCTGTGAAAAAATGCAGCCGTTTCTTCGAATCGTTTCCATGACGGGAAGACATGCCGGAGCTGCGCATTTCAGTTTGGCCGTCTAGCTGTGCTTCGACCCTAGGAGCCACCATGCGGTGACGCCGGCGAGACGGTCCGCGATCCCTGGGCATCTGTGTAAGAGAGTAAGAGAAAAAACGCAACCAAAAGTAATACTTCGATAGCAAAGGAAAAGTGCCCCATAGTATTATTACCTTGACCTTGACCCCTGAGGGAGTTCCGCGCGGAAGACCGTTTCCGGCTTATCGAGTTCAGTTGGTCTACAACGACAGCAGGCCAATGGCTGCGAACCGTCGAAGGCGCAAACCGAATAGTTCGCGTGTAAATGTTCAACCTGACTTCAGTCCATGGCAGTTCCGGATTAGGCGGTAAGAAAAAGGACGGCAATCGCAGGGTTCGAATCAGTTGTTGGCGATGTGTGACAAAAGCGTAACGGAGATCCATGACAACCAGTGATATCAGATGGAGCAGCACACAACCTAGCGCGGTAGGTGCTCACACATGGTTCGAGATTCAGCAACAACCGGCATTGTGGCTGACAACTGCAGTACGCGTTCGCGAGGGAATCGCCCGCTTGAAACTTCAGACCAAACTGAAGGATGCGCGAGCGGTCATAACCGGCGCAGGAACGTCAGCCTATGCGGCGGCTGTAGTGGCAGCCGCATGGCCGCGCTCCATGGCCGTGCCCTCCACCGATTTGCTGCTGGCGACCGAGCGCTATATGGAGGACGTGACTGTACTGGTCTCCCTCGCGCGCTCCGGTAACAGTCCCGAGAGCATGGCTGTGGTCGAGCGGGTTCACCGTTTCCAACCCGAGGTCTGGCATCTGGCCATCACCTGCAATTCTGAGGGAGCATTGGCCAACTCGCTCCTGGTGAAGCCCATCATTTTGGATCCACGCACCAATGATCAGAGTCTTGTAATGACCAGCTCTTTTTCCAATCTTTCCCTGGCGGGACTCTGCTTGGCGAAGGGCGGTTTTATGGATCAAGTAATTGCCCGTGCCGCTGGAGAAGCAGACACAGCGTTTGCGCTGATCAACGAAAGAATGAGAAACCTGGCCAATCGCGTCGAAGACCGGGTTGTGCTTCTCGGCTCACCGCCGCTTTTCGGTTGGGCGCAGGAGGGGGCCCTAAAGGTTCTGGAGATGACGGCTGGTCGCTTTCCCGTCATGGCGGAGACCTACTTGGGATTGCGACACGGGCCGATGAGTTTTGTGCGGCCGAACACCGCGGTCATCTGCCTGCTTTCTAATGATCGAGCAGTTCGCCTTTATGAAGAGGATCTAGTCCGAGAACTGCGCAAGAAGAAACTAGGGTATCTGGTGGGTATATGCCACGGTGGCGATATCGACCAGACCAACCCACCGCTTTTTGATGAGGTCATTCCACCGTTGCTTTCGGAAATCCCGGACAATGTCCGCGCGCCCTTTGAGATTCTCGGTCTACAGCTGTTTGGATACCATCTGAGCCTGCGTGCAGATCTCAATCCGGACAACCCGAGTCCAAGCGGCGTGATCAACAGGGTGGTGCAGGGTATTCGAATCTACAGTTGAGCTGAAGACCATGAGAACCTGGGTGCCATTCTTCGCCTTCTGGGTGACCGCGGTCAGCCTGCTCCCGGTTCCGCTCTGCCCCGCCATGCCGTCCAGCTGGCCCCCGATTCAGGAAACCGTCGCGGGAAGGGTCACGGCGAGACCTCTTGGGACCATCAAGACTGTGGCGGGCAACGTCATCACTCGCACGCCCGATTATGGTCCTGAAATCGGCGTGATGGTGGAGGCTGCCACCCGCGTCATACACATCGCGCTGCAAGAAAAGACCCTGAACTACGCGACTCCGGTCCAGTTAAAAAATCTGCAGGTGGGCGACCGAATTCTGCTGGCCGGAAAAGCCTGCGACGATGCCAAGGCGATCGTCGCCGCCTCCGTCGGGGTCATGAAGAGGTGCGACCTGAGGCGCACAAAGATCCGGATCGCCAGGATTGGCTGGCGCGCGGACTCGGAGCTCAGCGTCGACTCTTCAGGCAGGTTGCGCCGGGAACTTCTTGGCCTGTTGTCAGAAAAGAACTCGGCAAAAAAGAACTCCCAGGATGATCCTGGAATAACTTTCGGAACAAAACAAAACGACGCACCTTCTGAGGAGATGGATGGTTACGAGGTCTGTTTCTCGCGGGAGAAGCGGCTTCACGTTCCCAACGTTAGAGAACGGGCGGCAAGCTCGGTTTGTTGCGCCATTGCGTTAAAACCCCCACTCAGCAGTCCGGGGCGCCTTTCCAATTCTAATTAAGACAGGCAATCGGCCTGGGGGGAAGAATCATGCGGATTAGAATTTGGGTTCGTACTTTCGTCGTGAGCATAGCCTTGGTAATCCTCGACCTTCCTCTGTCCGGTCAGACCAGCCTGGGAGCGCAGGCCCCCAGTACCGCCGAACAGGACTGGACCAACTATGTGCGCATCGGCGGGTATGGGCTTGCGGCCGACAATGCCGACAAAATCGTAGCCGGCGCCGAGGCCAGCGGTGTCTCTGGGATCGAGGTTGACAACGACATACCAGGCCGTTATGAGAGCTTCCTTGATCCAAAAGCAAAATTAGACGCGATTCGTGCCGTCGCCGAAAAAGCCCACGCTGTGGGAAACCACGCCTACGTATACATCGCCGGGACGGAATGCATCACCGCGAATGCGGACAAGACGGCCCACACGCTCGCCAAAGATCATCCCGATTGGTTGCAACGCAAAATTAGCGGCGAAACCGCAGTCTTTGGGGGAGGCACCGCGTTTTGGATTGCCAAAGGAGATGAAGATGTTTGGGTCACTCCCTATGCGCCGGAATGGCGAAAGATCTACATGGAAAGGGTCCGGCAAATCGCCGCCACGGGGATTGATGGCATCTACGTCGATATTCCCTACTGGATGACTCACTTTAAAGGCTGGGAAGACACCTGGGCCAGCTTCGACGACTACACCCTGGCGGCTTTCAAAAAGCAAACTGGACTCGACGCCAAGAAAGATGTGAAACTGGGAGACTTCTCCGATCCGAGCTTTCGGCGATGGGTCGATTTTCGCATCCAGACCATCACAGACTTCATGCAGGAGATTGACCAGAACGCAAAGTCGGTCAATCCCAAGATTAAGACCATCCCAGAAATCTATCCCGGAATCGAGCAAGCGGCAGTGCGCGTGGGGGCCGATGTTTACAGCCTCTACCCGGTGGTCGACGCGATCGCGCACGAATACTCGTTCAGCGGAGGTGGTCATAGGGCCGCGGCCCGCCAGCCACTGGATTGGTTCCGCTACCAGGTTGGCCTGTACACATTCCGAGCCTTCGCTCAGGGAAAAGCGAGCTGGATCCTGAACTATTCCTGGGATGGAGAGAAGAATGTGGACCGGCGTGAAGCCATGAAGAACCTGGCAATGTCGGAGATCTTAGCGGGAACAAACTTCTGGGACGCGCCGGGGCACTCGATGGCTGGATCCAACGATCTTCCGACGCGCAAGGAAATCTTCTTTTGGATCAAACAACACGACAAGGTTTTTTATCTGCCGCGGACGCCGATGGACCCGGTCGGAGTGTACTTTTCCCCCGCAACGCGCAATTTCTATGCGGATGAGTTCATCCGATCCTATCGCGGGATTCTTATTCTGCTGATGCAGGCCCATCGGGAGTTTCAGGTTGTCACTCCCCGGACTCTGGATGAATTTCATGGCGAAACACTGGTTCTGCCGGACGTGCGTCTGTTGAACAAGCAAGAACAAAACTGGATAAAACAATACGTGAAGCAGGGCAAGAAACTAGTCATCACCGGCGACGGCGCCATGGCGCTCGACAACCAGCCAAACGTGGTCCGATTTCCACAGTGTCCGGGGAAGGCTTACAACGCCTCACTCGAAGCGAACTTCGAGCACACCACTCCGCAAATGCAACAGACGTTCGTTGACAGCCTGGCACCGGCCCACAGCGTTGAGGTCTCCGCGTCGCCGTCCGTTGCCACCTCGATAGCGCAGATCAATGGCGCGACCCATGTGTTTCTGGCGAATTTTGCGGGTCTGGTGGGTGGCAGCAATCCGGTGCAGACTCCGCAAACCGACGTTAGGATCAGTTTGCCCACGGCAGCGAACAGCTCCGGCTTTTGGTTGCCGTTTCTCGGCGAGGTTCAGAAATTGGAAGGCACGCAAGCGAACGGACGAACCACGTTCCATCTGCCCCCGGTTCTCAAGGGCGCGGTCTTTTGGTACGGACATTGACGCCCAGATTTCCCATGGCAATAGACGTTCGCGTTCGAATGGCAACCGATATTGGAGGCTGGAAATGACGTTCAAGGTCTGGGCAGCGGCTGGCACCCTCGCCATCACGCTTTCATCCGGGCTGGGTGCTGGTGTTTCAGGGCCTGCCGCGGGCAATCCTCAGATCCAAGGGACAAACCTGAGAATTGAATTCGATCACAACTTGCGCAGCCGAGTGGTGGCCCGTTTTGACAACCAAGAGACGATAATGGGGCCTTTCACCGCTTCTGAGAGCCTGACAGCCGCGGACAAGACTTGGACTGAATTCCTTCTCACCTCGCAGAAACAGGAGCGCGTTAGCGATGCTTACGGGAAGGGCGAACGGCTCATCGTGACCGGAAAGTCGGGAACCCTGACCAAGGCCGTTTCGGTCACCCTGTACGACGAATTCTCCGCAATGGCGTTTTTCGATGTTCAGTATACCAATACCGGCACAACGAAGCTGGCCATCAAAGGCTGGAGCAACAACGCATACACACTGGATACGCAGCGCAATAGCGACACGCCAGCGTTCTGGTCTTACCAAAGCGGTTCCTACGAGAAGCGGCCAAACTGGATCGTGCCCCTGAAAATCAATTTCCAGCAGGAAAATTTTCTCGGCATGAATGCCAGTGACTACGGTGGTGGCACCCCGATCGTCGACGTTTGGCGCAGGGATGTTGGACTGGCAGTGGGACACGTTGAGCCGCGGCCGAGACTGGTTTCGCTGCCGGTGTCCATGCCAGATGCCGATCATGCCAGCCTTGCCGTGGTTTTCCGGCATGAGACTTCTCTGGAACCTGGAGAAAGTTTTCGTACTTTTCGAACCTTCGCCGCCGTCCATCAGGGGGACTACTTCCGCACCCTGACCGACTACCGACGCTTCATGATCAAGCAGGGCTTTAAGATGGCCTCGGCACCGGATAGCGCCTTCGGCGCCATCTGGTGCGCATGGGGATACGGAAGGTCGGTCCAGCCGCAGCAGGTATACGACACGCTGCCCACCGTTAAGCGATTGGGATTCAGTTGGGTCACACTCGACGATGGATGGCAGAATAATGTCGGCGATTGGGTCCTCGATCCCAAGAAATTTCCGCATGGCGACGCCGACATGAAGGCCCTAGTTGACCGAATCCATCAGGAAGGCTTCCGGGCCCAACTCTGGTGGTCCCCGCTCAGCGCCGTACCGGCCTCAGAACTGCTGAAGAACCATCCCGACTATGTACTGCTGAACCAGGACGGTTCCAAGCAAGACGTCTCCTGGTGGAATTCTTATTACTTGTGCCCCGCAGACCACCGGGTTGTCGAAT
>Ga0210406_10003446_pt1 | contig 17303 bp, 15 predicted proteins | sample IncBWC30MmetaG_FD_155454 | JGI IMG/M metagenome (GOLD analysis project Ga0210406, IMG submission 155454) | Forest soil microbial communities from Barre Woods Harvard Forest LTER site, Petersham, Massachusetts, United States - Inc-BW-C-30-M | ecosystem: Environmental > Terrestrial > Soil >... | reverse complement strand
GCTATTCAGGCTATGCCGCAAGCGTCATAGCCTGAATAGCCGTAGCATCGAACATGAACCTCAGTGCAATCTTGGCGCCAGATCAATCAAGGAGGAAGAAAACACGAACACCACAATCAGCGCCGCAATCCCCAAAAAAGTTCCTAAGGGAAGATGATACTGGCTGGCAATTAACCACCGTATCTGGTTTACGGTACCCAACCCTCGCTGGCTGGCCCGTTCCGCAAGCCGGCGCCCGGCTCCGCCGGCGTACATTATGGCGATTACCGCCACGCCTAAAATGCTTCCGAGCAGCGTCCCCAACAGAATGGTAATAAACGCATTTCTCACGCCGAGAAACGCCCCCACCATAAGCATCATTTTTACGTCGCCCTGCCCCATACCCTCACGCCGCCGCACGAGCTTATAAAGCGCCGCCGCTCCCCACAGCAAAAGGCTGCCAAACGCCGCGCCCAAAAGCGCTTCCATCACGCCCAAGACCCGTTCTGGTGGAAGCTGGTGGAAGAGTCGCAAGCTCAGCAGAAAGGCCACACCGTCGTTGGGGGGCACAAACGAGGAAAAAAGCACTCCAGCCGCAAATCCCGGCCAAGTAATCACGTCAGGGAGCAACCGCACCCGCAAATCCGTCACGCTCAGAATGATGATCAAACAAATGAAGAACAACCACTTAACGGTGGCCTGCGCAATCCCAAACTCCAGGTAACAACCCACGAACAAGAGCCCCGTCAGCAATTCCACCAGCGGGTACATCGGCGAAATCGGCAATCCACAATTCCTGCATTTTCCTCGCAGCCAAATCCATGCCAACACCGGCACGTTGTCGTATGGTTTGATTGGCTTTTGACACCGCGGACACCGCGAGCCCGGCGAAACGATAGACACCCCTTCCGGAATGCGTGTAATACACACATTCAAGAAGCTGCCAATCACGATCCCAAATAGAAAAAAGATGACGATGACCACAGTTTAGGCAGCCGCTTTTCCTCCGCACTTAACACTCTCCCACACCTACCAACCGTCCTCAACAAACCCCGCCCCGCCTCGTGCCCCATTCCTAACACCCACAGCCCAGAATCCGTCCCTTTTGTTGTTTTGGAGGGCAGCGACGCCCGAGAGAACTCGGGCCTCAAACCGGCCCAAGGTCTCCCTGCCCATACCTCTTGCCCATTCGTCCTCTACAAGTACCAGTGAGGCACAACTCTATTGCAGACTGCGTTATCTCCCTTTCCCTTTGTTTGCTTCTCCCAATCTGAACGGTAAACTGTTAACAGTTGGCTCTTACGATGCACTGGCTCGAACGCAAAATCCGCCGGTACGAGCACCGCCGCTGGACCACCGACGACAACCGCCGCGTCCAACCTTTCCGTTGGGGCCTGGAGCACATCGGCGGAGATCCCGCGGCCTCCAATCCCGCTGAGTATGTCCGCCAATACGCCAAATATTCCATCGAACACAGCCCCGAATGGTTCGCCACCAGCGCCGCCAACGACTACGCCCTAGACCACGAAAACGTGCTTACCTTCACCAGTTCTATTGAGTCCCCCTGGCCGGAAAACAACCAGGTCTATGCCCAGCTTTTCCCAGCCAAGATGTCTGCAAACGGCCCTCGCAAAACACCCCCCGCCGTGCTGGTTCTCCCCAACTGGAACGCCAAATGGCACGGTCAGCGCGGCCTCTGTGCATGGCTCCAACGCATAGGCATCACCGCTCTGAGAATGAGCATGCCCTACCACGACCGCCGCATGGCCAAAGGTCATGAACGCGCCGACCAAGTCTGCGGCCCCAATATTGGCCTCACGCTCCAAGCCAACCGACAGGCCGTCCATGACGCCCGCCGCTGCCTCCGGTGGCTGGAACAGCAAGGCCACACTCGTCTGGGCATCCTCGGCACCAGCTTAGGCTCCTCCGTCGGCTACATTGTCCTAATGCACGACCCAGCCATTAAGGCCGGCGGCTTCTTCCACTTCTCCACCTACTACGCCGACGTAGTCAGCCAAGGCATGACCACTAACCACGTCTGGGAAGGCCTCCGTAACCACGTTACGGTAGACGAACTCCGCGACTACTGGGCCCCCATCAGCCCCATGCCCTACGTCGAGCGCGGCATGGGCGCTGACCGCAAATCCTTCCTCGTCTACGGCAAATACGACCCCACCATGCTGCCCGAGCTAAGCCGCCAAATGCTAGCCGCCCTCCGCCGCCACGGCGCCCGCCCCCGCAGCCTCCAACTCCACTGCGGCCACTATTCCCTCGAGCTAGCCCCCTTCAGCTACATCGCCGGCTACCGCATGCTCTCCTTCCTCCGCACTGCACTGGCGTAGTCTTGGCCCTTTCACGCGCCGATGCGCTCCAGGAGATCGAGTCTTGGGTCTGGCCCTTCCGACTTTGGTGTAGGAACGCGAGCCACACTTCTCCGGACTGTCCGTAAGGCCGCGTAATCCCCGCGCTTCCCTAAGCATTTTCAATTCAATGGTTCGGATTGTTTCTTCGCGGTTCCCAGCCTTTTTTCGCCTGCGCCTCTAGTATCATCCATTCATGCAGACCCTCCTCGTCGAGGCCTTCGGCCCCCTCGTCGTAGCCTTCGTAGTCTTCGTTGCCGTTGCCGGTGCCCGCCGCCTGGTGCATCATTTCCGCAATCGCCTAACTCCCGATCAGCTCCGGGCCGCGCGCGATTCTTTCCGCAACCGCCTCGCGCATCCCGACTCGCTACAAGTCGAGCAGGGAATCGGCGCCTTCCTTCCGCAACGCCTCGTAGACCTCTACGACGACCGCCAGACCATCCTCACCGAGCAACTCGAAATCCGCCGCCCGCCTGCCAACCCAGAAAATCCCGCTGAACTGCAGAACCCAGCCGAATGGATAGAAGCCTTCCTTCCTCTCGATCTCGAGAGCCAAAAATATGCCCTCAACTTGCCTGATCAAGGCTGGGGCAAAGGCTTCTGCTTCGCCACGGATGGCGAGGGCAATTTCTATTGGACCCCCGCCAACGACACCCGACTCCGAGACGCGCCGGTCTACTTCGCCCACACCGATCCCTTAGCCAACGAGCAAGTCGCTTCGACCCTGGACGAATTCCTCTCCTGGCCCCGCATTATCCACGCCCCTCAGCCGCTGCAGGAGGAAACCGCCAAATGAAGGCCATCCTTTCGGCGCCACCGGCATGGTCGGTCAAGGGATTCAGGCGGGCAAGGGTTTGGCCGGCGGCTAAGTTCATGTCATAGGTGGCATGAGAATAGCGCTCTTCGGTCAGGCCGGCCGAGCGGCCGATGCAGTAGAAGCAGCAATCGTAGCCGGAGAGCTGGGATTCGACGGAGGAAAACTCGAAGAAGTCCTTGTGCACTAGCTCGCTTAGCTTGGCGCTTGCCTGGCTTGTGGGATTGCGAACGACGGAGAGAATGTGCTCGACCGTGGGATCAAGGAGACATTCGCGTAAGACGCCTTGATGACCCTCCTTTACGTGTCTGGCGCCGGCACCGATAGCAGCGAAAAAGGCCGCACCATGTGGGCCCGCGTCAAGGGCAAAACCGAAAACGCCATCCTCCGCCTTTCTTTCAAAGCCGCGTACATGTTCCGCCCAGGCGTGATCCAGCCGTTGCACCGCATTCAGTCAAAGACGGCCAGCTACTGCATCCTATATGCCTATGCCGCAATGAATCCGTTCCTTCCGCTACTGAGGTGGCTCGTTCCCCAATACGTCACCACCACCGAGATTCTTGGCCGGGCCATGATCCAAGTCGCGCAGGACGCACACCCCAAACGGATCCTCGAGAGCGGCGACATCAATCTAGTGGCCCGTGCGTCGCAGGCGCACAGCACGATGTGCCCGTCTCGGCAGCTGTTTGACATGTGGTCCGCTCCGTCGCATTCGCACGAAGCCGAGCCCCGCGCTAACCACTCGAGCATGGTGAACCGAAAGAACCATTGGGCCCCGCCCTCTCACCTTCTAGCCTAAGAGCACGACCTAAGCTTCCTGGGGAGAGCATCATGCGAAAACTGCTCATTTCGTTGGCGGCAGCGGCTCTGTGCGGGCTTACCTTGAGCAGAGCAACTCCGGCGCAGGATCCCGCCCAAAACGCTCCCCGATCCGCTCCCAACTCCTCCACACCAGCCCAAGCCCAGCAACAAGCCACGGCCGACTCGCCCGACCAACCCCTGTCTCTAGCCGAGATGGCCCGGGCAGCTCGCGCCAAGAAACTAACGGACGCCAAACCCGTACCCAGAACCTCTAAACTCCTCGACGACGACAACATGCCGCGTGGGGTCTACGCTGCAGACGCAGCCCCGGCCAGACCCGCTGCTCCTGGCTCTCCGACTCCACCTGCCCCAGTCTCGAGCGCTTCCTTTTCCGAGTTTCGTGGCAAAGTCATTCTCCTGGACTTCTGGGCGTCCTGGTGCGGACCCTGCCGTAACGCCTTACCGAACCTCAAGCGCCTACAAGCCGTTTACGGAGGCTCCGACTTCGTCGTGATAAGCATCAGCGAGGACGATAACGAGTCCGCCTGGCACGCCTTCGTCTCCAGCCACAATATGACTTGGCCCCAGCGCCTCGATTCCGACGGCAGCCTCCAGAGCCAGTTCGGAGTGAATGCTCTGCCAACGTATGTCCTGATCGGCCGCGATGGAACGATTCTGCAAAAGCTCGTCGGCGAAGCTCCGGCAGAATCCATCGTCGAGCGCATCGGCCCGGACCTGAAAGCGAGCCTCGCCAGACAGCCGTAGATCTTCCGGCATTTCGCGCTATTTCTTGCGCCCTTAAATGCCCACAAAAATGCCTCTGCATGGCACGGCCAACACTCGAGGACCGCATGCGCCTGATGCGATGGGTGCCGTGTCATCTTGTTCGTCGGAGGAAAGCGGCAGCGCAAGCTGAGGAGCTTGCCCACTGTTTCGCTCTCGTCACGCGCGCGAAACGAGCGAATCTCCACCCGTTGGTGAAATTCCAACCGGTTATGAATGGCTGGGCGCCTTTTGTGAGGAACTCTGAACGATCAATGCAACACATGCGCTAAGGTGCCGTCTACCAATAGGTCCGAAACTGCCACAATATCGGCTGCAAGCGAGCGATCCTGGGTGAGCTTAGCTGACTTCGCTCGAATCGTCTCGTATGCTTTTGTTGCCAGCGTCCCAGTCCGCAGCGGCGCGAGCAGGTCGATGCCCTGGCATGCGCAAAGCAGTTCAATCGCAATTATAGGTCGCAGATTCCGAAGCATCCGAGCAAGGCGTCGCGCCCCGCTCATACCCATGGAGACGTAATCTTCCTGATTGCCCGACGTCGAGATGGAGTCCACGGAATGCGGAACAGACAACGCTTTGTTCTCGCTAGTCAATGCCGCCGCTGTAACCTGCGCGATCATGAAGCCCGAATTCAACCCGGGCTCGGGCGTCAGAAACGCTGGTAGCATGCTGGTCAAGGGATTGGTCATCTGCTCGATGCGCCGCTCGGAGATCCCGCCTAGGGTGGCCAGCGCCACAGCGACTTGGTCGGCGGCCATCGCCAGCGGCTGCCCATGAAAATTTCCCCCGCTGACAATCTCGCCACCGCCGTCCTCTTTCACAAAAACCAGGGGATTATCCGTCGCACTGTTCAGTTCCACGGCAGCCATCTCGCGCGCTTGCGCCAGCGAATCGCGTACCGCTCCGTGTACTTGCGGCGTGCAGCGCACGCTATAGGCGTCCTGCACGCGCGGATCTCTGTCCGGCGAACGATGCGATTCGCGGATTTGGCTGCCTTCGTTCAGGTGCGCCAGGTTTCGCGCCGTCGTCGCCGCACCGCTGTACGCTCTGGCCTGCATGATTCGTGCGTCAAATGCTCCAGGACTCCCGCGCAGCGCATCCAGCGAAAGCGCAGCAGCAACATCGGCGGTATCGATCAGAACGTCGGCATCGCGCAGCGCAAGACTCAGCAGCGCCAGCATACCCTGCGTGCCATTCAACAGTGAAAGCCCTTCCTTGGCTTCCAGTGCGAGCGGTTTGATTCCGGCGCGCCGCATCGCTTCGCCGCCTTCGAGGATTTCGCCTTGGCAGGCAGCGCGGCCTTCGCCGATAACTACGTGCGCCAAGTGCGCCAGCGGCGCGAGATCGCCGGAAGCGCCGACCGATCCTTGCGAGGGAATCACCGGATGCACTCTTGCGTTAAGCATGGCGCACAGCGTCTCCACTACCAGGGGCCGCACTCCGCTTAATCCTTTCGCCAGAGCGTTTGCGCGCAGCAGCATCATCGCCCGCGTTTCCGCTTCGCCGAGCGGAGGGCCCACGCCGCAACAATGCGAGCGCACCAGATTCACTTGCAGGTTGCGCACCTGCTCGGTGGAAATGCGCACCGAAGCGAGTTTTCCAAACCCCGTGTTGATCCCGTAGGCCGTCGCGCCGGAAGCGACGAGCTGGTCAACCACGGCGCGTGAACCCCTCATCCTCTCGATCGCCGCTCGAGAAACGCTGACGGCGTCGCCATACAGCGCGACGCGATGAAGCTGCTCAAACGTCAACTCGTTGCCGGTTATTACAATGTTTTGGGCAGCGTCCGGGGCCATGCTCATGGCTCACTCCGATCCGGCTGCGGCGCTACGACGGATTTGAAAACGCTCTGATATTTTGCCGGCAGCAATTTCGGCCTGCCGCTGCTTCCGCAAATGATATGAGTCGTCTCGCCGGTCGCGAGCAGTTTGCTGTCCGCATCTCGAAACACTTCGTAGGAAAACTTTACGATGCGATTTCGCGATTCTGCGATGCGCGTGCGGATGCGCAAGACTTCATCGTATCTGGCGGAGTGTTGATACCGGCAATGTGCGTCCGCCACAACGATGTGGCAATCGTCTTCTTTTTCCATGCGCGTGTACTCGATGCCCAGCGCGCGGATCAGCTCGACGCGGCCGACCTCGAACCACACCAGATAGTTCGCGTGGTAGACCACCCCCATCTGGTCGGTCTCGGCGTAGCGCACCCGTACTGTCGCGTCGTGGTATTCGATCATTCTCATGTCCTGTGAATCGAGGCGCTCGCCGGCGTGGGTCATTCCACGTCCGTGCTCCAAACGGGTTTGCGTTTTTCCAGAAACGACGCAAGCCCTTCCTTGAAATCCGCCGTGCAGCGAATGCGCGCATTCTCCAGAATGGCGCGCTCCAGATCGGCGTCAACGCTGGCTGCTGCCGCCGAGGTCAGCAAACGCTTCGCTCGTGTGAGACTTACAGGACTCGCGGCAATCAGCACGTCCGCCAATTCGTGCGCGCGTTCCAGCAAACGTTCGCGTGGCACGATCTCCGTGATCAGTCCGAGACTCAAAGCCTCTGCCGCTTCCACCAGGCGCCCGGTCAGGAGCAGGTTGCGGGCCTGCTTGTCGCCGATTTGGCGCGTCAGAAAAACAGAAACGATGGCTGGCAGGAATCCGATCTTTACTTCGGTGTAGCCAAACTTCGCACCGGGCACGGCAATGGTGAAATCGCACAACGTGGCGATGCCGCAGCCGCCCGCCAGCGCAGCGCCATTTACGGCCGCGATCAACGGCTTTGAAAAGCCCCAAATGCGCCGGAATACCTTGGCCATGCGCCGCGAATCGTCCATGTTTTCCGCGGAAGACTGGTTGGCGATGTCCGAGAGCATTTCCAGGTCCATACCTGCACAGAACGACTTGCCCGAACCTGTGACGATGGCCACCCTGGTACGGCCGTTCTCAATCTCGTCTAGTGCGGATTGCAGCTCGGAGACCATCTTCGAATTGATAGCATTGTGTTTGTCGGGCCGGTTAAGCGTCAGCGTCGCCCGCTGGCCGGTAAATTCCAGAGTCAGTGTTTCAAACATTTTGCGCGTCTCCTAAGGTCTGCAGTCCCGGGGAAATCTCGCAGACTCACTCTCGTTCACGGCTGCCACCGCGCATGGATGGCCGTCCCGATCGCCAACGTATGTACGAAAACATGATTCCCGAGCACTCCGCGCTTTAGGCCTGAACGATTCTAGTTCACCAGGGGCGCGCGTGCATACCTTGCGCGAATCTCGCTGGCCATGCCCAGCACGGTTGCGAGCCGCGCGGAATCAATCCCTGGGTCGGCCCCGGCCTTTTTCAGCGCCGCAAGGGCGTCCTCCGTGGCGATATTGCCAACGAGATGGTCTCCGGCAAACGGGCAACCGCCAAGCCCTGTTAACGCACTATCGAATCGACGGCAGCCGGCTTCGTACGCGGCCAGAGTTTTTGCTTCCGCATCTTCCGGGCGGCTGTGCAAGTGCACCCCAAGCTCGATTCCTAGGAATTCGTCTTTCAGTTGGCGATAAAGCTCGCCGACAAGTTCCGGTGAAGCGGTGCCCACGGTGTCCGCCAGTGAAACCGTGCGCACGCCAATGGCTTTCAGCCACTCGAGCGCGTCCGCGACGATTTCCGGTCCCCAGGGTTCGTCGTAGGGATTGCCGAAGGCCATCGAAATGTAAACCACGAGATCTTTTTTGGCGACCAGTGTTTCCTTTCGCAGTCTTTCGACCAGCAAGCGCGATTCGTTCCGCGTCATATTGGCATTCGCCCGTCGAAAATAGGCAGAAATCGAATAGGGATACCCAATTGTAGAAACGCCGGGAGTCGCCAGAGCGCGCTCGAGCCCCTTTTCGTTTACGACGATTCCAATGATTTCCGGCGTCTCGGCCGCAGCGCTGGGACCTTGCCGGCTGTTTTCGTGGTTGGCGGCTAACCAGGGCAGGGAAACGTTGAGCCTGGCCATAACGTCTTCGCTGTCCGCCATTTGCTTCACATGCTTTGGCGAAACAAAGCTCACCGCATCGATGTGCCGGAATCCCGCAAGCACGAGCTGTCTCAAATACTCAGCCTTGTATTCGGTCGGGATCAGCTCGGGCAATCCCTGCCATGCATCCCGCGGACATTCGATCAGCTTCACGATTTCGGCCATATCTTCATTTCGTTCCGTTTATTCGGCGATCGAATAAGAGCGAAATCAAGCTCAAAACCGCAAGACCCGTCGTGACGCCGAGCAGTCGGAGGAAAGGCAGGTGGAAGGTGATAAGGAACGATGTGCGCCTCCGGCCCTCATGAGGGAGATAGAAACCATAAATCGGAACCCACGCTGAACTGCCAGCGAAGAAGACCAACGGAAGAGTACTCAGCCACAAAACCAACTTGGTGCGCCTGACGATCACGTCTGGAGAACCCCGGTCTTGAATTCGCGAATCTCCGCGTTCAGCGCGGCGGCTTCCAGCGCGCTGATCAGCGCGTCGCGCGTGTGGGCGGGGTCAATGATCGCATCAACCCACAGACGGGCCGCGGCATAGCGCGGATCGGTTTGGTGCTCGTAGGTCGCTTTAACGCTTTCGAGCATTTCTTTGCGGGCTCTTTCGTCGACTTTTTTGCCTTCGCGCTCGAGTTGTTTCAGCTTGATCTCGGCTAGCGTGTTGGCAGCCGCGTCCCCGCTCATGACCGCGAACTTCGCGGTGGGCCACGCGAACATAAAGCGCGGATCGTAGGCTTTGCCGCACATCGCATAGTTGCCCGCGCCGAAGCTGCCGCCGCAAATCACGGTGATTTTTGGCACCACGCTGTTCGCCACGGCATTCACCATTTTCGCGCCGGCGCGGATGATGCCGCTCCACTCGGCGTCCTTGCCGACCATGAAACCGTTCACATCGTGCAAGAACACCAGCGGGATGCGGTTCTGGTTGCAATCAAGAACAAAGCGCGCCGCCTTCTCGGCGGATTCGGTGTAGATCACGCCCCCGAACTCCATGCGCTTCTGGTCCGAGCCGCGCGCCAGCGTCTGCACATGCTTTTTCTGATTTGCGACGATACCCACAGCCCAGCCGCCGATGCGCCCGTAGCCGCAAAGGACCGTCTGACCGTATTCGGCGCGATATTCTTCAAACTCGCTGGCGTCCACGATGCGCGCGATGATTTCTCGCATGTCATATTGTTTGGCGGGATCGCTCGAGAAAATGCCGTAAATCTCATCACCCGGAAAGAGCGGCTCGCGCGCCGCAACGCGGCTGAAAGGCGAAGGATTGGCCGCGCCCATCTTGTCGACCAGCCCGCGAATTCTCGCGATGCACGCATCATCGTCCGGCTCGCGAAAATCCACTGTGCCGCTGATCTGCGAGTGCATCTTCGCGCCGCCCAAATCTTCCGCAGAACTGACCTGTCCAATGGCCGCCTGCACCAGCGCAGGTCCGGCCAAAAATAACCCCGAGCCGTCGGTCATCAAAATGTGGTCGCACATCAGCGGAAGGTAGGCTCCGCCGGCCACGCACATGCCCATGATCGCAGCAAGCTGAGGAATACCCATGGCGCTCATCACCGCGTTGTTGCGGAAAACCCGGCCGAAGTCATCCGTATCGGGGAAGACATCCTCCTGCAGCGGCAGGAAAATCCCGGCGGAATCCACCAGGTAGATCGTCGGGATGTGATTTTCGATGGCGATATTCTGCGCGCGAATGACTTTCTTTGCCGTCATCGGGAAAAACGCACCGGCTTTCACGGTCGCGTCGTTGGCAATCAGCATGAGTGTCCGCCCACAAACCTTCGCGAGCCCGGTGACCGTTCCCGCCGACGGCGCGCCGCCCCATTCCTGGTACATTTCGTAAGCGGCAAAGAGTCCCAGCTCAAAGAATTGCGAGCCAGGGTCGATCAGCTTCGCGATGCGCTCGCGCACCGTGAGTCGGCCTTTTTTATGCTGCGATTCGATGGCTTTTGCGCCGCCACCCTGGCGAATCTGTTCTTCTTCATTCTTGATTTTCGTGAGGAGGTCAATAAAGCGGCGGTGGTTTTTTTCAAAGTCCGGGGACTTCGCCTTCACGGTGGTTTTCAAAACGGACGCGGCCACTCGCAGACCTCGCGCAGGGATTCACACCGGCGCGCTGAAGCTCCGTCGCACGCCAACTGAACCAGTATACGGTCCGCCGCAAGATTCTGCGAGTGCGCCGATCGAACGTGCGTATTGACGATTCCGGATTGAGCATCTAGAATTCAAGCTACGGTGCCGCAAACGCACTGAATTGTTTTGTCGGAGGCGCCTGTGAAAACCTCTATCGAAGCGGTCTGGGGTGGGTGTGTCTCCGGCGAGGCTTCGAATTAGTCAAGCGGTTTGCCCGGAAGACCTTCCCGCTTCTCCTTCTTCACGCACAGTTGAATCAGCACGTTTGCTCGACGGTCGAAGTCTTCCGTCCGTGAGATTCGTTCCACCGAACGCCAAGCAGGGTTGGCTCGCTGGGGCAATCGAGCGATGACGCGCGGTGCCGCTTGCGGGCGGCAGGAGGATGTGCAGGTGTTTATCGGGGATCTAGGCTGGGACGCGTACTTTGAAGCGCTTCGCATTGAGTGTGTGGGTGCTGGCTGCGTTCCGGCACGCGTTATTTCGCAGCACCGCGGGTTGTGGCGCGTGGCGGGAGATTTTGAGGAGTGTTGGGCGGAGCCTTCTGGCAAATTGCGGAAAGAGTCTGAGGCCGGCGGAGATTGGCCGGCTGTGGGCGACTGGGTGTCGGCAGAAATCCTCTCTGGGCAGCCGAACGCAACGATCCAGCAGGTTTTGCCGAGGCGAAGCCAATTTGTGCGCAAAGTTGCGGGCAAACAGATCGCCGAACAAGTGATCGTCGCAAATATTGATGTGGCGCTCGTCGTGGCGGCGCTGGACGGCGATTTCAACGTGCGGCGCATCGAACGGTATTTGGCGCAGTGCTGGGAATCGGGCGCACGGCCGGCGATCGTTTTGAACAAAGCCGACGCGTGCGCTGCGCCGCAGGAACTCGTAGCGGAGATCGAGCGCATCGCCATGGGCGTGCCGATATTTCTGGTCAGTGCGAAAACGGGAGAGGGGCTGGAAGCCATCGAGACCAGCTTCAAGAAAGGTCAAACGATTGTTCTGCTTGGATCTTCGGGAGTGGGGAAGTCCACGCTGGTGAACCGCTTGCTGCAAGAGGAGCGACAGCCCACGCATGCGGTGCGGGCCAGCGACAGTCGCGGGCGGCACACGACCACGTCGCGAGAGTTGTTTGTCATGCCCAGTGGAGCGCTGATCATCGATACGCCCGGCTTACGGGAACTTCAGCTGTGGAACGCGGCGGATGGAGTCTCACAAACATTCACGGACGTCGATGAACTCGCCGCGCAATGCCGGTTCACCGATTGCCAGCACCAGAAAGAACCGGGCTGCGCCGTCCAGCGTGCTCTCGCTGAGGGTGTGCTGGACGCCGACAGGCTGGAAAGCTGGCGCAAACTCCAGCGCGAGCAGGAGGTTCTCTTGGGGAAAATGGATCCTGCGATTGGCGCTACACAGAAGAAACGTACTAAAATATCAATGCGTCAAGTACGAGAGAAATACCAGAACCGGGACAAAGGGAAAAACTAAAAACCAAACATGCGAGAGTTACTTTTGAGTCTGGAGCTGGCTCGACGTGTGGAACTTGCGGAAGCACAAGCCGCCGTCGAGTGCGCCGAGGCTCTCGGACGATTCCGGCCAGCCAGTGGCGCGGCGGTCCGGCGCGTTGCCGGAGGATTTGCGGTCTATTGCGGCAAGGATTCGCCGATTACGCAGGGCGTGGGAATGGGTCTCGATGGACCAGTGAGCCCAGAAGAGTTCGATCGGCTGGAGGAGTTTTACCGGAGCCGCGGTGAAACCGTGCGCGTAGAGACGTGCCCGCTGGCTGATCCTTCTTTTATCGAGCACTTCGCGCAGCGGGGATATCGCGTCACGGAATTTTCGAATGTTATGGCGCGGCAGGTGAGTCCGGATGAAACTTGTCCGGTGCCGCCGGAAGGCGTCACGATTGAAAAAATCGGGAAGGACCAGATTGATCTGTGGACGCTGACCGTTTCTCAGGGGTTCGCCGAAAAGTTTCCCGTATCGCAGGAACTACTGGAAGTTATGAAACTGTTTGCCTTTGGGCCGAAGACGGAATGCTATCTGGCGCGCGTGGACGAAAAAGTTGCGGGGGGCGGGACACTTGCGCTGCACGACGGCGTGGCGGGATTGTTTGGAGCCAGCACGTTGCCGGTGGCGCGTAGGCGCGGGGTGCAGACCGCGCTGTTGCAGAGGCGTTTGGCGCGCGCGTCGCAGGCGGGTAGCGACCTCGCCGTCAGCATCGCCCAGCCGGGCAGTATCTCTCAGCGGAATATAGTGCAGCAGGGGTTTCAGGTGCTTTATACGCGCGTCAAATTCGAAAAAACAATGAGTGGCGCAGGCGCCTAGAGGGTCAGCGTGCCAAGCGTTTGTGGATGAACGCCACGATCTCCTGCGTCGAAGTGCCCGGCAGGAAAATCTCGGCGATGCCCGATTCTTTCATGGCCGGAATGTCGGCTTCGGGAATGATGCCGCCGACCAGAACGGTGACGTCTTGCATGCCTTTCTTGTGCAGCAGGTTCATGAGTTGCGGGCAAATGGTGTTGTGCGCGCCGGAAAGAATGGAGAGACCGATGACGTCGACGTCCTCCTGTACGGCGGCGGAGGCGATCATCTCGGGAGTCTGGCGCAGGCCGGTGTAAATCACTTCCATGCCGGCGTCGCGCAGCGCGCGGGCGATGATTTTGGCGCCGCGGTCGTGGCCATCCAACCCGGGCTTGGCAATCAAGACTCTTATTTTCTTCTCAGGCATATTCGTGGGAGAGTTTAGCTCAAATTCCTGCGGGCCAATCAGGTGATGGCGACTTCTTCGTAGGTGCCGAAGACTTCGCGGAGGGCGTCGCAGATTTCGCCTACCGTGGCGTAGGCTTTTACGGCGTCGAAGAGGTAGGGCATGAGGTTGTCTTTTCCTTCGGCGGCTTTGCGGAGGGCGTTTAGGCGGTGCTCGACTTCTGCTTTGGAGCGGTCGGCGCGGAGTTTCGAAAGGCGTTTCGTCTGGCGATGGGCCACCGTCTCGTCGATTTGCAGGATGTCGAGCGGCTTTTCTCGGGTGACGTAATCATTTACCCCAACTATGATTTTTTCCTTTTTGTCGACCGCCACCTGGTATTTGTAGGAGGCTTCAGCGATTTCTCGCTGCGGGTAGCTGCGCTCGATGGCCGCGACCATTCCGCCCATGGCATCGATTTTTTCGATGTACTCCCACGCGCCGCGCTCGACTTCGTTTGTCAGCGCTTCGACAAAGTACGAGCCGCCGAGCGGGTCGACGGTGTTGGTCACGCCGGTTTCGTGCGCGATGATCTGCTGTGTGCGCAGTGCGATGGTGGCGGCGAACTCCGTCGGCAGGGCCCAGGCTTCGTCGAGCGAATTGGTGTGCAACGACTGTGTTCCGCCTAGAACAGCCGCGAGCGCCTGGATCGCCGTGCGCACCACGTTGTTATAGGGCTGCTGGGCGGTCAGCGAACAACCCGCGGTCTGCGTGTGGAAGCGCAGCGCCCACGTGCGGGGACTCTTTGCGTTGTAGCGCTCGACCATGGCTTTCTGCCAGATGCGCCGTGCGGCGCGATACTTTGCGATTTCCTCGAAGAAATCGTTGTGCGCGTTGAAAAAGAAGGAAAGCTGCGGGACGAATTGATCGACGTCCAGCCCGCGGCGCATTCCATATTCGACATATTCCATACCGTCGCGCAGCGTGAACGCCAATTCCTGAATTGCGGTCGAGCCGGCCTCGCGGATGTGGTAGCCGCTGATCGAAATGGGGTTGAACTTCGGGGTGTTCTTTACGGCGAATTCAAATGTGTCGATGACCAGCCGCATCGACGGCTCGGGCGGATAGATGTATTCCTTTTGCGCGATGTACTCCTTCAGGATGTCGTTCTGCAGCGTGCCCGAAATTTTCTTCCAGTCCGCGCCCTGCTTTTCCGCGACGGCGAGGTACATCGCCCAGATGACTGCCGCCGGCGAGTTGATGGTCATTGAAGTCGTGACGCTAGCGAGCGGAATCTTGTCGAAGAGCACTTCCATGTCGGCGAGGGAGCTGATCGCCACGCCGCACTTGCCGACTTCCCCTTCCGAAAGCGGATGGTCGGAGTCATAACCCATTAACGTCGGCAAATCGAACGCCGTGGAGAGGCCCGTCTGGCCTTGCGCGAGCAGATAGCGAAAGCGCTCATTGGTGTCTTCCGCCGTCCCGAAGCCGGCAAATTGCCGCATCGTCCAGAGCCGGCCGCGATGCATGGTGGAATGAATGCCGCGCGCGTAGGGAGGCTCGCCGGGAAAGCCCAAGTCGCGGCTGGGCTCCCAGTCCGGAAGGTCAGCGGGTGTGTACAGACGCCGGATGGGATATCCGGAAATCGTGGTGAATTCGGTTTGACGCTCGGGGCTTTTTTCGAGGGTGGGGCGGAGCGTGTTCTCTTCCCAGGCGCGTTCTTTTGCAGAAGGCTCTCGCGCTGGGGCGGGAGCGTCGCCGGTCGCAATGGTCGTCCCCTTTGCCTTGTCACTCATGGTTTTACGCCCCAACTTGTGCGCGTACCGGTCGGTGTTTCAAAAGAACTCACAATTCCATGCTATGCGAAAGCGAAAAGCGGGGCAAGGGCACGAGGCGCAGCAGTCAGCAGAAGATAAAAGAGAGGCTGGGGGGATTGCGATTCCCGTCCAGCCTCGCCTGAGAGATTAGCGTTGCCCTCCGTCACTCAAGCTCTTGAGGAGCTCTTCGGTGCCGACGACTTTTCCGTGAAGCGTGCCGGGGATTAGTGTTTCGCGCTCGATTTCGCCCGACTTGGCGTCGGCGATGGTGACGCGATTCACTTCGAGCGTGCGGCCAAGGGCGCGTTCATAGTTTGCCTTGGCTTCCTCAAGATTAGCTAACGCGCGAAGCTCCTGGCCCTGGGCGGTGATCAGGTCGCGCTGGGTTTGAATCACCAGGTACGTCGTAGAGGCACCGAGCTGATATCTTTTCTGCTCGGCGTCAAACGTCTGCTGCTGCAATTCGCGGCCCTTACTTGCGGCGGCTACTTGCGCACGGTCTTGCGTGAGCGCGATGTAGGAGTTGCGAACGTCAAGAAGCGCGGCGTTTCGCAGTTGCTGTTCCTGCGTTTCCAGTTGCCGTTGCACCAGCAGAGCGCGAGCGTGGAAAGCCTGAGCCGAGCGGTTGCGCAGCGGGAGCGTCAAGGTCAGTTGGCCGATATACTCGGGGAAGCGATTATGAAAGATTTGGTTTTGCGCTGTCCCGAAGCCATGATGAGAGGTGCCCAGCACGGGCGCAGTGGCGGTCGGCTCGAAGATCGGAGTGGGCACGCCGCCAACGCTTACGGTGATGGGGTTGCCGTTGACGTCCACGATGGGCGCCCGCGAGTTGCCTACGGTGCTCGGGGTGCCGAAAATAGTGGCGTTTCCTGCTAACCCGCTGGAGACATAGACCGCGTTCGCGTTGAGCGAGGGAAGAAGGGCGTTCTTGGTGGCGCGAACGTCAATCTCGGCGTTCTTGAGCGTGTAGACCTCTTCCTGAAGTTCAGGCCGTTTCGCGAACGCTTCCTTAACTGCATCTTCGAAGGAGGCCGCTTCAATGGTTTCCGGCTGCATGGGCTTGTCCGTAGGAATGATCTCCACATTGATGATGTTCGGAGCGAGTGGGTCTTTGGAGATAAAATTCTTCAGGGTTTGTTCATCCGTGAGCTGGGTGGTCTGGGCGAAGATAAGGGCCTGCGTATCCGTGGCCACTTCGGATTCAGAACGTGTTACATCCAGGGGCGCGAGGCTGCCGATTTCCAGCTGCTTTTTGTTGTCTTCGTAGAGCTTCTGGGCAACCGCGACGGCCTGTTGATTGACCTTGACGTTTTCGCGGGCGAAGACGAGCTCCCAATAGGCGGTGATGGTGTTGGTGATCGTGGTGATGGCTTGCTGGGTGAATGCCCAGTCGGCGATTTGGCGATTGTTGTTGGCGATGCGAATGTTGCGAGTCCACAGCAGTTTGCCGAAACCGTTCAAGAGCGGCTGAGAAATAGAAACCGCAAGCGTTGAACTCACGTCAGGATTGAAGAAGTTGGCGATGTTGGCGCTACTGCGCGTGTTGTTCCAATTTACGGTGAGGTTCGTTCCGGTCTGAAATGTCTGCGAATACTGGTTATTAAATTGACTGGAGTGCGAAACGACGGAGGCCACGCCGGTAGTGTTGGTGGTGCCGGCGCCGGAAGTGAAAGGGTTGTTGATGGGCGTGGTGATGTCGGCAACCGAAGCGCTGCTCGTGATCAGGGGATCGAAGTTCTGATTAAAGAAGGCGAACGGGTTAATGCTGGCCGAAGAGCTACCAATCACGACACCAGGCGTTCCGAAACCGGTGTTGCCCGCTTGGGCGTTGAGGAGGCCGGCGTCCGAGATCCAGGGGTAGTAGCGCTGGACGGCGATGTCCAGGCTGTTTTCGAGGGCCAGCTCGACCGCGTCCTGCAGGCTGATCGCCAGATTGTTGTCATGAATGAGCTGATCGATGGG
>Ga0210406_10003444_pt1 | contig 17313 bp, 14 predicted proteins | sample IncBWC30MmetaG_FD_155454 | JGI IMG/M metagenome (GOLD analysis project Ga0210406, IMG submission 155454) | Forest soil microbial communities from Barre Woods Harvard Forest LTER site, Petersham, Massachusetts, United States - Inc-BW-C-30-M | ecosystem: Environmental > Terrestrial > Soil >... | reverse complement strand
CGGCGGGATTCGCGCGTTGAGCGGCGTGGATGTGGCAATCGAGCGCGGCAGCGTGCACGGCCTGATCGGCCCGAACGGCTCCGGCAAGAGCACTTTCGTCAACGTGGTGACGGGCGTGTTCCGGCCGAGCGCCGGCACGATCATCCTCGGCGGCAAGGCCCTGCCCCCGCAGGGACCGCACCGCATGGCCCGCTACGGCATCACGCGCACATTTCAGGCGATCCGGCTGTTCGGCGAACTTTCAGTCATCGACAACGTCATGGTCGGGTTTCATCTGCAGCTCAGATGCGGATTCTTTGCCAATCTGCTGCAGACCCGTGCGGCCGTCGCCGAGGAGGCGGCGTTCCGGCGCAAGGCCATGGCGCTCCTGGAATTCGTCGGTATCGCCGAGCGCGCGCACGATCGCGCGCAGAATCTTTCCTACGGCCAGCAGCGGCTCCTCGAGATCGCCCGCGCGCTTGCAGCACGGCCGCAGCTTCTCATGCTCGATGAGCCAGCCGCCGGCGTCAATCCGACCGAGCTGCATCATCTCGCGCGCATCATCCGCGATATCAAGGCGGCCGGCGTCACGCTCCTCGTGATCGAGCACCACATGGAGCTGATCATGGGAATCTCCGACGTCATTTCGGTGCTGGATTTCGGACAAAAGATCGCGGAAGGCAGCGCCGCCACGGTGCGCGGAGATCCCAAGGTGATCGAGGCCTATCTGGGCGTCGCCGAACCCGAGGAGGCGGTGCCGGCCCATGCTTAGCATCGAGGGGCTCAAGGTCGCCTACGGTCATGTCGAGGCGTTGCGCGGCATCGACCTCGAGGCGCGTCAGGGCGAAATCACGGCGATCATCGGTTCGAACGGGGCGGGAAAGACCTCGACCTTGATGGCGATCTCCGGGCTCGCGCCGATCAGTGCCGGCGATATTCGCTTCGAAGGCCAGAGCATCGCGCGGCGCCGGCCGCACGACATCACGCGGCTCGGCATCACCCACATTCTCGAAGGTCGCCAGTTGTTCGCCGACCAGACGGTCGCGGACAACCTGCTGCTCGGCGGCTACACGCGCCTGCCGCGCCATCGCGCGCGCGTTGCCGAGCTGCTCGAGCGTGAGATGACGCGCTTCCCGATCCTGCGTGAACGTCGCGCCCAGCTCGCCGGCACGCTGTCGGGCGGCGAGCAGCAGATGCTCGCGATCGCCCGCGGGCTCATGTCGGAGCCGCGCCTGATCCTGATGGACGAGCCTTCGATGGGACTGGCCCCGCTGGTCGTCAAGGGGATCGTGAGCACGATCCGCTCACTGCGCGAGGAAGGAGCGACCATCGTCCTGGTCGAGCAGATGGCGGCTGTGGCATTGCGCCTGGCCGACCGTGCCTATGTGCTCGAAAACGGACAGATCAAGCTCTCCGGCACCGGCGCCGAACTCGCCCACACGCCTGAGGTGCGCCGCGCCTATCTCGGCGGCTGAACCTTGATTGTCTTGGTCGGTCCAGAACCGGCGGAACGAAAACCGGCGCGACGATCGTCGGCTCAAATCCCGAGATAGCGGTGCTGGATGTCGGGCGCGGCGGCGAGCTCCTTCGAGGCCCCCGCCCACACGACGCGGCCGCGCTCGATGATATAGTGGCGGTCAGCGATCCGGGTCAGCGCATCGACGTTCTTGTCGATGACCAGGATCGACTGCCCGGCGGCACGGAGGAGTTCGAGGCAGCGCCAGATCTCGTCGCGAATGAGCGGCGCGAGGCCTTCGGTCGCCTCATCGAGGATCAGGAGCCGCGGATTGGTCATCAGCGCCCGGCCGATCGCCAGCATCTGCTGCTCGCCGCCGGAGAGCAGGTTCGCCATGGCGCCGGCGCGGGCGGCGAGCCGCGGAAACAAGGCGAAGATGCGGTCGAGCGTCCATGGCGCGGCGGCGCCGCTGCGGTTGGCCGCGGTGGCGAGAAGATTTTCGCGCGCCGTGAGATTGGGAAAGACCTGGCGGCCTTCGGGCACAAGGCCCAGCCCCAGCTTGGCGATGCGGTAGGCGGGCAGCGTGCGCAGCTCGGTGCCGGCGAAGCGGACCGAGCCCGCCGTCGGCGGCGTCAGCCCCATGATCGAGCGCACGGTCGTGGTCTTGCCCATGCCGTTGCGGCCGAGCAGCGACACCATCTCGCCGGCGGCGATGGCGAGCGAAATGCCGAACAGCACGCGGCTCGCGCCGTAGCTCGTCTCGATGCCGGCGATCTCGAGCAGAGGGACCTCAGCCATGACGCCCCCCTTGCTGCGCGCCATCCTTTTCACCGAGATAAGCTTGGCGCACGGCGGTGTCGGCCCGGACCGCTTCCGGATCGCCGCTGGCGATGATCCGGCCGTAGACGAGCACGGTGAGGCGGTCGGCGAGCGCGAACACTGCTTCCATGTCGTGCTCGATCAGCAGCACCGTCATGCTGCCCTTGAGCTGGCGGAGCATCTCCACCATCCGCGCCGATTCCTCCGGCCCCATGCCGGCCATCGGCTCGTCGAGGAGGAGGAGCCGCGGCTCCGCCACCAGCGCCATCGCAATCTCAAGCTGGCGGTGCTCGCCGTGACTGAGCCTGGCGACACGCACGCCGGCCCGTTGCGCCAGGCCGACACGGGCAAGCGCCGCCTGCGCCGGCTTGCGCAATTCCTCCTCGCGGCGCGCGTCGCGCCAGAAGCGAAACGAGTGGCCGCGATGCGCCTGCGCGGCAAGCGCAACATTGTCGAGCGCCGTGAACTCGGAAAAGAGCGAGGTGATCTGGAACGAGCGCGCGAGTCCGAGCCGGCTGCGCCGGTAGGCCGCGAGTCTGGTGATGTCGGTGCCGTCGAAGCGCACCCTTCCCTGCTGCGGCGCGACCTCGCCGGCGATCAGGCCGATCAGCGTGGTCTTGCCGGCGCCGTTGGGGCCGATCACGGCGTGGAATTCGCCCGGCGGAAGGTCGAGCGTGATGGCGTCGGCCGCGACCACGCCGCCGAAGCGCTTGCTCAATCCTTCGATCTGCAGGAGCGGCTCAGCCATCGCGGCGGCCCTCGAGCAGCCCTTCGATGCCGCCGTTCACATAGATGGCGACCAAGAGCAGTAGCGGCCCGAGGATCAGGGCGGGATATTCGGTAAGCCGCGACAGCCCCTCCTCCAGCACCAGAAACGCCGCGGCGCCGATCAGCGGCCCGAACAGCGAGCCGAGCCCGCCGAGCACCACCATGACGATCAGATCGCCCGAGCGCGTCCAGTGCATCAGCGCCGGACTGATGAAGTTGGTGTGGTTGGCAAGGAGCGCCCCGGCGAGCCCGCAGAGCGCGCCGGCGATCACGAAGGAGACGAGCCGGTAGCGAAACGTCGGGAAGCCGATCGCCTGCATGCGCCGGTCGTTCGAGCGCGCGCCACGGATCACCAGGCCGAAGCGGGAATTGACGAGGCGCGCCACCAGATAGACACCGCCGAGGAGCAGCGCGAGACAGAGGTAGTAGAACACGGCCTTGTTCTGCAGATCGAGAAGGCCGGCAAACTGGCTGCGCTTGTAGATGGTGAGGCCGTCGTCGCCGCCATAGCGGTCGAGCCCGATCACCACGTAGTAGATCATCTGCGCGAAGGCGAGCGTGATCATGATGAAATAGACGCCGCGGGTGCGCAGGCTGAGCGCGCCGACGACGAGCGCATAAAGCGCGGAGGCCGCAATCGCCACCGGCCACTGCACGAAGCCGGAAGCGATTCCTTCCTTGGCGAGGATGCCGACCGCGTAGCCGCCGATGCCGAGATAAACGGCGTGGCCGAAGCTCACCATGCCGCCGTAACCCATGATCAGGTTGAGGCTAACCGCGCCGAGGGCCAGGATGAGAACGCGGGTGAAGAGCGTCATCGCGAAGGTGTCGCCGGTCAGCGCCGCATAGATCGGCACGAAAGCGAGGACCGCGAGCAGCAAAGCGGTGAACGCGGTCCGCGGCGTGAGCCGCGCGCCCGGCGCCGCCTCCTCGAGCACGGGCGGATCGAGCGGGGCGCTCATCGGCTCGCCGCCGGGAACAGTCCTTCCGGCCGAAACACCAGGATCGCCGCCATCAGCACGTAGATCGACATCGAGGACAGTGCCGGCGCCAGCGTCTGCGCGGCGTTGGTGCTGAGCATGTGGCGCAGCATGTCGGGCAAAAAGGCGCGGCCGAGCGTATCGATGAGGCCGACGATGACCGCGGCGACGAACGCGCCGCGGATCGAGCCGATGCCGCCGATGATGATCACCACGAAGGCGAGGATCAAAATGTTCTCGCCCATGCCGATCTGCACGGTAAGGATCGGCGCCTGCATCACGCCGGCGAAACCGGCAAAGGCGGCGCCGAGGCCGAACACCAGCGTGTACAGGAGCTTGATGTTGACGCCGAGCGCGCCGACCATCTCGCGATTGGAAGCGCCGGCGCGGATCAGCATGCCGAGCCGGGTGCGCATCACCAGCGCATAAAGGAATGCTGCGACCGCCAGCGCCGCGACGATGATGACCAGGCGGTAGAGCGGATAGTACACGCCGGGAATGATCTGGACCGCAGTGAGCATCTGCGGCGGCAACGGCAGCGTCATCCCGGCCGGCCCCCAGACGAGCCGCACCAGCTCGTTGAAGAACAGCAGCAGACCGAAGGTGCCGAGCACGTGGTCGAGATGGCTGCGGCTGTACAACCGCCTGATAGCGACGACTTCGAGCACCATCCCGACGACGAGCGAACCCGCGACCGCCAGGATCACCGCGACGACGAAGCTTCCGGTCACGGCGGCGAGCGTCGCCGCGAAATAGGCGCCGAGCATGTAGAGCGAGCCGTGCGCCAGGTTGACGAGGTCCATGATGCCGAAGACCAGGGTAAGGCCTGCGGCCAGCAGGAACAGCAGCATGCCGAGCTGCACGCCGTTGAGGCATTGCTCGATGAAATACAGCATGCGTCGTCGCGACAGCCGAAAGGGCGTCGCGTCCCCCTGAGCGAGCGCCGCGTCGGGCGGCGCATCGGCAGGATGACGGCTCCGACCCGTCCAGGCAACCGCAAGCCGCTATTTCATCGGACAGCGGTCGTGGAAACGGTCCTGGTCGTTCTCGACAATGGTCGCGACGGTGTGGAGGACATAGTCGCCTTCCGCGTTCTTCACGACGTCCTGCAGATAGAAGTTCTGGATGGGGATATGGTTGTTGCCGAACTTGAAGTTGCCGCGCACCGACTTGAAGTCGGCCTTCTCCATCTCCTTGCGCATCTCGTCCTTTTTGGAAAGGTCGCCTTTCACCGCACGAACGGCGCTGTCGATCAGCGCCGCCGCGTCATAGGTCTGCGCGCCGTAGAACGAGGGCCGGGCCTTGTACTTGGCCATGTAGTCGGCGACGAATTTCTTGTTCGTCTCGTTGGGAAGATCATTGACCCATTCCTGGGCGCCGGGAACGCCGACGGCCAGATCCTTGAGCCGCGGGATCGACAGCTCGTCGATGGTGAACACGGTGTAGAGCGGAATCTGGCTCTTGAGGCCCGACTGCGCGTATTGGGTGACGAACTGCACGCCGGCGCCGCCGGGATAGAACGCGAAGATCGCGTCCGGCTGCGCCGCGCGGGCCTTGGAAAGCTCGGCGGAGAAATCGAGCTGGTCGGGCCAGCGGGTCATCTCCTGGCCGGCGACCTCCCCCTGGAAGGTCATGCGCACGCCTGCCAGCATGTCGCGCCCGGCGGCATAGTTGGGCCCGATCAGGAAGGCCTTCTTGATCCCCTTCTGGTTCATGTAGAGACCCATCGCCTGCGGCGTCTGATCGTTGTTCCAGGAGGTGGAGAACACATAGGGCGAGCACAACTCGCCGGCGAGCTGGGAAGCGCCGGCGTTGGTCACGACCGTCATGGTCTTGCTGTCGACCAAAGGCTTGAGCGACGCCAGGATCACGTTCGACCAGATGTAGCCGACGACGAAATCGACCTTGTCGGATTCGATGAGTTTTTGGGTCTTCTGCACTCCGACCTCGGGTTTGAGCTGGTCGTCCTCGTAGATGACTTCGACCGGGAGGCCGCCGAGCTTGCGGCCGAGGTGATCGAGCCCAAGCTCGAAGGAATTGCGCATGTCGTTGCCGATGGCGGCCGGCGGGCCGCTGAACGTGCTGATGAAGCCGATCTTGACCGTCTTCTCATGGGCCGCGGCCGGTCCCGCCGCGAACGCGAGCACGGTTGCGGCGGCGATGCCTGTCCTGATCATTGCGTTTCTTCCCTCCGGTTGGCGCGCTCTGCGGCGCGGAGCATTTTCGCTGATCTTTCTCAGTATCACGGAATCGCCGGATTTTGCCCTCGGCCAATCCTGCTAATCAAGCCGCAGGGCCACGTCCAAAGGCCGCGGCGTCCACTCCAAGTCACCGCTTCCGGCCCGGCAACCCGGGCACAACCGCTGGATTCCGGAGTGAATGACAATATATCGGTTGCCACAGCGACCGAATCCGACGCGGACGATCCCACATTAGATGGCACAGCAATTTCAATTCGGCCTCGATACATTCGGCGACATCACCCTCGGGCCTGACGGCAGCCTGCTGACGCAGGCGGAAGTCATCCGCAACGTGGTCGAGGAGGGCGTCCACGCTGACGCGCTAGGCGTCGATGCCTTCGGTGTCGGCGAGCACCACCGGCCCGATTTCGCGGTGTCGGCCCCGGAAGTCGTGCTCGCGGCGATCGCCGGGCGCACGCAGCGCATCCGGCTCGGCTCCGCCGTCACCGTACTTTCCTCCGACGATCCCATTCGCGTCTTCCAGCGCTTCTCCACCCTCAACGCCGCCTCGAACGGACGCGCCGAGGTGACCTTGGGGCGCGGCTCGTTCATCGAGTCGTTTCCGCTGTTCGGTTACGACCTCTCCCAGTACGAGGAGCTGTTCGAGGAGAAGCTCGACCTGTTTGCGGCCCTGCTCAGGAGCGATACCGTGACCTGGCAAGGCCGCACCCGACCGCCGCTGACGAAGCAGCGCATCTTTCCCCCGATCGAGTCCGGACAGCTCAAGGCGTGGGTCGGCGTCGGCGGCAGTCCGGAATCCGTCGTCCGCGCCGCCCGCCATGACCTGCCGCTGGCGCTCGCCATCATCGGCGGCGATCCCAAGCGCTTCCGGCCCTATGTCGATCTCTATCATCGCGCGTTTGCGGAGTTCGGCCGGCCGGCGAAGGAGATCGCGGTGCACTCGCCGGGATTTGTCGCCGCGACCGACGAACTAGCGCGTGAGGAATACTGGCCGGCCTACAAGGGGATGCATGACCGCATCGGCGCCGAGCGCGGCTGGCCACCGATCGGGCGCACCGAATTCGAGCGCGAAGTCGAGCACGGCGCGCTCCATCTCGGCACGCCGGAGACGGTCGCCCGCAAGATCGCCGCGACCGCCAAGGCGCTCGGCATCGTGCGCTTCGACCTCAAATACAGCGCCGGCACGCTCGCGCACGACAAGCTCATGCGCTGCATCGAGCTTTACGGCAGCAAAGTGATTCCGCTGGTGCGGGATATGCTCGCATGACCGCATCGGCTTTCGCCCGCTGGCAAGCGCTTGGCAAGTTCCGGCGAGCCTTGATGCGTGGAGGCCGAACATGGAAGCGAAGAAATACAAGTCCTTCCGGTATACGAACAACCTGACCTGGGAGAAAGCTCGCCGCGGCAACACATCGGCGCCGGGCAAGCCGCAGATGGAAATCGGCAGCCCTCCCGAATTCAAGGGAGAACCGGGCGTCTGGTGCCCAGAAGAACTTCTCGTGGCCGCCTTGAACGGATGCCTGATGCTCACGTTCATTTCGCTGGCGCAAAGCAAGGGCGTACAATTCGTCGCCTATGAGAGCACCGCGGAAGGCTTGCTGGAAAACGTGGACGGCAAGTTTCTGATCAGCGAGGTCAGCGTTGCGCCCAACGTCGTCTTGAAGTCCGATGGCGACCTTGAGACTGCCAGGACGATCATGGCCCAGGTCGAGGAACACTGCTTCATTTCCAATTCCATCAAAGCGAAAGTGAAATTGGCGCCGGAGCTTCGTGTCGTCGGCGCCGCGATCCCGAGTACACCGAATCCTTGAAAGGGTGAGACAGCCGGCGAGGCATGAACCGTCTCGCGTCACTTCCGCCGGTGTCACGCTCGATATTGTTGGCAGCGGGTTCACGACAGTGGTCCGATTCTAACATTCGCATCCCGGCGCCGCACGGCCGTGACGATTCTGAACAACAGTAGCCGGTCATCGCCGAGGATCGACCTAACGACGCGACCGCTCAGACCGCATCCGACAAAAAGCGGCCAATTTGACTCCTCTCCTCGGCGACCCTACGAAGACGTTGAGGGGTGACTTTGCGGACAGCGCCGACGAGGGCCGGCGCATCTCCACCTACCGCCCGATCCGAACTGCGCCCGCTTTACGCAGGCGAGGGCCGCGTGCGAACGCGAGCTGCGCACAACTGCGGCGGCCGATGAACGTGCGCGGTCTCGCCGGCGGCAAAAACCCAGCGACCGGCCTTTCCGTGCCGATCGGCGAGTTCGAAGCAGCGGGCGCGCTCGCCGCCCCAGCCTTCCACCTCGTTTTCACCCAGCGATTCGCCGAAGAAAGCGCCGCCGGGCGTGCGAACGATCCATTGGCGGAACCGATGCAATGTTAGCCATGGCGGCAATGGCGACCACGGGGTTTCTGGACACGCTCAATTGTCTGGACGATGATGTGATCTCAGGCTCAGGGCGCCGGGGGTGTGGTGTGGAACTCCCCGTAACTGACTGTCACCGGCCGCTCGCGCGGTCGCGGATCATGCTGCCTTCGCGGAGAACGCCATGACCAATATATCCGCGGGGTCTTTTCAGTTTGTCTTCCCCAATCAAACGATCGTCGGTACGACCGTTCTTGGCGGCGGCTTTCAGTACGTTCTTTCAGGTGGCGAGACGATCGGCACCGTCATCAATGGCGGCATCCAGCTCGCGGGCGGGACCGAAGACAACACGATCATCAACGGAGGGGGCGAGCAGTTCGTCTTTTCATCTTCCGAGTTCCTCGTATTCAGCGGCTTAGGGTCCTCCTTAAATGCTAGCGCCATCAGCGCGATCGAAGCCAGTGTCGCGTTATTGGGGCCGGCGGGAGCCGGCCTGATCGTTGGATTCGGGGGGATCTCCGGTTTCATCAGTGCAATCGAATCGGGCTTCACGTTCAATTTCTCGGGCGCTGCGCGAAATACCACGATCAACAGCGGCGGAATCCAGTTCGTTACTGACGGCGCCGTTGCGGCCGATACCACCGTCAGCAGCGGCGGCGTACAGGGCGTAGCGGGAGGTCTGGCCAGCGACACCATCGTCAGCAGTGGCGGCCTTCAGCTGGTCGTAGCAGGTTCAAGCGGTGGCGCCGGCGAGGCGGACAGAACCACGCTCATCGGGGGGTGCAACTTGTTGAATCCGGCGGCATCGCCAGCGGGACCGTGATCGCCGGTGGGGGCGGCACCGTCACGTTCGGCAGCGCCCAGCTTCCCGCCGGCGCAGAATTCGTTTTCTCCGGCGGCACCGCCGCAGGCACGGTTGTCAGCAGCGGCGGTGTCGTCGTCCTGAGAGGCGGCGCCACACTGACCGGCGCGATCATCCGGAGCGGCGGCACGCTCGAGGCAGTAACCGGCTACACGGTCAGCAATTTCGTCGTCAACGGGGGCGCCGACCTCGAAATCGGCTTCGGCGGAACGGCCGCCGGCACCACGACAATCGAGGATGGCGCGCTCATCCTCGATTCGGGCGCACAGGTCACTGGCGAGATCGCATTCGGGGCGAAGGGCGCCCTTGTGGCCCGTGACACTTCGGTTCTATCGGGTCTGCTGCTGCACCAGTTTTTCCTCGGTGACGAGATCGATCTCCTATCCGTTTCTTTCACCGGCGGCACTACCAGCGTCACGGCGACTGCGTCGGGGAGCCAGCTCGAGATTGTCAAGAATGGGTCCGCTGTCGACTTTCAGTTCGACACCAACTTGTCCGGCAAGACCTTCCTGCTGTCGTCGGACGGCGGGGGCGGCACGCTGATAACCCTGAGCGCGATGACAATCAGCAGCGGGTCCACCGCCACAGTGTCATCGGGTCAAACACGCGAAGAGCTCATTGTTCTCAGCGGTGGCACCCTGAACGTCCAGTCCGGCGGCACGGCCGCAGACGTGGTGCTCAGCGGCGGCACGCTCTATGTCAGCGCCGGCGGAACGGCGAGCAACGTATCGATCAGCGGCGGCGGCACCGAATTCGTTTCCGGCATTGATGTGAGCGGCGTCGTCAATGACGGCGGCTTCCAGTTCCTGCTTTCCGGCGGCATCGCCAGCGGTACCTTGCTGACCGATCCGGGCGTGCAGAGCGTCGGTTCCGGGGCGACCGCGACCAGCGTCACCATCGACGGCGGCGAGCAGGACGTGCTGTCCGGCGGCACCGCAATCGCCACCATTGTCGAGAGCGGCGGCGGTTCGCCCGGCTTGCAGCTCGTCGAATCCGGCGGCCTCGCCAGCGCCACGACGCTCAGCGCCGGCGGCGCGCAGATCGTCGAAGGCGGCGGTGACGCGGAAGGCACGACGGTCAGGTCCGGGGGGACGCTCGAGCTTCTCGGCGGCGCGACGGCGAATGGCGACACGATCGCGTCGGGCGGCATTCTGGAAATCGCTTCCGGATACACGCTGTCCGGCTTTGCGGTGTCGAGCGGCGTCACCGTGGAAGTAGGCAACGGCGGCCTCGCGTCGGACACCGTCCTGTCTAATGGCGGCGAGCTCATCGTCCATTCCGGCGGCCTTGCCGATCCGACGACGATCTCCACTGGCAGCATCGAGGTTGTGAGCGCCGGCGGCACCGATCTCGGGGCGCTGATTTCCGGCGGCGAGCAGGATGTGTTCGGCTACGCCAGCGGCGCGGTCGTGGCATCCGGCGTGCAGGTGGTGGAATCCGGCGGCACGGCGATCAATACCGTGGTCTCGAGCGGCGGCGTGCTCGAGCTTTCGACTGGCGCCGTCGCGACTGGCTTTACCATTCAAAGCGGCGGTACGCTCGAGGCGGCTCCGGGCTTCACGATTTCGGCGGCGGACGAAACTTCGCTCAATTCAGCGATCGTGCTGGCGCATGAGGTGACGTCGGGCAGCCTCACCATCGAGATCGATGGCACCATCAATCTCACCTCGGCGCTCGAGGCGATCAACCTGCAGTCCGGCGTGACGCTGACCATATCCGGCGCCTCCGGCGCGCTCGACGGCGGCGGCAGCCAGCGTGGGCTCTTCATCTATTCCGGCGACGTCGACATCGAGAACCTGTCGCTGCAGAATCTGCAACTGCAAGCGAAAGGCGGCAACGGCGATGGCGGCGGCGCCGGCGCCGGACTTGGCGGCGGATTGTTCGTCGCCGGCAGCGGCGATCCGGCCCAGGCGGTCACGCCGATTGTCACGCTGAACAATGTGTCCTTCGCCAATGACTCGGCGAGCGGTGGTAATGGCGGTCAGCAGAACGGAAGTGCTGGCGGCCAAGGCGGTGGCGGCGGCGGTGGTCTTGGCGGCAATGGCGGCCCCTCGCACTTGGCCACCGACGGCGGCGGCGGCATCGGCGGCAGCGGAGGCAGCTCCAACAATGATGGAAATGGCGCGGTCGGCATCGTTCCCGGCGCTGCTGGCGGCGGCAGCGGTGGAGGTGGCGGCGGTACCGGTGCCGGGTCAGGCGGGGGCGGCGGGAACGGCGCGGGCGACAAATTCGGCGGCGGCGGCGGCGGCATCGGTGGCGGCAACGCCCCCACAAATCCCGGCAATGTCGGCGCTTCAGGTGGCTTCGGCGGTGGCGGCGGTGGCGGTTCGGAGCTGACGGATGGCACCGCTGGCGGCAACGGCGGTTTCGGCGGAGGCGGAGGCGGCGGCGCCACCAATGCTGGTGGGCCCGAGTTTGGCCCGGGCAACGGCGGCTTCGGCGGCGGCGGTGGCGGCGGCGATTTCCTACCGAACGCCAGTGGCGGTGGCTCGGGCGGTTTTGGCGCAGGAAACGGGGCAGTTGATTCCAACGGAGGTATTGCGCCGCAAGCGGCCGGAGGCGGTGGCGGCCTCGGCGCCGGAGGCGCCGTCTTCGTCCAGCAAGGCGGCACGCTGATCATCAAGGGCGGCACGCTCTCTGGCGGCACCGTCGCGGGCGGGTCGGGCGGCGACGAGGGAAACCCCACCTTCAACGGAGGTAGTGGCGCCGGCCTGGGCACCGGCATTTTCCTCCAAGGCAACCAGAGTCTCACGTTTGCGGCCGACCCAGGAGAGACCACGCTCGTCGCCGACGTGATCACCGACCAGAACGCTAACGGCGGCGCGGCGATCGGCAACGCCGGCGCCGGCAGCGTGGTGATCAGCGCCGCTTCCGGCGGGGTCGTGGAGTTCACGCGCGCCAACACCTATACCGGCGGCACGGTGATCTCGGGCGGCACGTTCGCGCTTGCGGTCTCCGGATTCGCCGGCAACGGCGGGATCAGCGTGCTCAGCGGCGGCGTGCTTGCTGTGAGCTCCGGCGGCACCGCCAGCCATGCCGTGGTCTCGCGCGGCGGCGAACTCGAGCTGCTGGCCGGCGCCGCCACGAGCGGCGGCTTCACCATTGCCGCCGGCGGGCTTCTGGAAATCCGATCCGCATACGTGCTCGGCAGCTACGGCATCACCAGCGGGGTCACGCTCGACGTGGAAAGCGGCGCGACCGCGAGCAGCGCCACGGTGTCGAACGGCGGCACGCTCGAGGTGGCGAGCGGCGGCGTCGCGAACGGCACGCATATGCTCGCCGGCGGCACATTGATCATCGGCGGCAGCCTTTCCGGCTTCGTTGTCAGCAGCGGCGTCACCCTTGAGGTATCGGGCGGGACCGTCAGCAACACGACGGTGCTCGGCGGCGGCACGCTGGAATTGCTCGCCGGCGCCAGACAGTCGGGCACCACGAAGATCAGCTCCGGCGGCACGCTCGAAATCGGCGGCGGCGAAACGCTGTCGGGCTATCGGGTCAGCGGGTCGATCACACTGGCGCTCGTTGGCAGCGCCTCGAATACGATCGTCTCTGCGGGCAACAAATTATACGTCGCTTCCGGCGGCCAGGCGACGAGCACCGCGGTGCTCAACGGCGGGCTCGAAGTCGTCTCCACGGGCGGCACCGCGAACGGAGTTGTGGTCAGCGCCGGCGGCACATTCGAGTGGGTCGGCGGCAACCCGTCCGTGAGCGGCGCCATCTTCCGCCCCGGTGCGATTCTTGAAGCGGGCTCCGGCTACGCCGCCGGCGGCAGCGTGAGCAGCGCGATCACGCTGAAGGTCCTTTCCGCAGGCACGTATGGCCGCGGCACCGTCCTGTCCGGCGGGGTTGCGGACATTTTCACCGGCGGCATTGCCAGCACTGTCACGATCTCCAAAGGCGGCAAGCTGATCGTGTTCTCCGGCGGCACCGCCATCGATCTGGCGGTCAGCTCCGGCGGCAGCGCCATCGCTTCCTCCGGCGGCGCCGTGGAGCTTGTCGGTACCGATACGACGTCCGGTTTGTCCCTGCCTAACGGCGGCATTCTGGAAGTCGGCTCTGGTTACACGCTGAGCAATTTCACCGTCAGCAAGGGCATCACCCTGGATGTCCTTCCCGGCGGCACCGCCAACGGCGCGACCGTCAAGGGCGGCGGTCTGGAAATCGTTTCTGATGGCGGCTTCGAGCACGGCGCCACCGTCAGTTCCGGCGGCACGTTCGCGGCGATCGGCAGCGCGCAGGTAGGCGGCGACACCTTCCTTGGCGGAGCCGTCGTCGAATTCGGCTCCGGCTTCGCCCACCCGATCTCCGGTGCCCCGCTGTCCGGCGTTGCGGTTCAGTTCCTGATCCTGTCCGGCGGCACCCTCGGCGGCGGCGAAGCCCAGCGCGCCAATGTGGTGACCGTGCGTTCTGGCGGCCTGGCGAGCGGGTTTGCCGTCGACAGCGCCGCGAAGCTGTTCCTGCTCTCCGGCGGCACCGGCACCGATCTGACGGTCAGCGCCGGCGGCAGCGCCGTCGCTTCTTCCGGCGCCGTTGTCGAACTCCTGAGCGGCGATACGACCTCGCGCATCACGCTCCTGTCCGGCGCTATCCTGGAGGTCGAGTCGGGCGCCACGCTGACCAGCCAGACCGTCAGCAAGGGCGTTACGCTAGTGATCGCTTCCGGCGGCACCGCCAGCGGCGGTACCTCTCGGCCGGCAGCATCGGCATCCTCGAATCCGGCGGCCAGATCATCAACACCGGCGGCGGGAACAGAAACCTCAACGTCAACAGCGGCGGCACTTTTGCGTTCGCCGGTGTCGATCTCACCGGCACCAGCGCCGGTTCGGGGATAAATGTTAAGCCCGGCGCCATCATTGAATTGCTCAGCGGTACCTTCATCAGCGGCGCGGCGGTCAGCGCCTTCACCGCCGAGGTGTTCTCCGGCAGCACGGCGGCCGCCATGACGGTGGCGTCGGGCGGCGTGCTCGAGGTCTTCGCCGGCGGATTAGCGAGCGGCACGTTCGTCGGCAGCGGCGGCAAGCAGATCGTGTTCTCGGGCGGCAGCGGCAGCGTGGCAGCGGTCGCGAGCGGCGGCGCGATGGTGGTGTCCTCCGCCGGCTTCGGCGCCACCGAATCGGGTGCCTCGATCGGCGGCACGGTAACCGTCAGCAAGGGCGGCGTTTTCGAGCTCATCGGCGTCGACGGCCACAACTTCAATCTCAATGTCATGAGCGGCGGCACCGGCGAGATCGGCGCCGGCGCCACCGGCAACCTGAAGATCGGCAAGGGCGTTACCGGGATCATCCTGTCCGGAGGGACCGCGAGCGGCGGCACGATCTCGGCCGGCGCCCTGGGCATCGTGGAGGCGGGAGGCGCCGTCACCAGCGACGGCAACGGCAACCCGCTGTCGGTCGGCAGCGGCGGCACCTTCGAATTCCTCGGCGCCAGCCCCAACAGTGCAGGACAATTCGTGAAGCCGCTGCCCGGCGCCACGCTCGAGCTGGGTTCCGGCGCGTTCTTCAGCGGCAGCAAGGTCGATCCCGGGATCACGGTCGTACTGTTGTCGGCGAGTACCGCGATTCTCAGTGGCGGGACGCTCGGGGCCGGCTCGTTGATCGAGACGGCGAGCGGCGGCACCGCGATCGTGAGCGGCAGCCTCGTCAATTCCGGCACGCTGTTCGCCAGCGCAAGCGGCGGGCTAGTGGAGATCGCGGGCGGCGCCGTGGTCAGCGGTGGCGTTGTCGAGGTCGGCAACGGCATTGTCGACGTGCTCTCCGGCAGCACCGCCAACATCAAGTTCCTGTCGAACGGCAGTGGCGGGCTGGTGATCGAGGACTCGCCGAATAACGTCAGCGCCTTCACCGGCGCGGTGTCCGGCTTCGGCGGCGCCAATCATACGAACCATAAGCAGTTCATCGACCTGACCTCGGTGTCCTTCACCAGCGGAGAGATTCATCTCAGCTACGTCTCCGCCCCCTCCCACACGAGCGGCACGCTGTTCGTGTCGAGCGGCGGCACAGCGGTGGCGCAGATCAACATGATCGGCGCCTATACCTCGGCGAACTTCAGCGCCAAGGCCGACTGCGCCGGCAATGTGGAGATCGTCGATCCGACGGTCGTCAATGGCGGCAGCGTCGAGCCGGGGCCGGTCCAGACTTTCCCGCGCAATGGCCTCGACCTGCCGGACATCGCCTTCGGCGCGCAGACGACGCTCGCCTACTCGAAGAACGCCGCCGACACCGGTGGCACGCTGACGGCCACCGACGGCCGTCATGCCGCCGCCATCGCGCTACTCGGCAACTACATGGCCGGAAGCTTCGTCACCGCTGCCGACGGCCAAGGCGGCACGCTGCTCACGCAGGCGGCGCAAACGGGGCAGCAGCCGCTGCTGACACATCCAAAGGCCTGACGGATAGCGGAATAGCAATTCAGTCGCTGCGAGGCGAACCGGACATTCAGCAAGCCGCGCTTACAGAACTGGATTTATGATACGCGGCCTGCGCAAATTCGTGTGCTGAGACCGGCGTCACGACCCAATCCCCCTACAGCCAGCTTTCGCGTCGCCTGTTCACGTCCCCACCAGCCCCAATTGCGGACTGGACGGCTCGGCGTGGGTGCGCTTGGCGATGCGGCCGGCGAGACGCGCCAACCGGCCGGCTTCGACCGCCGCGCGCATGCTCTTTGCCATCGTCACCGGGTCGCGCGCCTTCGACACCGCCGTGTTGATCAGCACGGCGGCGCAGCCAAGCTCCATCGCCAGCGTGGCGTCGGAGGCCGTTCCGATGCCGGCGTCGAGCACCACCGGCACCAGCGAGCGCGCGCAGATGAGTTCGATGAGATGCGGGTTGGAGATGCCGAGCCCCGAGCCGATCGGCGAGCCGAGCGGCATCACCGCGGCGGCGCCCGCATCGGCAAGCTTGCGGCAGGTCACCGGGTCTTCGGTGCAGTAGGGCAGCACGACAAAGCCCTTGCCCACGAGAGTCTGCGTTGCGCGCACGAGCTCCTCGACATCGGGATAGAGGAGTTCACGGTCGCCGATGACTTCGAGCTTGATCCAGTTGGTGTCGAGCGCTTCGCGCGCCAGCTCGGCGGTGAGCACCGCGTCCTTGGCGGTCTGGCAGCCGGCGGTGTTGGGGAGAAAGCGGACACGGCCGGCGAGCAGATCGAGCAGGCTCTCGTCGTCGCCGGTGAGGCTGATGCGGCGGATCGAGGCGGTGACCATCTCGGCGCAGCTCGCGCCGACCGCGTCGAGCATGAGCTGGCGATTGGGATAACCGGCGGTGCCGAGAAAAAGCCGCGAGCGGAACTGCTGGCCGGCAATGATGAGCGGATCGGACATTTTGCTGCATGCTCCCAATTCCCCTCTCCCTTGTGGGGAGGGGTTAGGGGTGGGGGTCCGGAGGCGACGCGGAGACATGACAATTTCTCTGCACCACTCTACGCCGAGGGCCGCCTCACGACCCCCCTCCCTACCCTCCCCCACAAGGGGGAGGGATCTGCTGACTAACCTCCCTGGCGCGCGCGCACGATTTCAACATTGTCGCCCGGCTGCAATGGCGTGTCCGCCCAGGCCGCCCGCGGCACGACGGCGCCGTTGAGCGCGACGGCGATGCCGCGGCGGCCGGTATCGACTTCCTTTTCCGCAAGCAACGCTTCGAGCGTGGCGGCGGCAAGCGGCTCGCTCTTGCCGTTCACCTGGATCAGCGGTTCGGCCATCGCCGCGTCCCCTACTCCGCCGCCCGCGCCGGCTGAAAACGTTCGAGCCCGAATGGCTTGATCGCCGGCTCGACGACATCGTCGAGCACGAGGCGGGCGATCGCGTCCGCCGTCACCGGCGCCAGCAGGATGCCATTGCGATGATGGCCGGTGGCATAGATCAAACCTTCGGCCGGGCCCGGTCCGAGG
>Ga0210406_10003441_pt1 | contig 17323 bp, 7 predicted proteins | sample IncBWC30MmetaG_FD_155454 | JGI IMG/M metagenome (GOLD analysis project Ga0210406, IMG submission 155454) | Forest soil microbial communities from Barre Woods Harvard Forest LTER site, Petersham, Massachusetts, United States - Inc-BW-C-30-M | ecosystem: Environmental > Terrestrial > Soil >... | reverse complement strand
CCGGCGTTTGTTTCATTCCGTAGATACACGATGCCCTTCATCCGCGGCACGAAATCAGCAGTCGCGTCGCCTGATCCGTCATCTACCACAATTACTTCGATCGCATGCGAGCCGCGGTGCTCCTGAACGGAAGCAAGGCACGCTTGCGTGAAATGGAACTGGTTAAAGACGGGAATGATGATGGAGACTTCGACTTTATCGAACACCGGAAACTCGATCGGCTTAGACACCGGAGGCGCAATTGTATCTCCACGATCCGACGTTCTCGAACTCTTCAGGCCGGCTTGGCGGTGAAGCTGCTGAATCTGCTCATCCAGGTCCTCGAGCTCAGGATGCGCGTTTCGCCACAGCTGGTACGCAGCAACCACTTTATCAAGGTGGTCGTAGCCTACCGGTTCGCCGCCACGCAAGAACTTGTTCCTCAGACTGACAATGGGATTTGCCAATTTCCATCGACGTGAGGAGCGCAGCCGCGCTGTGACATCTTCCAGGCTGCCCAACAAGCGAGTCAATTTCTTCGCGTCGTGTAACTGTTGGCGAAGTCTCGTCGTCAGTTCAGTCACCCGCGCCTCGCTCTCTGCCAGACTGATGCTTTTGGAATGCAGCAACCGATTGGCTTGCGTAACACGTTCGCGGACCTGCTCGGTCTCTCTTTCGTCGTGCCGTTTGGTTTCAATCAGTTGCTTCTGCACTCTGGAATACGCGCTCGATATTTGGTCAATGTGCGCGTTCAAGCGCTGAAACTCTGCGTTGTCAGAGGCGAGCGTCGCGTCGCGCTGTTTCAGCTCCTCTTCTAAATGATGGATCGCGCTCGATATTTGCTCAATGTGTGCATTCAAGCGCTGAAACTCTGCGCTATTCGAGGCAAGCTGTTTTCGCAACTTATCTGCTTCCACAACGGCAAGATTCAGGGCCGGCGAATCGGGCAAAGGCACGGCGTCACTCGCGAGCGCATCGTCGCTCGCCTTGCCGCCAGTGGTGCAAGCCACCGTACGCTTCTTTAGCGTTTTCGTCACAAGAGGGGAGTAAGGAAAGGGCTTTGAAACCCCGTTGTCAACCCGCATTGATCAACATCTGTTGCCGGCACGAGGAGCGGTATTCCGAACGCCAACGTTGAGATTCTGTTTGTCGACAATGTTTGGCACACCGCTGCTGATTACAGCGGACTAAATCGGCGTGTCCTACGAAATGTTTTTCTTGTTCGGCTGAAAACTTCAGACAAACATTCCTTTCATCACTGGCGTGTGGAGTAGATTCGGATTTTGTCATGTCGATAACTAGAGTGCTGCAAAGTTTCTCTGAGCCGAAGGCGGACAGCTGGGGACAAGGTGCCCTTGAGCAAAGGCGCGAGCGCACACGAAGCCACTTGGCAAGCCTTGCTCCCCGACGCGAGGGCTGGATCAAGCGTAACAGATACTATTACGACCTGCTAAATCGACTTCTTCGCTTTCTGGTCGAGCCGCACAAGAAGGTGCTATCGGTTCGTTGCGGTACTGGGAATTTTTTAACTGTCGTCAGGCCGAGCGAGGGCAAGGGCATAGATATTTGTCCCGAGATCCTGGAAATCGCGAAGCAGCTGAATCCATCATTCACTTTCGCAGTCGCTTTCCCGGATAAAGATGAGTTCCAGCATGTATTTAGTTCGGACGAGAAATTCGATTATATTTTGTTTAACGATATCGGCGACACGGTCGATGTGCTAGAGGTGTTGCGGAATTTAAGACCACTTTGTAGGCGGCACACTCGTCTGTTAGTGATAACGTACAACCTTCTTTGGGAGCCGCTCGTCACGTTTGCCGAATGGATCGGGATGAAGGTGCCTCGTACGGAACAGAATTGGCTTTCTACATCTGACATCCTAAACCTGATGAAGCTCGGTGGCTTTGAGGCCCTCGAGACGCACCGAATCGTGCTGTTGCCCAAGTATGTGCCGCTGCTATCGACTTTTCTTAATCGGTTTTGCGCGCGACTTCCGATCCTCAACAGGTTCTGCATGACGCAGGTGGTTGTTGCAAGAATGCTGCCTCCACCAATCCAGCCGGAGAACCTCTCGGTGTCAGTTGTCATTCCTTGCAAGGACGAAAGAGGTAATATCGAGGACGCCGTTCGTCGCATACCGCAACTGGGAAGGGAGACAGAAATAGTTTTCTGCGACGACCAATCCACCGACGGCACTGCTGAAGAGGTGCTCCGGCTGGCGTCCAATTATCCGGAGCTGCATATCCGGCTTGAGTACGGACCGGGAATTTGCAAATCGAAAAACGTCTGGACTGGGTTCAACGCGGCAAGAGGCGATATCTTGATGATTCTGGATGCTGACCTTACGACCATGCCCGAGGAACTGGTTTACTTTATGGATGTGATTGCTTCAGGACAGGCGGAATTTGTGAACGGATCGCGACTGGTTTACCCAGTGCCGGAAGGAGCGATGGACACGGCAAACATGCTCGGCAACAAGTTCTTCAGCCTCGCTTTTACCTATCTTCTGGGGCAACGGGTGAAAGACACTCTCTGCGGCACGAAGGTTCTCTGGCAAAGCGACTGGGAGCGGATCAGACCAATGCTAGGAAGCTGGGGAACTGAAGACCGTTGGGGCGATTATGAACTTTTATTTGGCGCCGCAAAGTTAAACCTAAAGATTTTAGATTTGCCAGTGCACTATCAAGAGCGTATTTACGGTTCCACCAAGATGACGAGGGTTTTCCGTCATGGGCTTGTCATGCTGAGGATGTGCTGGCATGGATTCCTCAAACTGAAACTTGGCTACTGAGTTGGTGGTTCGCCTTAACAGGAGCAGCGAGCGGGAGGATTCTGAGTCGATGCAATTGCTAAAATTTTCTGATGCAGCAACGCATTTTTAGAGAGATCCGACACGGACGCTTTCTGGCGAAGCATGGCGCCGGGCAGATATGGAATTGGGAGGGTCCGGCCGGGAAGCTGCGCTGGGCGCGGCGAGTGAAAATGCTTAGCAGCCATTTGAGGCCTGGCATGACTGTGCTAGAGCTGGGATGTGGCACCGGCTACTTCACTCAGGAGCTGGCGCGCTCAGGAGCCGATGTGGTTGCGATTGACGTCTCACCCGAGCTTCTGGAAGTAGCGAGGTCAAATTGTTCCGCGCCAAATGTTCGCTACCAAATCGAAAATGCCTATGCGTTGAGCTACCCCGAGGCTGTGTTTGACTCTGTTGTAGGCAGCTCGGTTTTACATCATCTCGAAATCGCCGCGGCACTACGTAACATTTACCGGGTGTTGAAACCGGGCGGCACAATCTACTTCACAGAGCCCAACATGCTGAATCCTCAGATCGCGATACAAAAGAATGTCCCCTTGATTAAACAGAAGCTCGGCGACTCACCGGATGAGACCGCATTCTTCCGGTGGCCGCTCCGACGCCTGCTCGAACAAACAGGCTATCGCGATGTTCGAATCGATCCCTTCGACTTCCTGCACCCGAAGACCCCGGTTCCTCTGATCAACCGCGTGAACGCTCTTGGCCGGTGTCTCGAGAACATACCTGTGATCTCGGAGTTCGCCGGGTCGCTTTATATTCGTGCAGTCAAATGAGCGGTGCGACGACAGTTTTGGGGAGCGAAGAGGCGAAAGACCGCGCCGCCACATTGCGTAACCGCGCGCGGCTCGGTGCCAATAAGAACCTTCTTTTTTGGTATCGTGAACTTTACCGCGATCAGTTCAGGGAACTTCCCAGTCCGGCGACGCTCTCGATACTGGAGGTAGGAAGCGGCACCTCGCCCCTGCAACAGTTTCTATCAAACGTCGTCACAAGTGATGTGCTTGATCTTGATTACCTCGATCTTGTGTTTGACTGCCACGAAATCGACAAGCTGGACGCAATCAAAGACAACAGCCTTGACGTCATTACGCTCACGAATGTGTTACATCATCTGAAAAACCCCATTGGTTTTCTTAACCGTTCTGCCAGCAAGTTGAAACCAGGCGGCAACGTGATTGCGACGGAGCCTTTTTTCTCCGCGCTATCAACTCCCATCTTCACATATCTGCACCACGAACCGGTCGATTTCCGGATTTCCGAGCCGAAGCTCGGCGAGGTGCAGGGGCCGCTGGCGTCGGCCAACATTGCGTTACCGTGGCTAATTTTCTTCCGGAGGCGGGAATGGCTGCAACGATTGAACGAGAACTTCGATGTTGCGACTCTTTCCGCTCGGCCTTTCAGCGCCCTATCGTACATGGCTACTGGCGGAATCTCGCGCAAGCTGCCCGTCCCGCGCTTCCTCTATCGTTTGTTCTTTCCGATCGATCTGGCTTTCAGCCGTTGGGTGCCGCGGCTATTGGCGTCGTTCTTTACGGTAACGCTGACGCGGCGCTAGGCTCCTGATGTCTATAGCTTCTGTTCTCCGGGCCGTCGGAAATAAGGTTTATGAACACGCCTTCTCAATCTACCGGCTGCTTTATGGCGCTTACAAGGCATACGCTGATCGCGCAGAGCGGCAGCTACTGAGAAAGATTTTGTTTCCAGGCGCTGTTGTCGTAGACGCCGGGGCTAATATTGGAATCTACTCCAACTTTCTCTCCCGCTGCGTTGGTCCGACCGGCCTGGTTCATTCCTTCGAACCTTCGCCGGACAATTTCAAGCGGTTGTGTGCTGCCACACGTGATCTTTCAATGTGCGGCTCTCTCAGGCTGCGGTTGGAGAGCGCAGCGGCAAGCCAGAGCTTCTATCTTTCGGACAAGTTAAACGTCGATCATTGGGCTTAGGTGTGTAGACTCGGACACCATGATTCCGAGAAACGAGGCAACCAGCCGGATGCCAAGCCCAAGTGTTGCCAAAGTGGAATCCCTGTTGCCGTATCTGATTGCGGCAGTCCTGGTGTTCCCAAGCGTCCTATGGATCGCGCTCGATACGTCGGCGTATGGAGGCGACCAGTCACAATACGGATTCGCGACGTTGGAACTGTTCCATACGTTGACGCACGCGCCGCTCGAGTGGCCGGCTCGAATGCTCGACGTTTTTCCCTCCAAGCCGAACGCCTTGATCTGGCTCGGCCAGGCGTTTCTGCCTCTCGCATTTCTGATTCCTTCGGTCAATACAGCCTTGCTGTTCACGACTGTCGCCGCGCAAGCGGCCACGATTGTTCTCGTCTACCGCTCGCTTCGAACCCTCTCTTCGAACACCGTGGTACTGCCGGCGACTGCCTGTCTTGTCGTCGCGTCGGCGCCGCTGTTCATCGGGTTCGCGCACTATTACCTCGTCGAGAGCCTTCAGACGATGGCGGTGGCTTGGTTTGTCCTGATCATGAGCCGCGCGCCAACATGGAACCGCTCGCTCCTACTGGCTCAACTCATCGCTGCCACAGCTGTTGCGCTCGCGTCGAAAGCGAATCAACCGCTGTTTTGCGTGTTCCCAGGGCTGGTTGCCTGCATCTATTGGCTCCGATCTCCTCGGCGGCCAGAAGTCAGCCGTGCCCAGAAGCGCCTGACAATCGTGAGTTGGGTGCTGGCGATCCCGATGGCCGCCCTCACCGCGGCTTGGTACTTTCACAATCGCGTGGCTGTGTATCAGCACGTTCAGGATGCCGCCTACGGGCAGGCCTCGACGAAGTTGTGGGGCAAAGAGGATACATACCTGAACACGCTCGCCTATTGGGTACAAACTGCGGGCGAGATCAATTTCCTGCCGGGACTCGCCGAACTGTCCCTGTTGATCGCGGTGAGCGCGGTGGTGCTCTATGCGGCACGGGTGAAGCGAGCGCCGACGCATTTTTCCCTGTGCGCGGGAGTCGCGGCGCTGCAGATCGTGACAGTCGTCATGGTCTTTTCGCTGAGTCCCACACGGGACCCCAGATACCTCCTGCCGGTCTTACCATATGTCGCGCTCGTCATCGGTTGGAGCCTGGCGCAAATCAACCGCGGCTGGGTAACGGCGTTGGGGTTCGTTGCCTTCGCCATTCAGTTCGTGCTGCTGCATGCCCAGGCACTGAACCTCCTGCTTGTGATATCTCCATTTGTACAGCCGGTCCAGCAGTTGGCGGATACCGGCCGCGTACTCGATTCGCTCGTCGCCCGCACTTGCCCGGGGTCCAGTCCCCGTCCGATCTGGAACATCATCGCGATTGAGCCTTCCATCCCCGAGATCCGGGGAGACTGGCTGGCGCCAGACCCTGCGAACTATGTCGTGGCAAGGCAGCGTTTTCGCCGGGGCGGTGCTCTGCCCTGCCACTACGGCTACCTCGGAGAAGGGTTCTTCGGCTCAGAGGTCTCGCAAGCGTGGGACAGCATGCTCGCGCGACAGACTCAGTATGTGGTTGTGGTCGATCCGGCCAAGTATTCGACACCACCTCAAGTGTTCAATCAGGCCCTGAGCAGAGAGAACTTCCCCCGTGTCCTGCGGAAACTGGAAACGAGCGGGTTCTTCACGCAGGAGCCCCCGCTGGTTGAAAACACAGGCATCCTGATTTTTCGTAGGGTCGAAGGCGTTCTCACGCTTTTTGATCGTATCAACAGGGGGCGCGCGCTGTCAGATCGGGGTCTTCACGAACAAGCTGTGGCGGACTTGCAGGAAGCGACGGTCCTGGGACCATCGAATGTCGAGGCATGGGCGAATCTCGCCTTCGCATACGAGCGCGCAGGCCGGTTCCAGGAAGCTATCTCGGCGGGCGTTCGCGCACGACAAATCAGCCCTCATCACCACTATGTCAACCTGGTGCTCGCGAGGGTCTCATTTCAGCTGGAAGAATGGCGCGATGTCGTCAGATACGCGCGAGAGGCCGCGTCTGATGCGCCAAGTACAGCCGATCAGGCGAACGCGTGGGCCCTTGCGGCGAGAGGTGCCTTCCGATCAGGAGATTCGCAATTAGGGTGCGAGTTTCTCCGGCGGGCGGGTCTCACGACCAACGACCATAGGGTGCCTGAAGCCTCGAGCCACACGTGTGACAAGTGAGCGCCGGAGGATAGAGTGCAGAAGGTTCCGCAAAAAGAAGGGGTCATGGTAAACACGACGCCGCTACGAACAACCACAATTACCCGAAACGGATGCAGAAAAGCGTGCTTCATGAACCGCGGCGCACTCGAATTGAAGTCGTCATCACGCTGTGATAGTTGCTATACGTTCCCCGGCCCGTGAGTGTTGAACAAGCGCACGCGCACTGTCTCTGTCTCGAGCGTTGCTTGCGCATTCATGATCTGCAATTCGTTCACCCATTTCGAGCTGGCGCAATCGTTCATCTGCTTGATCGAACTGTTCCGCGTGGCACTGGAACGTCGAAGCGGCGACCCCGGCGAATCCTCCGCAAGGATATCGTTTTCAGGCCGGCTGGAAGAATAAGATAACTTGGTTCTCATCGATAAGGTTGTAGTCGACTCGCGCGAGCTTCCACCGCGGGAAATGCGCATCGAAGTAGCCAAGGGATATGGACGTGTCTCCGTACGTGATATCGCCGTCAATCGGGAGCAGGTTATGCGGGATGAACGCGAACCCCGCCTTGTCGTGCGTCTCGATCATCGCTGCGGCCACCACGCCAGGGCTGGGGACGTGCCAGTACTCCTTTGGCCGGATTGTTAGCACCAGCACGCCCGTGTCGGCGATGTGGTCGCGAAGCGTGCTGAGCACAACGTGAGCGGTCTTCTCGCTGAGATGAGTGAACACAGAGAAAGCGTAGATGAGGTCGAACCGGCGGGCGAACGGCAGTGACCTCGGTACGTACTCCGAAAGCGCGAGGTGGGCCTTAACGCCATGTTCTCGGCAAAGCTCGATCGACGTGCCCCAGGGGTCGACCGCGTAAATCTGCTCATGCGCGACGTATTTGTAAAGCAGGCGGATGAGGCGTCCCCACCCGCAGCCATAGTCAAGCACTGTGGCGTCCTCGATGGCGTGCCCCGTGATCGCCTCGTAGCCGGAGACGAGCGTCCTCACGAACGCTGCCGACTGTCGGAGTAGAGTGATCCCGTGATTTCCGGTCCAGGTGTCCTGGACGGCGTCCGGCGCCATCGACGGGAAGAACGCCTTCAGGTTTGGGAACTCCGGCGGCACGTCGAGCAGCAAATAACCGAAGGCGTCCAAAGGAATATTGCGGAACAGGCGCGGCACCTCGTACGAGGGAACTGTCGCGATCCTCTGATCGATGACGCCGTATTCTTCATCGAACAACGTGATTCTCATCGTCTCGCGCCGGCACTCTACCACATTGCCCCGCGAGCGGAAAGGCGCTCGCTACCGAGACGAGCTCGACGCTGTGGCTGCCGTCGTTCTGGTCATAAAGCCCCGCTCGTGAGAACGCAGTCAGCGCCCCGATCAATCTCGGCAGCTTCAATGCCTCGGAAGAGAGGAACCGCAATCGTCGAGCTTGCCGGCTGGTCAGTGACGGCAAAGCGGTTCGCGGTAACGACGCCGTGCGTTAGGAAGCCACTGATCAAGGTCGACGGATACGCCGCTGCACCTTCAATGAGCTAATCGCCAAATTGTTCTACTCGGGCTGAGCTATTGGACAATCGGTGCAAGGTGTCACGCTGACTCCTTTAGCTGAGGGTGTTAATGAACCGTGTTTGAACATCAAATTCATAATCTGCAATTCGTCCACCTATTTCGAGATGGCGTAATCGTTCATCTGCTTGTTTCGATATATTCGGCCCGGATGCCAAATTCGAGCAGATCGAGGAAAACGATTTCGGTGGAAGACCCACTACTTTCGAAGACAAAATTTGTAACGCCGTAGTCCCGGTTAGCGGACACCAATGAGCCAAGCGCACGGGCGACTGTAATAGTCCGGATAGCGAGGTTACGTGAGCTATAAAACCCTGTGCTCGACTTTTAAACCTGCAACACGGCGTGCAACGCCACTAACCCGCTGCAAAGGCGGATCACTCTCAGGAACTTCGTTGAAGCTGTGCCTCTCGATCTCAAGGCCCGCGGCCGCGAGCCAACCTTTTAAGCAAGCGAAGTTCGGAATAAACCAATTGGAATCATCCGCCTTAAAAGTATTCGCGTAAAACATCGTTAGCGGAATATTTGAATTCGCTAATTCTGTGATATGCTCGTTCTCGACCTTCGTCCCGGTTTCGTCTTCGCAGTAGAATCGCAGACATTCGCCTTCGAAGACCAGCATACCGTCAGCTTTCAGTAGTTTGGCGATCTCCTCAAACGCCATAACCGGATGTTTGAGATGGTAAAAGACCCCCAGAAAAAAGACATAATCAAAATTCTTTCGCAGCAGCTTCGCGGCGTCGTATACACTTCCTTGGATATAAGTCACGTTGGCTCCTAAAATTTCCTTGGCAACGTTGAAGCCGGTCCGGGAGGGATCCTGAATATCTAATGCTGTAACTGTAGCGCCTCGAGCTTCGGCTTCAAACGCGATCGGGCCATCCATAGTGCCGATTTCAAGAACTTCCTTGCCGGTAAGGTCTTGGGGAATCTGGAAATGACTAAAGCTTTCTTTCGCATTAGTCGATTGCTTCCCAGGTGTAAAGATACCGGGTACAATCTCGAATCGGTGAAACCATTGGACCGCGTTGATCTTGCGATGAATCGCGGCGATATCCATACTGCTGCGTGTTTGCTTATTTAATTCTCGCGGAGGGCCTTACTGTAGCACGCGCGAAAATTACTGTGCGTGAAGAGCGCCTTCATTTGTCCACAGACGGCCTTTGATGATAGGCGATTAGATCGGCGAAGGCCCGGACAGGCAATTGGGATTTGCGGGCAAACTGACACACGGTGTAATGATCACTAAACGAATTGGCTGGGCCACGCTGGTTTTGACAAATGGCGTCTTCTTTCCACAAGCGGTTCTCGGTGATGAAGGTGGCCGAGGCGTGGTCGAGCTCGTGCCTGGCTCCATGTCGGTAGAGATCAGCGTTAACGAGATAACAGCAGCCGACAGAATCCAACTGATACACTGGACCAAGTTGATCAAAGTGTGGCGGAGTAAAGCGGGCCCATCGTCCGTTCTCCACGAAGCCCGCAATGTCGTAGAAGCGTCCGGGGCCGAAACCGGCCGGATAGGCGGGTTCGCTGAGATTACCTTCCATCAAGACAAGCGGAGCGGCGATACCGCCCTCTGCCCGCCCGATCAGTTCATCGATCAGATTAGCTGGATATTCGACGAGATCGGCGTCTACCCAGAATACCCATTGTTCGTTGCGTAGATGGCGCTCGATCATTGCTTGTCGTAGTGGCGTTAGAGCGGCAAGGCGGTGCGGAAAGGAGGTACCGCGCTGCGGGGATTCACCTGTGTCATCGTACACAATGCGACACCCGCGCATGCCGCTGATAGCTCGCTCGGCCAATATTCTGGCGCGTTCCAGCACGTGTTTGTGCAGGTTCGGATTCATCGGCGTGAGCACGAGAACCGACGTAGCGGAGCTCCGCGGCCACGCTTCCAACTTTTCCTGCTCAGAATACGTGAGGCGGGTCAGGGGGAAGCTTGCCGAAGATCGCTGCCGACGATGGTCTTTTAGCGTGTGACCATCGAGAAACTTGTTTAACGCAATCGCAAAAGGCTCTTTCAGTGACTCGCGCATGCAGGCTACATCGCCACGCAGGCAAATGTTGCGCCCGATTGTTCCAAATCGATGATGGCAGCCAAGACAGCTTAATGAATCGTCAATGAATGAGCTGGCATAACGGTCATTCCAGATTGAAGAAGCGCCGGATGTCGCACCCAGCCAGAGGAACGTCCGTTTATCCAGGAGCTGTCCCAGCTCCGCGGCCCATCCGTCCGAAGTAACCAGAACTTCGGATTGAGCTAGATCAGTCAAAAAATCAAGTCCGTCAGACCAAGCGGCATATTTCCAGTTTTCTCGCTGCTTTTCGGTAACAGATTCGACCTCAAAAATCCCATATTCGCTATAGCATTGAACCCAAAAATCTCTTTGTTTAAGAATGTCTTGCGCCGCGAGAAAACTAACCGCATCCGGTTGTTTGCCCGCAAATAGTACCTCCTGACGTGCAAGATAAAATAAGGCTCTAGGGCCGCACTTCTCAGTGAGCGAATCGGAACGCACTAGCGATGTTAGATGCATGCGTGACTGCTCAAAATCGGGGTCAACCAACATTTGCTCAGCAATTTCGAGTGCTCTAGGACATTCGCTTCGCACCTCGTGATGTAGTTCGTAAGACCTTAGGTAATCGGCTTCGGCCAGCGTCTGCCAACTGGGGATCAATCGGATCCGCTCGTGCTCGAAGAGCGGGACGAGTTGCTCGTGGACCCCCCAAAGGTCGAGGATCGCCGTCGGATGTTCCCCGAGAAGGCCGAAAATTCCTGGAAGACTAGCACATTGAAGTTGGCGGTCAGCATGCCGGAAACGCACAGCGAGCCTATTCTCAAGAGTCCGACTCGTTAGGTACTTACCCCAACGCTCGAGGAACCGGGTTCGATTTCGGTCAAGGACACTTTCGACCGCATAGGCGGGCAGTAGTTGAGAACTAGAGCTTCGCTCATGGATACAGCCAATATCGAGGGCGTCGATACGAAGTCCCATTTGCCGGTACCGCAGGTTAAGGTCTACATCTTCAAAGTAGAAATAATCAAACGACGGGGAAAAGAGGCCAAATCGAGAAGCCAAGTCGGATCGAATCGCGAGGACTGATCCGTCCACAAAGTCAAACGGGGCGCCCTTTTCGAGCACCAGAACGCCGCACCCATCTTCTCGTAGACGCGAAGCATTTTCGGTTACTCCGATAATCGCCGCATCCGAAGTACGGAAACGCTCAATGAACTTGTCCAGCCAATTATCCTCTTGGATTTCGAGATCGCTGTTTAGGGCGATAAAGACGTCGGATTGTGTCTTCTCGAAGATGGCGTTATGACCGGCACCGAATCCAAGGTTGAAACCGTTTTCGATAATGTGAACGCGATCTGGCCCCGGCAGGATTTCCGAAATCAACCGTTGCAGCTCTTCGAGCACCGCAGGGGTTGACTTATAGTTGAACGAGAGAAATAACTCACATGATAGATCTCGTTCGGCGGAGGCGGCGCGCAGCTGCGGTAAAAGGCTGCGGAGAAATGCGGGGATGATATCCTCGCGGTAGTAGAGCAGAACCGAAATCACCAGCTTGAGCGGCCCGGCCAATGGCTTCACCTCGATCCGTTGTTGCACCGGCGGTTCGGGCTGCGGCCCGGACCGCGGCGCTTTCAGCGACGCAAGTGATTGCTCTCGCAGAGCCAGCGAGGTGGCATTGAGCCAGGCGTAGCCGAATCGTTCATCTGGTTCGAGATGACACCCTTCACCCCACTCGTTCCAAGCGTTGATGAACACGAAGCGTTCGGATGGCGCCATCTTCAGGCGAACCAACCGAGCGGCCTGGGCCAGCCACTCGCAATAGGCCTCCGGCGACGAGTTCACCCAGATCGTGGACTTGCTCTGTTGTCGCGCCGTGTTGTCCCATGACGGCATGACACCGGGGTAAAGTCTTGTTTCTTGCGAGGCCGAAGAGAACTGCTCAATCGCGTTCCTGCGAACCTCAGTATAATTATAAATGAAACCGCTGAAATCGTCATGTCTGCCTGGGATCAACGGAGTCACAGGAATTGCCTGCAAAAACGGCGGAAATTGCACCACGGCATCGAATCCGGACTCCGGCGATAGCTGCTCGCTGAAACTGCGAACCATTACAAGGTGTAACTCGCCCAACCCTGCTTTCCGCGCGTATTGGCGCCAGCGGTCCAATGTCGCTTTCGGCTCTGGGAGCAGCGATGGCCGGTAAACGAGCAGCATCGGCTTACCCTCAACACGGATATAATTCTTCAAACTAAGAATCGGTTCGATCTTCTGGATAAAAGCGAGATCGTCCTCTGGCGAATGTTGTTGCGCGATCAGGATCTCGTCATCTCTTCCGTCCCAGCGGCGCGTCCAATTTTCGTTGGCCCAGCAAATACAGAATGGAAACTCGGGCTTCCCCGTCTCGACCATTCGGCGGACAGGGAGATCAAGTAGCACTCGCCCGGCAAACCAATAGTAGTAGAAGCAGAAGCCATGAATTCCGGCCGCTCGGGCGAGATCGGTTTGTTTTTTAAGAACATGGTGCTCGCCAAGGTCGTAGTAACCCAGTTCAGAGGGAACATGCGGTTGATAATGGTCCGCGAAGTTCGCACGCCCTCTGCGGACGTTCGTCCATTCGGTAAAGCCTTCGCCCCACCAGGCGTCGTTCTCCGGAATCCGATGAAACTGTGGAAGGTAAAATGCGATGGCCTTGACGTCCGGCAGACTCTGATGAGTCGGCAGCGCCGGTTCACGTGGAACTTCAAAATCAGGCCGATATGGCTCAAATAAAAGTTCTGTGACCCTATTTTCTGCCTTTCCTACACGAACGTAGTGCGTCAAGGGCTCAATGCCGGCCTCGACTACATCCGGATAGGTGCGGCGATAAAACTGCGGATCGAAGTGCGGGTTCGGTCGATAGCCGAGTTTCGAACCAGTGGTTAGATAATGTCGCCAAGGGTCGGTGCTGTCGTTAGCTGTCTTGAGATAGGTCGTTCGGTAGTACTCCGAGTCAAAAAGCGGATGGGGCGATAGGCCTTCGTCAGCGCCCTGAAGAACGTAGTGCTGGAGCGGGTTTACTCCCCCGCCCTCAAGCGGCGGATTCTGTTTCATATACCATGTGGAGTCGAAGAGGGGATGCGGATCGCGTCGTTCTAGCCCTCCATGTTCCAGGTAGTGTCGTAGCGGATTGACGTCGGAGCCGAGATCGGGGTTCTGCTCCAGATACCAGGATGAATCAAACAGTGGACTCGGATCACGGCCTGCGCGCGCCCCAAATTTCAAATAATGTTCAAGCGGATCCAGGCCGGCGCTTGCGACATCTCGGTATTGTTCGAGATACCATGCGCAATCGAAAAGCGGATGCGGACTGCGCCCATGATGGCAACCCCATTTCACGTAATGTTCGAGCGGGTTACGTCCTGCGACTTCGGGGTTTTGAGCGAGATACCAACTCGTGCTGAAAAGAGGATGCGGATCGCGTCCCTGCAGCGCTCCATATTCCAGGTAGTGTCGTAGCGGATTGACGTCGGAGCCGAGATCGGGGTTCTGCTCCAGATACCAGGATGAATCAAACAGTGGACTCGGATCACGGCCTGCGCGCGCCCCAAATTTCAAATAATGTTCAAGCGGATCCAGGCCGGCGCTTGCGACATCCGGGTATTGTTCGAGATACCATGCGCAATCGAAAAGCGGATGCGGACTGCGCCCATGGCAACCCCATCTCACGTAATGTTCGAGCGGATTAAATCCTGCGACATCCGGGTACTGTTCGAGATACCATGCGCAATCGAAAAACGGATGCGGCGATCGGCCTTCGTCAGCGCCCTGAAGAACGTAGTGCTGGAGCGGGTTAACTTCCCCGACCTTGAGCGCCGGATCCTGTCGCATGTACCAGCCGGAGTCGAAGAGGGGATGCGGATTGCGTCCGGCGCGCCCTCCAAATTCCAAATAATGTTGGAGCGGATCCAGGCCGGCGCTTGCGACATCCGGGTATTGTTCGAGATACCATGCGCAATCGAAAAGCGGATGCGGACTGCGCCCATGATGGCAACCCCATCTCACGTAATGTTCGAGCGGGTTAAGTCCTGCGATTTCGGGATTTTGCGCGAGATACCAACTCGTGCTGAAAAGAGGATGCGGATCGCGTCCTTCGCGCGCCCCAAATTCTAAATAATGTTGGAGCGGATTGAGCTTTGCGGAGGCCACGTCCCCGTTTACGGCCAGATACCAACTGTTACTGAAAAGCGGACTGGGATCACGGCCTTCGCGTGCCCCAAAATCGAAATAATGTTCCAGCGGATTCAGGTCTGCGGCGGCGACGTTAGGATTGTTCGCGAGATACCACGCAGTATTGAAAACCGGGTTAGGATCCCGCCCTTCATGTGCGCCCCATCTCAAGTAATGCGTTAACGGATCGCAGCCCGATGCGGCGACTTCCGGATATTGTCCCAGGTACCAAGCAGCGTCGAAGAGAGCGAACGCGGGCGTCACCTCTGAGAATCTAGCCGCAGGTCGTCGCTCACTGAGTATCGGCGGTTTAAGTCTTAGAAGAGTGGAAAGGTTGACCGAGTGCACGATTTCGCGCGTCTTCCGGCGCAACTCAAGCAAGCGGCTGATCTCGATCACCGTATCCTCGGGGGCGGTGGTTGCAGAAGAAAACGCTTTGCATATTTCACGCACTGCGGCCTTCAACTCCCGGGCCATCGCGCGGCGGTCCGCTGCCGTGCGTGGCACGCCTGTTTGGGCGAATCTAAGGAGTCCGAAGGCCTTGGCCGCTTTCCACAAAAGCGATGGTTTGCGAATTCGCTCAATATCCTCCAGGATCGAATCGGCAATCGCGGGCATCTCGGGGTCGCGATGCTTCGAGGCCACACCAGCGGCGAGTACTCCGCGCGAAACCTCCAGGCGGCTTTGGAGCCTGGCGTTGTACAGTGCGAGACCAGCGCGGATCGAATTCTGAATTTCCAAAACGCCCGAGAATCGCGCTGTTTCATCGCGGCTTTTGTGCAGAGCGCGTCGCGTTTCTTCAAGCTCGCTCTCCGCGACGTTCTTTTGTTCTTCATTCTGCGCGCGCTCGGTTTCCAATTGGGACGAAAGCTGAGCGGACGCGGCCTGTAATTCTTTGCCTGCGCGTTGTGAACTGCGGAGTTCGTTCTCGAGCGAGGCGATTTGTTCTCTGTCGCGCTTTGCCTGGGCCTGCGCTGCTTCCAGCTTCGGTACGACTTGAGTCCGCTCTTCCAGTGCCAGACGATGCCGCAGGGTTACTCGCCGTGCCGCGCTCTGAGGTTCGAGGGTAATTTCCAGCCGATAACTGGCTGTGCCGAGGTTATCGAGGATGGGCAGGTAGATTTGCGGGTTCGAATCCGTCGTGACCAAGAAGAGGTTGTCCCCTTCCTGATGCTTCAGGATTCCGCTGGAGACCTCGATCTTCTCGAAGTCGCTGGCTGATTCCGCAGAATACAACACAAAATCGTCTCGATCCCGAATGATCCGAATGCTGGAAAGGATCAGGAATGCCGGGCGATCGATTGGATCGATCCGCAAACGAGCACGCGGATTCGTGTGAAACTTCTCGAGATGCTCAAACCGGATCGTCTGCCAGGCGTCCATTTGGATGGGAGTAGTAAGCGAAACCTCATCGCTATATCCGTTTCCCTGGTCCGCAAAGATAACCATCAGCGGCGCCGCTGGCGCGAGCACTTCCGTCCGCTGTTCCTGTTGCATCTTCGCCAAGGACGCGCTGATCGCTTCCGGGCTCGCATCGACCAGAATCGAGAGTTCCAAGCGGAGCGGCGAGTCGCCTAGCGCCGTGGTTGACTGCGGCAGCAATAGCTGAGGGTCATTCCCAAAACTTAGGATCCGGAGATATGATTCATGCGCCAAGCGGCAAGCAGTGCCACCAACTGTGAAAGCAGCAAACTCTGTGCTTCCTGTGGCGGCCCACAGAATCTCGCCGGTGCTGGGCCGTTTCAGCGCCATCTCGGCGATGTCAATGACGGCCGGATAGGTGACCGGATCGATCCTTAGCGGCTTGCAGCGCGGGCGCGGCAGACGGGGAAGATCGATCTGGAGCAACTTCCAAGAACCGCTCGTGAAATAGCGTGCGTCGGAATGAGCCGCGGAATACTCTTCTCCAACGGCCCGGAAAATATCGAGCCGGACGAGTTCTTCAGCGCGCGACGCGCTTTCCCCACTCTTTTCCACTCTCTGATCGAGTGACTCCGCCTGTCTTTCCAGAACGTTGAGGCGCGGATAGAAGAGTTCTGCACTCCGCGTTAGCTGTTCACGGAGAGGGGATATCCTGCGGGCGACGTCATCTGGCGTAGTGCCTTTGCGAATCGCCTCATAAACTTCGATGACTAAGGGCGGAACACGATCTGCCGCCGTTTTAGATTTTCGTGCACGCCCTTTGTGATGCCGTAGCGAAGGTTCGAGAAACTTGCGAAGCGACGCGCGCTGTCGGGACGGCACACGAAAATCAAGCTTCAACTCGCTACGCAGCCGACCTAAAGCTGCCACGGGGTCGTCCAGCATCTCATCGTAGTCGACAAATGATCGCTTGTGTCTGCGCATCACCGTCTCGGCTTCGAGGGTGTGCTGAAGCCAGAGCAGGTAACTCCGGGCGTGATCGAGACCATCGCGTTTCGCCAGGGATTGCGCGACCTCGGAGGGATGACGAACCACCAAGACGAAGTAAGGCTCGATTCCAAGCTTCTCGAAGAGCGGGAACCAAAGCGGCATTAACCGGCTCATCCGAGGATCTTTCAAGCCCAACAAGGCAGTTTGGCCAAAATCCCGCTGCAGAATAGCAAGCAGGCACGACTGAGTTTCCTTTGTGACTTCGCGCTCTAACCAATCCGCTGGGAGA
>Ga0210406_10003440_pt1 | contig 17330 bp, 14 predicted proteins | sample IncBWC30MmetaG_FD_155454 | JGI IMG/M metagenome (GOLD analysis project Ga0210406, IMG submission 155454) | Forest soil microbial communities from Barre Woods Harvard Forest LTER site, Petersham, Massachusetts, United States - Inc-BW-C-30-M | ecosystem: Environmental > Terrestrial > Soil >... | reverse complement strand
CCGGTTCTGGGCACATCTCGTCATTTCGCTGCGATGCGGAATTTTGTCGCTATCGGGGCGTCGCGTCGCGGACATCGGTCAAGGAGCGCCGATCAAGAAGGGGGCTAGCGGGTCACTGACGTCACCCCCGCGCAACGGCTGCGCCGTTGCGCGGGGGTGACGAATACCTGTTCAAAACGTCAGAACGGATGATACGACAGCGTGCCGAACACCACGGCCGCAATCACCGCGAACGCGCCGTACAACGCGGCGGCGTGCAATCCCCTCGCCGTCCGCCCGGAAAGCGAACGCGCATGCAAGTGCAGGCGGGCTTCCGCCGATATCTCGCGCATGGTCGCTCTCCAACGCCGCATCGGACGTAATGGAATGCCGTTCGAAGCGGGATGCAAGACGACCCCGGAAATAACGATACAAATACTCCGTCGGAGTCTTCAAAGAGTCTAAAATTCTCCCAAGGCGGTATCGGCGAGAATTTTATTCGGCCGGATTTGACGGGACCGGAACCGGCTCAGTAGACGTCCTGCTGGAACCGGCCCTTCCTCTTGAGTTCTCCGACAAAGCTGATGGCCTCGTCGGTCGACCGCGCGCCGAACTGGGCGATGATATCGACCAGCGCGCGCTCGACGTCCTTGGCCATGCGTTTGGCGTCGCCGCAGACGTAGACATGCGCGCCTTCGGCGAGCCAGGTCCACACCTCGCGGCCGACTTCGCGCATGCGGTCCTGCACGTAGAACTTCTTGTCGCCGTCACGCGACCATGCCAGCGACAACCGCGTCAGCAGGCCCGATGTCTTCAAGGCGTTGAGTTCGTCCGAATAGAAGAAATCGCATTCGCTGCGCTGGTGACCGAAGAACAACCAGTTCTTGCCGGGCGCGCCGGTCGCGCGGCGGTCCATCAGGAAGGCGCGGAAGGGCGCCACGCCGGTACCGGGGCCGATCATGATGATCGGAATTTTCGGATCCTCCGGCAGCGCGAAGCCATGCGCCTTCTGCACATAGACCTTCAGTTCGTCCCCGGGGTTGATGCGCTCGGCGAGGAAGGTGGATGCCAGCCCCAACCGCTTGCGCTTGCCGATCACGTAGCGCACGCAGTCGACCGTCAGCGACAATTTTCCGGGCGTTGCATTGTGCGACGACGAGATCGAATAAAGCCGCGGCTGCAACGGCTCCAGCGCCTCGATGAAGGCCTCGGGATGGGGACGGACATTGGAGAATTTCTGCAGCACCGCCATCACGTCGAGCGTCGCGGCGTCGCCATCGGGGTCCTCGCCCTGCGCCAGCGCCCGCGCCTTCTCGCGCACCGCGCCGCCGGTCAAGTACGAAACTAGTTCGAACAGCGAATCCGGCGCCGGGGCCAGCGAGACGTCGTCCAGCAGTACCTCGCGCAGCGTCTTGCCTCGGACTTCCGTGGTGTGCGACGCCCCGAGCATGGCGATGATCTGATCGACCAGCCCGAGATCGTTGCGTGCGAAAATGCCGAAGGAGTCCCCAACGACGTAATCGAGACCGCAGCCCGACAGATCGAATTCGATATGCCAGGTCTCCTTTTCCGATTTTCCCTTGTTCAGCAGCCGCCGGGAGATGAACTTTGCCGGCACCGGATTGTCGCGGGAGCGCCCGGGCTCGCCGAGCGTGATCGGCGCGGTGACCGCAGGCGGTGCGTTGCTACCGGGAGAAGCCGGCGGCGCGTTCTCCAATTCCTCGTTCAGCGCCTTGAGCATCCGGGCGGTTTCCTTGCCGCCGGGGACGCAGAGATTTAAGCGCGCTTCGCTTTTGCCAGCGATCGCCTCGGAATAGTCGTTGCAGTTGTAGCCGCACTGGCCGCAATCCTGCTGCGCCATCGCGGCCATCATCCGCCGTCGCAGCGGCCGGCCCTCGGCCAGCTTCATGCGATCGGTGATCGGCATGGTCTGGTCGTGCCACGGCGCTTCGCCGTCATCGCCGTCGCCTTGCAGCACCGCGGCGCCCTGCTCCGCGGACAAGGCGGCCGGAGCATCGGTCGAGAGCAATCCGGCAAAGAAGCCGTTCAGCCAGGAGCGCTGTGCTTCCGAAAACGGCGCGCTGGATGGAATGATTTCCAGTTTCGGTGGAGGGGTCATCTGGTTCATGAGGAGACCTGAGCATCGGAGATCTGGGCGTCGGCGAGCTTGCGCAGCGTTTCGCCATCATGGCGGCGCGCAAAGGTCAGGAAGGTTTCATCTGACGAAGTGCGGTGCGCGAGATAGGCTTTCAAAAGCCGCTCGACGGTCTGCGGTGCGTCCTCGGCCTTGAGGTCGTGGTAGACCTCCTGCCCGACATCGGCGTTCGGCCCGAAGCCGCCGCCCGCGAACAGATGATAGCCTTCGACGGTGTCATCCTCTTCGCCAACCGGCACCTTGGCCGCGATCAGCCCGAGATCGCTGATGTAGTGCTGCGCACAGGAATGGTGGCAGCCGGTCAGATGGATGTTGAGCGGCGTCTCGATCGGGACCCGCGGTTCACACCAGTCGCCAATCTCGGCGGCGTGACGCTTGGTGTCGGAGGCGGCGAATTTGCACCCCTGATTGCCGGTGCAGGCAATCAGGCCGGCGCGGATTTGCGAGGCTTCGACGGCGAGCCCGATCGCTTTGATCGCGGCGATCGCGAGTTCCACATTCTCGTCGCGCACGCCCGGGATCAGCAGGTTCTGCCAGACCGTGAGGCGGATATCGCCGTCGCCGAGATCCTGCGCGATCTTCGCAAGGCCGCGCATCTGGTCGCACGTCACCTTGCCGAGCGGCAGCGAGACGCCGATCCAGTTCAAGCCGGCCTGCTTCTGCTGATGCACGCCGATATGGGCCATGCGGTCGAATGCCGGCCGCGGCGCCAGTGCCTCTGGCGCTACGCGGGTAAAAGCGTGGCCGAGTTTTTCCTCGACGAGCACGAGGAATTTCTCCATCCCGATGCTGTCGATCACGTATTTCAGGCGCGCCTTGAGCCGGTTGGTGCGATCGCCGAGGTCGATGAAGACGCGAACGATGGCGTCGGCGACTTTGGTGGCGTCCGCCGGCTTGACGATGATTCCGGTTTCCCTGGCGAAATCCCTGTGGCCGGTGATGCCGCCGATGCCGAGCCGGAACCAGATCCCGGGATCAACACCGAAACCGTCTTTCACTTCGACCGCGGCGAAGGCGATATCGTTGGTGTCTTCCAGCACCGCGATCTTCCCGGCGCCGTCAAAAGCGACGTTGAACTTGCGCGGCAGGCCGGTCAGCGAGCGATCATTGAGGATGTGGTGGTGCCACTCGCGCGCATAATCGCGGGTGTCGAGCAGCTCCTGCGGATCGATCCCGGCGGTCGGCGTGCCCGTGACATTGCGGATATTGTCGGCGCCGGAGCCGCGCGAGCAGAGGCCGAGATCCTGGATGCCTTCGATCAGGGCCACGGCGTGCCTCGGCGGAATTTCACGGACCTGCAGATTGGCGCGCGTCGTGACATGGCTGAACGGACCGCACAGCCGCTCGGCGAGATCGGCCATCCCGGCCAATTGCCAGTGCTTCATGATGCCGTTCGGAATCCGCAACCGGCACATGTAGGAATCCTGCGCCGGCGCGACGTAAAACAGGCCGTAATAGCGCCAGCGGAAATTGTCCGCAGGGCTCGGCGGCGCATTGTCGAGGGCCTGCTGCTTCAGCCGCGGATAGGCATCGAATGGATGCTCTTCGCGTTTGAATTTTTCCTGGTCGACGAGTTTTTTGCCGGACGCGATGACCTTGTCCTGCGCCTTGAAATGCGTCGCGTCAGGTCCGCTCGGCTCGGTATTCGCCTTACTCGCACCGGCGCCGGCGCCGCCGAGGCCGCGCCCGACCCGGCTGATCTGCAAGCCGGTGGTGAATCCTTCGAGGTAGCGTTTCTGCTCGTCGGTAAAGTCGACGGTGAGCGGTTCGATTTTCATGGTGCGCGACGAAGCTCCTGCGGCCACAACCGGTGGCATCAACGGACGGGAATGTGACCGCGCGGGAACCGGTTCGGCGTAGGGTTTGCCGGCTTGATTCCCAAAGAAGCGGTCCGATCAGCCTCGTTGCTGCGGAAATCCATCTTGGACAAAAGCCGGCGCCATCGGTGATCGTCGGCCGCACTGCAACATTCAAGTTGTGTGCCAGCCCGATTCGAAAATAATATGTATTGAAATCAATTAGTTGATAGAATCGACTGGAACCCGGCCATCAGCGCTGCCGCCGATTTTGAGCAGGCCGCCTATAAATTAGCCGCAGGGTACAAATGCCCAATATCGTTCCACGGACCACCGTATCAGGGGTGCCGGCGCCCGATCTTGAACGCGGCCAGATGGCCGGCGATGTCGTCGGGATCGAAGGCCGGGCCGGCGAAAGCCCCCACTGCGGATGGCGAGGTGGGCTCGGACTTCCGGCCGACTCCCAGCCCGGCATCATAAAGATCCGGCCTGAAGACCGCCTTCGCCGCGTTCAGCGCCTCAGGGCTGAAGGCGGTTTGTCCCCACCGGATCATCTGGGCGTAGAGCCAGGCCGCCTGCGCCGGATCTGGCCGCGCCGCGCCCTCCCGTCCGACCAGCAGATAGCGGCAGCTGGTGCGGATCGTGCCATCGGGCGCAATCTTCAGGCGGCCATCGAGCGTTCGCTGGATCACATCGGCGTCGACTCCGATGCGCTCCGGTTGCGCCAGAATGCGCGCGGCCTCGGCGCGGTTCTGCGGCTGTTCGATGAACTCGGCGGCGCGGATGTGGGCCCGAACCAGGGCCGCCACGACATCCGGATTCCGTTCCGACCAGTCCTGGCGGACCGCCAGCACCTTCTCGACCGCGCTGATCAGGATGTCCGAGGCGAAATGCAGGATGCGGCCGATGCCGAGATCGACCGCAATCGAATTCCAGGGCGCACCGACACAGAAGCCATCGACGTGACCGTTGCGGAGGCTGTCGACCATGTAAGGCGGCGGCAATACCACGAGGCGAACATCCTCGTCGGGATCGACCGCGCCGGCGGCCATCCAGAACCGGAGTTGGTAGTTGTGGGTCGAGAATGGAAACGTCATCCCGAAGGTCAAAGGCTCGGCGCCGCTTTTGCGTCGCGCGGCGACCACGCGCGCCAATGCGAGCGCCGTCGCCATGGGATCAAAGGGATCGCCGTCGATCTCGGCCATCAGAGCGGCATGCAGCGCCGGCGAAACGCTGATGGCGTTGCCGTTGAGGCCGAGATTGAATGGCGCGGTGATCGGCACCTTGACGTGCCCGAGCCCAAGGCTCGATGCGATCGCAACCGGGGCCAGCAGATGGGCCGCATCAAACAGGCCGATATTGAGCTTGTCGCGGACATTCGACCACGACACCTCGCGCACCAGCGTCACGTCCAGCCCTTCGGCGGCGGTAAATCCCTTGTCGACGGCGACGATCAGGGCGGCGGCGTCCACCAGCGGAATGAAACCGATGTGAAGCGGGGTACTCATTTCAGCAACTCCGACGCGGTCAGGATCGACTGCGCGATCTCGCCGATCTTCTTTTTTTCGCGCATCGCCGTGGAGCGCAGCAGCACGTAGGCCTCCTCTTCCGTGAGGCCCTTCACTTTCATCAGGATGCCCTTGGCGCGATCGATCACCTTGCGGTCTTCCAGCGCCGACTTGGCGCGGTCGAGTTCGTCCTGGAGCTTCGAGAACGCGTTAAAGCGGGAGATGCAGAGGTCGAGGATCGGCTTGATGCGCTCCTTCTTCAGGCCGTCGACGATGTAGGCGGAGACGCCCGCATCGACCGACGCCTGGATCGAGGCGGCGTCGCTCTGGTCGACGAACATCGCGATCGGCCGCCGCACCGCCCGGCTGACCTGGAACATTTGTTCCAGCACGTCGCGGCTGGGATTCTCCAGATCGATCAGGATCACGTCCGGATCGAGCGCGTAGATCCGGGCCAGCAGGCTCTGCATTTCGCGGATATGCTCGACCGCGGTGAAGCCGGCCTCGCGCAGCCCCTCCTCGAGGATCGCGGCACGGATCGGGCTTTCATCGACAATGACGATTTTAGGAGACTGGTCGGCGCCCATCGATCACTCGCATTCCGGCCCCCATGCATAGCACGCCTGAAGCCAGCTCAAAGCCTTGTAATTATAGGCAATTGAGACTAGTTCCTGCGCATCAATCAGGCAGATCAAGATATGCAGCAGGCCGCGGCGCCGAAAGTCAGCTTTGTTTCGTTGGGATGCCCCAAAGCGCTGGTGGATTCCGAGCGTATCATCACCCGGCTGCGCGCCGAGGGCTATGAGCTGGCGCGCAAGCACGATGGTGCCGATATCGTCATCGTCAACACCTGCGGGTTCCTCGACAGCGCCAAGCAGGAATCGCTCGGCGCGATCGGCGAGGCGATGGCCGAAAACGGCAAAGTGATCGTCACCGGCTGCATGGGCGCGGAGCCCGAGCAGATCGAGGCCGCCTACCCCGGCGTGCTGTCGATCACCGGACCGCAGCAATATGAAAGCGTGCTCGAAGCGGTGCATCGCGCGTTGCCGCCGGTGCATAATCCGCATCTCGATCTGGTGCCGCCGCAGGGCGTCAAGCTGACGCCGCGGCACTATGCGTATTTGAAGATTTCGGAAGGCTGCAACAACCGCTGCAGTTTCTGCATCATCCCGAAGCTGCGCGGCGACCTGGTGTCGCGCCCGGCCAATGACGTATTGCGCGAAGCCGAGAAACTGGTCGCCGCCGGCGTCAAGGAATTGCTGGTCATCTCGCAGGACACATCGGCCTACGGCGTCGATCTGAAATATGCCGAAAGCCCGTGGAAAGACCACGCGGTCCGCGCCAGGTTCTTCGACCTCGCCAGGGAACTCGGCGAACTCGGCGCCTGGGTGCGCCTGCAATACGTCTACCCTTATCCGCATGTCGATGAAGTCATCGGCCTGATGACCGAGGGCAAGGTGCTGCCCTATCTCGACATTCCCTTCCAGCACGCCAGCCCCGAAGTGCTCAAGGCGATGAAGCGCCCCGCGGCGCAGGAAAAGACGCTGGGGCGGATCAAGCAATGGCGCGAGCAATGTCCCGATCTGACGCTGCGCTCGACCTTCATCGTCGGCTTCCCCGGCGAGACCGATTCCGATTTCGCCTATCTGCTCGACTGGCTCGAAGAAGCCGAGATCGATCGCCTTGGTTGCTTCAAATATGAGCCGGTTGCCGGCGCCTCATCGAATGCGATCGGCAATGCGGTGCCTGACGAGGTCAAGCAGGAACGCTGGAATGCGCTGATGGCGCGGCAGCAAAAGATTTCGGCCCGCCGGCTCAAGCGCAAGGTCGGCTCACGGCAGCAGGTGATTATCGACGAAGTCGGCCCGACCGTCTCGAAGGGCCGCTCCAAGGCGGACGCCCCGCAGATCGACGGCGCGGTCTATGTTTCCAGCCGTCGCCCGCTGAAGGTCGGCGAGATCGTCACCGCCAAAATCGAGCGCGCCGACGAGTATGATCTGCACGGCAGCGTCGCCGGCTTCTGAGCGACCGCCCTTGACACCGCTGGCGTGTCTCTTGACATCGCCTGCCCCTCGGCTGTATTGGCGCGCAACATGAACCTGAACCGGACCAACCGCCGCGCTGCTTTCCGTCGTCGCTCCAGCGACGATGATGGGCTGCGCCATGTCCGACGACATCGCTGAATAACTAAAATTCAGCAACGTTCTCGAGAAGGCCGCACCCTGAAAAGTGCGGCCTTCTCGCGTTTCGCGCCGACTTTTTCACCCCCACCGCCAGAGGAGTCCGACATGACCACCGTTACCCATCCGTTCGACGCGCTGATGGATATCACCGCCCGCCCGCCGGCCGTATTCGTGCGCGGCGAAGGCTCATGGCTGTGGGACGACAGCGGCCAGCGCTATCTGGATTTCATGCAGGGCTGGGCCGTCAATTGCCTTGGCCATTCACCGCCTGCGATTGCCGAAGCGCTGGCAGCCCAAGCCAAGCTGTTGCTGACGCCGAGCCCCGCGTTCTACAACGCGCCGAGCCTGAAACTGGCAAAGATGCTGATCGAGCATAGCTGCTTCGATCAGGTGTTCTTTGCCAATTCCGGCGGCGAAGCCAACGAAGGCGCCATCAAGCTCGCGCGCCGATACGGCGCGCTCCACAAAAATGGCGCGTATGAAATCATCACCTTCGTGAACAGTTTTCATGGCCGCACGCTAGCGACCATGTCGGCCTCGGGCAAGAAAGCCTTTGAGCCGTTGTTCGAACCGAAAGTGCCGGGCTTTCCCAAGGCGATCACCAACGATCTTGAGTCCGTGAAGCGCCTGATCTCCGACAAGACCGTGGCGGTGATGCTGGAGCCGATCCAGGGCGAAGCTGGAGTATGGGCCGCGACCGATCAATTCCTCCGGGAGTTGCGGGCGTTGACCAAACAGCATGGCCTGTTGCTGATCTTCGACGAGATCCAGACCGGCATGGGCCGCACCGGAAAGCTGTTCCACTACGAACACGCCGGCGTCGAGCCCGACGTCATGACGCTCGCCAAAGGCATCGGCGGCGGCGTGCCGCTGGCGGCGCTCTTGGCGACCGAACACGCGTCATGCTTTGAGCATGGCGACCAGGGCGGCACATTCAACGGCAATCCCTTGATGTGCGCCGTCGGACTTGCGGTGCTGCAACAGGTCGCCTCGCCCGCGTTTCTGAAAGCGACGGTCGAAGCCGGATTGTTCCTGGAGGCCGAGTTGCAGCGGCTATCCGCACGGCACGGTCTCGGCGAAGTCCGCGGCCGAGGGCTGTTGCTGGCGCTCGATCTGAAACGCCCGATCGGCGCGTCAATCGTCGCGCAGGCGTTCGAGGCCAGCGTGTTATTGAATTCGCCGCAGCCGAACGCACTGCGCTTCATGCCGGCGCTTAACGTCACCCGCGATGAGATCAGCGCGATGGTCGATTGCCTCGATACGATCTTCACTAATGTCGGCGCAGCGCGGTGCGTGGCGTAGCCCTACCACCGGCACCGTTGTCATCCTGAGGTGCGCGCCGTCTTCGGCGAGCCTCGAAGGATGGCCGCAAGCACCGCGCTGAACACCATCCTTCGAGACGGCGCTTCGCGCCTCCTCAGGATGACGACGGAAACTACGGCCGCATGATCGCAGCGCCGGTCGTCGCACGCCCTTCGAGATCGATATGCGCCTTGGCGGCGTCCTTCAGCGCATAGGCGTGGTTGATCGGCACGTGCAGCTTGCCATTGATGACGGCGGCAAACAGCGTGTCGGCGCCTTCAAGCAATTCCTTGCGGGTGCCGACGTAATCGTTGAGCTTTGGGCGGGTCGCAAACAGCGAGCCGTGATTGTTCAGTTCGGCCAATGCGAACGGCGGCACCGGGCCGGAGGCGTTGCCAAAGCTCACGAACAGCCCACGCGGCTTCAGGCATGACAGTGAGCCCGGAAAAGTGGTCTTGCCGACGCCGTCATAGACCACATCGCACAACTCATTGCGGCTGATCTGCTTCACGCGTGCGACAAAATCCTCCTCGTTGTAGAGGATTACGTGATCGCAGCCATTGGCGAGTGCGAGGTCGGCTTTGGCCTTCGATCCGACCGTGCCGATCACATGCGCGCCCATCGCCCGCGCCCACTGGCAGGCCAGCAGACCGATGCCGCCTGCCGCGGCATGGATCAGCACGCGGTGATGCGGCTCGACCTGGAAGGTCTTGTGCAGGAGGTACCAGACCGTCAGTCCCTTGAGCATCAGCACCGCGCCCTGCTCGTAGGTGATGTGGTCAGGCAGCTTGACCAGTTTCTCCCACGGCATGTTGCGCTCGGAGGCATAGGCACCGAGATTATGATAATAGGCCACGCGATCGCCGGGGTGAAAATGGGTCACGCCGGGACCGACCGCCAGAACTTCACCCGCCGCCTCATTGCCGGCGATGAACGGCAATCCCGGCGCCTTGTAGAGGCCGGTGCGGTAGTAGACGTCGATGAAATTGAGGCCAACGGCATGCTGGCGGATACGGACCTCGCCGGGTCCAGGCGCGGGCACATCCACCGGCTCATAAACCAGCGCCTCCGGGCCTCCCACCTTGTGCACACGCACAGCTTTTGTCATGTCGGATACTCCCCTTGGGGTCGCCTTGGTTCGTTTGAATCGAAGGCCATCAAGGCCGCCTTGTCAACTCAACCGGGATTGGAACCAGACCAGGAAATCTCGGGGGCAGAACCGCCCCGCCTCGCGCTCAACCAGCGGTTTTCTTTCGGTTGCGTTTAGCCAGCACATTGAACATCTCAACCGCCGCCGAAAACGCGATGGCGAAATAGATGTAGCCGCGCGGAATGTGAAACTTGAATCCGTCGGCGACCAGCGCCACCCCGATCAGCACCAGAAACGCCAGTGCCAGCATCTTGGTGGTCGGATGCTCCGCGACAAAACGCGCGACCGGGCCTGACGACACGTACATGATGACGCAGGCGATCATCACCGCGGCGATCATGATTTGCAGATCCTGCGCCATGCCGATCGCGGTGATAATCGAATCCAGCGAGAACACCATGTCGATGATGATGATCTGAATGATGACCCAGAAGAATGCACCCGGATTCGGCGCCACGTCGCTTTCCGCGTCGCGCGCCTCGACCTCGGCGTGAATTTCATGGGTGGCCTTGGCGATCAGGAACAACCCGCCGCCGATCAGGATGATGTCGCGCCAGGAAAAATCGATGCCTTTTACCGTGAGCACGGCTTGCGTCAGGCCGATCAACCATACCAACAAGCTCAGCAACAGAATTCGGAACACCAGCGCCAGCGCCAGCCCAATCTGCCGCGCACGCTTGGCCTGTTTCGGTGGAATCCGCGAAACGATCACCGACAGGAAAATGACATTGTCGATGCCGAGCACGATCTCGAGCGCAGTCAGTGTCAGCAACGCCGCCCATGCTTCCGGGCTACTCCATAGCTCCATCATGTGCGCCACGATCTGATAAGGCGGATCGCCGCGTCGCTGCCCACGACATAGGCGCCGATCAGGCAAAGCGCTATTGTGACCGGTGCGCCGACGTTGAAATCGCTGGCAAGCGCGTAGATCGCCAGCGCGGCCCCGAGCACAAGCAGCGACAACGTCAGCCCGCGCAGGCGCACCACGCGTACGGGATGCAGCACATGGAACGGAACGAAGGTCAGTACGATCAAGACCGCGATCCCGAGACTTGAAATGATCGGCGGCAGATGCAGCAGGAACAGATAAAACGCCGCGGCATTCCACAGCGCCGGAAACCCACGGAAATGATTGTCCTCCGCCTTCATGCGACGATCGGCAAAATAGAGCGCGCTTGAGACGACGATGCCGACGCCGAGCAACGGAGCCGCCAGCGGCAGCAGCAGGCCGCTCGCCGTGATCGCATAGGCCGGGACGAAGACATAAGTGACGAAATCGACCACGAGGTCGAGCACCTCGCCGGACCAGTTCGGTTGCACATTTATGACATCGAGCCGCCGCGCGATCGGGCCGTCGAGCCCATCGATGACGAGGGCGAGCCCAAGCCACGCAAACATCGCCGCCCAGTGCTCGCGCACTGCCTCGAGCTGCGCAATCAGCGCGATTCCCGCCCCCAGCGCCGTGAAGATATGCACGGAAAACGCCGCCGCCCGCATGCGCGACGACGCCAAAGACGACTCCTGCTGATTTGCCTGCTCCATCGACCGGGAGTGCTATCAGGAATCTTACGCTTTTGCACACCGGCACTTGCGGCGTTCCGCCGCGTAAAAGCGGTGACAATTGAGCACGCCGGATGGACTTGAAAATGCCCTCGGGAACGTCAATTGTTCCGCCATGAATGATGCCTCAGCTCCTTTCGATGCAGCCGTGATCGGCGGCGGTCCCGCCGGCCTCGCGGCCGCGATCGCCTTGGCCGAGAGCGGCGCCAGGATGGCCCTGATCGCCCGTCGCGCGCCCTATGCCGACAATCGCACCACCGCCCTGCTCGGCAACTCGGTCGATTTGCTGCAGCGGCTGGAGGTTTGGTCCCGCTGCGAGGATCAGGCTGCGCCGTTGCAGACGATGCGTCTCGTCGATGACACCGGCCGCCTGATCCGGGCGCCGGAGGTCAGGTTTTCATCGCTTGAAATCGGCCTCGATCAGTTCGGCTACAACATCCAGAACCGCGTATTGATGGCGGCATTGGAAGTGCGCGCCGCCGAATTGTCGAACCTGATCCGGTTCGACGCGGAAGCTGATGCGATCACCCCGGGAGATGCCTCCGTTAGTATCGGCACCGGCGACGGCAAATCGCTGTCGGCACGCCTTGTGGTCGGTGCCGACGGCCGGCAATCGCTGTCCCGCAAGGCCGCCGATATCACGGTCCGGCGCCGCGACCTCAACCAGGCCGCGCTGACCTTCAACATCGCGCATTCGCGGCCGCACCGAAATATCTCGACCGAATTTCACACTCCGCAGGGACCTTGCGTTTTTGTCCCCCTGCCCGGCAACCGCTGCAGCGTAGTCTGGGTGGCCTCGCCGAAGGAGACCGAGCGCAGACTTGCGATGAGCGATGACGAACTATCCGATGCGGCGGAGGCACAATCGCATTCCATTCTCGGCCGCGTTCGTGTCGAACCGGGACGCAATCTGTTTCCACTGGCGATTGAAACGCCCGGCAGGTTTGCCCAGCATCGCATCGCGCTGATTGGCGAAGCCGCCCATGTGCTGCCGCCGATCGGCGCTCAGGGCCTGAACATGGGCCTGCGCGACGCCGCCGATATCGCCGAGATCGCAGGCCAGGCGATGTCGCTGGGCGAAGATCCGGGTTCATCGACCGTGCTGGCGCGCTATCAGTCGGCCCGGCGTGCCGACGTCACCAGCCGGCTAGTTGCGATCGACATCGCTAACCATTCCCTGCTCAGCGATTTCCTGCCGACCCAATCGGTGCGCGCGGCAGGGCTGCATCTGATCGGCGCGATCGGCCCGCTGCGTCGTCTGGCGATGCGCGAGGGCCTTGCACCGTCATGGCGGTCGCGCTGAATCAGCCGCCCAGCTTCAGGGAAACACCAGCCAGCCGGTCTGCAACAGCCACATCACACTCGTGAGCGTGACGACAGAGCCGAACGTCCCGATCAGAACGGCAACCGATGCGGGCTCTATCCATGTGTCGTTTTGGCGTGCGATCACGAACACGTTGAGCGCCGGCGGCAGCGACGCCATCAGCACCGCGGTTGCCGCCCATGGCTGCGCAAACGGCCCTGCCACCAGCATCAGGCCGAACACCACCAAAGGATGGATCGCCAGCTTGACCGCAATCACACCGGGAACCTCCCAGGGCACGCGGCCAAATGGACGGAGTGCCACCGTCACCCCGAGCACAAACAGCGCCACCGGCGCCGCGGCGTTCTGCAGAAACAGTAGCGTGTTGTCGATCGCAACGGGCGGATGAATGTGCAGCGCCGCCGCCAGCGTGCCGGCGCAGGCCGACATGATCAGCGGATTGAACACGATCTGCCGCACCACAACGCCAAACGTGTGCAGCAAGGATGGGTGCTGGCGATCCGTCAGCGCGATCAGCAGCGGCACGATCGAAAACAGGAAGATGCTGTCGCAGCAGAAGATCAGCGCGGTCGGTGCCGCAGCCTTCGATCCCAGCACCGCCAGCGCCAGGCCGGGGCCCATATAGCCGATATTGCCGTAGCCGCCGGAGAGGCCGGCCAGCGTCGCCTCGCGAAACGTCAGCCCTCCGACCAGCCGGCCTACCAACATCGCCAGCACGAAGGCGGTTACCGTCCCGCAGGTGGTGGCGATCAGGAAGGGTGGATTGTTGAGTTCCGAAAACGGCGTCTTGGACATGATGCCGTACAGCAGCGCCGGCAGCGACACGTACAGCAGGAAGAAGTTCATCCAGGCAAGCCCGGCTTCCGGCAGCCCCCTGGCCTTGCCGCAGGCAAAGCCGATGAAGATCAGGCTGAAATAGGGCAGCGCCAGATTGAGAACGTCGATCATCGGGGCGGGTCTTTTTCGTCATGATTGCCCCGGTCGACACCTCGGACGGTCCAGCCACAGCAAGGGTTAATTCGGCCGTTTGCCTCTAGCATCGGCCACAATCATGGTCTATTCGACCAGACATGATAAAAACGCGTACCGCCAAATTTCAGATCGGTCAGATCGTCCGCCACCGGATCTTTTCGTTCCGGGGCGTGATTTTCGACATCGATCCGGAATTCAACAATACTGAGGAATGGTGGCTGTCGATCCCCGAGGATGTCCGGCCGCACAAGGATCAGCCGTTCTATCACCTGCTCGCCGAAAATTCGGAGTCGGAATACGTCGCCTACGTTTCCGAGCAAAACCTGCTGCCCGACGATTCCGGTGAGCCGATCCGGCATTCGCAGGTCGCCGAGATTTTCGTGAAGGACAAGGCCGGCGGCTACCGGCCGCGGAATCCCTCGCTGAACTAGTTTTGGCTGAATATAGGTCTGGGCAAACAGGCCTGACGCTAAATCAGCCCAAGAAAAAGGCGCCGGACCCGGCGCCTTTTTGCTGTTCAGATATAGGCTGCTTATTTCGCGGCCGGATTGGCGGGAGCCGTACCCGCGGGCTGGTTCGCCTGCAGCTTGGCGCGGGCTTCTTCAGCGCGCTTCTGCAGCTCTTCCTGCAGCTTCTTCTGGTTTTCCTCGAACACCTTCGGATCGGTGGCGGGGCCGTCATAGGCCTTGGCGAAGCTGCCCCCGGTTTCCTGCAGCGGCAGCGGCAGCGTCAGCGCCGCGCCATTGGAATTGATGGCCTGGACCACGAGGTTCTGGCCCTTTTTCATGTTCGCCAGCAGTTCGGGTGTCACTTCGTAATCCGACATGCAGCCGTTCTGGAAGCAGATCACGTAGGGGCTCTGCATCGGCGGGTTGCTGTCGACGATCACGCGGGTGCCGTGGATCAGTTGCATCCCGAGCGGCAGGGTGACGCGCAGGATCTTCTTCGGCTCGCCTTCGGGCTCGATGATCACAGCCGCGATCACGGGCTGACCGGACTCGATGCGGCCGTCCTTGCCGGTGAAGCACACCTGCTTGGCGTTGGCATCCTGGCCCTTGAGGCAGAATTTGGTCCAGGGCGCGTAGATCAATTGAGGAACCTGCTGGTCGGGCTGTGCTCCCGCCGCTGCGGCGGGGGCGCCTGCCGCCGGGGGCGCACCGGCAGCCGGAGGGGCCGCTTGGGCGGCCGGCGCTGCGGGGGCAGCCTTGGGAGCCGCTTTCGGCTTGGCCTTGGGAGCCGCAGCCGGGGCGGCCGGAGCCGGAGCTTGGGCCTGCGCCTCGGAGAGGGTAAACGAGGCGGTCAGTGCGGTAGCCGCCAACAGGGCGAAAACCCGCCCACGCGGCCCGGCCGACGCGGCCAAGATACGGAAATTCATTGCGGAAAACCCTTTCTGAACGGGAGCGCCCGAAACCGCCGCAGGCGCCGAAGACCTGACCGTTGGGGCGGCTGTCTCCTTGCCAAATGAGGCAGTTGCGTGACAGGCCGTGAGCCTTGGCCGATTGCACGTCTTCATACAGCGGCGCGCGGAAAGATCAATGCCGACAACCATCTTTGATGTCCATCAGCGCCGAAATGCAGGCCGCTGTGATACATCTGCGGAAGTGGGAGATATCGAATCAAATCGGCGCGATGGTTGGCGGGTTTCGATGGCCTCGCGCGTTCGGGCGCTTGCCGGTGGCGCCCTCGCCTTCGGCCTGCTGATCGCGGGTGATGCCGGCCAGATCTCGGCAGAGCCAAATCGGGTATCGGCGGAGCCGGGGTACGCCATCGCGATGCACGGTGCGCCGGCGTTACCGGCCGATTACGACCATATGCCCTATGCCAATCCCGACGCCCCGAAAGGCGGCCGGCTGGTACAGGGCCTGCTCGGCACCTTCGACAGCCTCAATCCGCTGATCGTCCGCGGTATCCCCGTGCAGCAGGTCCGCGGCTACGGGTTCGAGCGCGGCTATGTGTATGAAAGCCTGATGACGCGCGGCAATGACGAGGCCTTTACGTTGTACGGCCTGTTGGCCAAGAGCGTCGAGACCGACGACCTCAGAACCTACGTCACCTTCCGTCTGGATCCGCTGGCCCGTTTCTCGGACGGCAAACCAGTGCGCGCCGACGACGTGCTGTTTTCCTGGGCCTTGCTGCGCGACCACGGCCGTCCCAACCACCGCCAATATTATGCGAAGGTCGCCAGGGCCGAAGCGCTGGATGCGCTGACCGTGCGGTTCGATTTTGGCGGCGTTCCCGACCGCGAACTGCCGCTGATCCTCGGCCTGATGCCGATCCTGCCCAAGCACGCCGTCGATGTCGCCACCTTCGAGGAAACCTCGATGGCACCGCCTGTCGGCTCCGGTCCCTACCGCGTCACCGAAGTGAAGCCCGGCGCCAGCGTCACCTTCACGCGCAATCCCGATTATTGGGGCCGTGATTTGCCGGTTAATCGGGGCCTATGGAACTTCGATGAGATCAGGCTCGATTTCTATCGGGAGTCCAACAGTCAGTTCGAGGCCTTTAAACGTGGCCTCTATGATTTTCGCAGCGAAACCGAACCGCTGCGCTGGCACGACGGTTACAACTTTGCCGCGGTGCGCGACGGCGAAGTGATCCGCGACACCATCAAGACCGGGCTGCCGCAGCCGGCGGAATTTTTCGTCTTCAACACCCGACGGCCGCTGTTTTCGGATGTCCGCGTGCGCCGGGCCTTGACCTTGCTGTTCGATTTCGAATGGATCAACCACAACTACTTCTTCGATCTCTATGCGCGCTCGGGCGGCTTCTTCGCCGGATCCGAATTGTCGGCCTATCAAAGGCCTGCCGATGAGCGCGAACGCGAACTGCTCAAGCCATTCGGAACGAATATCGCCCCCGATGTTCTCGACGGCAGCTATCGCCTGCCGGTTACCGACGGGTCAGGCCGCGATCGCATCACGCTGCGCGCCGCACTCACCTTGCTCGCCCAGGCCGGTTACGATCTCGACGGCACGGTGCTGCGGCAACGATCGACCAAAACGCCCTTCACCTTCGAAATCCTGGTGGCCACGCGCGACCAGGAGCGGATCGCGCTGGCCTATACGCGCGATCTCAAGCGCGCCGGAATCGGGGCGACGGTGCGTTCGGTCGATGCGGTTCAATTCGATCAACGCCGGCTCGGGTTCGACTTCGACATGATCGAGAACCGTTGGGATCAATCCTTATCGCCGGGCAATGAGCAATGGTTCTATTGGGGCAGCGAAGCCGCCGACAGTCAGGGCACCCGCAACTACATGGGCGCCAAGAGCCCCGCCATCGATGCCATGATCGCCGCACTGCTGACCGCGCGCGAGCGTCCCGCTTTCGTCTCGGCGGTGCGGGCGCTCGACCGGGCGCTGATGTCGGGTTTCTACGCTATCCCCCTGTTTAACATCAGAGAG
>Ga0210406_10003439_pt1 | contig 17334 bp, 13 predicted proteins | sample IncBWC30MmetaG_FD_155454 | JGI IMG/M metagenome (GOLD analysis project Ga0210406, IMG submission 155454) | Forest soil microbial communities from Barre Woods Harvard Forest LTER site, Petersham, Massachusetts, United States - Inc-BW-C-30-M | ecosystem: Environmental > Terrestrial > Soil >... | reverse complement strand
GTCTCGGGATCGCCCAGACGCGCATTGAACTCCAGCACCTTCGGCCCCTGCGCGGTCATCATCACGCCTGCGTAGAGAAAGCCAGTGAACGGCCGGCCCTCGGCGCGCATGTTCTGAATCGCAGGCTGGATTACTTGGGCCATAATCTCGGCTTTCTGGAAATCATCCAGGATTCTCCCGTCGCAATACGCTCCCATACCGCCGGTGTTGGGACCGGTATCGCCATCGTGGACCGTTTTATGGTCCTGCGTGGGCTCGAGCGGAAGAATGTTCACGCCGTCACTGAGGACGATGAAGCTGACTTCCTCTCCAGCGAGGAACTCCTCGATCACCAAGCTCGAGCCAGTCGTCAGGAGTTGACCGATGCCCTGGTTCGCTCCGGCAGCTGAGTTCGCGATGATTACGCCCTTGCCCGCCGCGAGGCCATCGGCCTTGAGCACCACTGGAAAATCGAACTCGCGCAGTGCCGCGTGTGCTTCCTTCGGCGTGTTCACAGTCGCGAATCGAGCGGTTGGGATACCCGCGCGCAGCATGAACTCTTTCGCGAAGGCTTTGCTCGATTCCAGGCGCGCTGCCGCGGCAGTCGGCCCCACTATGGGCCTTCCTTTCGCTCGAAAAAGATCCACCACGCCGGCGGCCAGAGGGGCTTCCGGGCCCACGACGGTAAGGTCTGCATCGATCGATTCTGCCGCCAGCAGATAGTCGGTCACGGCCAGGCATGTGGCCACGCTGGCTATCCCAGGATTTCCTGGCGCCGCATACAACGCCGACGTCTTCGGGCTTTGCGCCAGCTTCCAGCACAGCGCGTGTTCGCGGCCTCCGGAACCGATCACTAAGATCTTCATGTTTTCTAGAAACTAGCATAGCTGTGCCACACTAAAGGCTGAGCTCGCCCATGAAGTCCTCCAAGTACGACGTGATCGTGGTCGGCGCCGGCCACGCCGGTTGTGAAGCCGCGCGGGCCTGCGCCCGCATGGGCCTTCGCACCGCCATGATCACCATGAACCTGGACCTGATCGCCCAAATGTCGTGTAATCCGGCGGTCGGCGGCATCGCAAAAGGACATCTCGTCCGCGAGATCGACGCGCTCGGCGGCATCATGGGCGAAGTAACCGACGCCGTTGGAATCCAGTTCCGCCTGCTGAATACCAGTCGCGGGCCTGCGGTCTGGTCTCCCAGGGCGCAGTGCGACAAGAAGCAATATCGCATCCGCATGCGTGAAGTGCTCGAGCGCGAGCCGAATTTGAGAATCCTTCAGGCTGAGGTCGCTCAGTTGGTGATTGAGGAAACTCCTGGGCGGCGCGTGACCGGTGTGCTCTTGCGCGATGGGCGCACCGTTTCGAGTGAAGCGGTGATTATTACCACCGGTACATTCCTCAATGGGCTCGCGCACGTTGGCGAGATGAAGTATTCGTGCGGACGGAACGGAGAAGCTCCATCGAATCTCCTCGGCGATCAGCTTCGTACTCTGGAGCTGGCGTGGACCCGCCTCAAGACCGGTACACCCCCTCGTCTGGATGGCCGCACCATAGATTGGTCGCGCTTCGAACCTCAACACGGGGATTCTGAGCCGACACCGTTCTCGTTCTTGACTCCCAGGATTGATCGCGAACAGATTTCATGTTATATATCTTACACTTCTGATAAGACCTTGCAGATTCTTCGGGATAGCATCGCCCGGTCGCCTCTATACAGTGGCCAGATCGAAGGCGTTGGACCTCGCTATTGTCCATCCATCGAAGATAAAGTTGTCAAGTTCCCTGATAAGGCGCGCCATCAATTGTTCCTGGAGCCGGAGGGGTTAGATACCTACGAAGTGTATTTGAACGGTATGTCGACCAGCATGCCGATCGATATCCAGGCCGCCATGGTCGCATCGATTCCGGGCCTCGAAGATGCCGAAATGATTCGGCCCGGATACGCTATCGAGTATGATGCGATCGATCCGCGGGAGTTGAATCACAGCCTCGAAGTGAAATCGATCGGCGGCCTCTTCTTGGCAGGACAAATCAATGGCACATCCGGGTACGAAGAGGCCGGTTGTCAGGGGTTGATCGCCGGCATCAATGCGGCCCGCCGGGTCGGCCGGCTTGATCCCATGATTGTCGGTCGCACCGAGGGCTATACCGGAATCCTGATTGACGATCTGATTACCAAAGGCGCCGACGAGCCTTACCGGATGTTTACTTCCCGCGCCGAGTTTCGCTTGCACCTTCGGATAGACAACGCGGATGAACGGCTGACGCCATTAGGTCGAAATGCCGGTTTGGTAGGCGATGATCGCTGGAATCTGTACATTCAAAAGCAGGCGCAGAAAGAGCGGCTATTCAAGCTGCTGGAGACTACGCGCCTGGATCCTGCCACCTTTGGATGCATCGATGGTTTTTCGGAAGATCGTCCGACATTGATGCAATGGCTGCGACGCCCTGAAGCCAAGATAAAGGCCTTGGCTCCCTGGATTCGGCAAAGCTGCACCGAAGACTTGGTCCATGGTGTCCTCGCTACTATTGAGACGGAGGCCAAATATGCTGGCTACATCGCCCAACAGGAGCGGCAAATCGATCGCCTCCGGGATTCCGAGCGTCGTCGGATTCCGGCCGAGTTTGAATTTTCGCAAATCCCTGGGCTTTCTACTGAGGCGAAACAGAAGCTGGAGCGGGTTCGGCCAGAAACCTTAGGGCAGGCGGGCCGGATTCCCGGAATTACTCCCGCCGCCATCGCGGTGCTGGACGTCTATTTGAGCATCGGTGCCCACGCCTGAGAAAACGCCGCCTCCGGGTTGGTTTCGAGCGCTGCTCGAAAAAGAATTGCAGCCTTGGCTCACACTTTCTGACGATCAGATCCGCCAGCTTTGGGAACATTACGAGGTCCTACTACGCTGGAATGAACGCATCAATCTGACGTCGATCCCTCCTGGCGAGGAGATGGTAATCCGGCACTTCTGCGAGTCGCTTTTCTTTGCCGCGCACCTGCCGGTCGCGCCGCCAGGAACTTCGATCTTGGATATGGGTTCAGGGGCAGGGTTTCCCGGTGTCCCGCTCGCCATTTTACGGCCTGATTTGAGGATAACGCTGCTCGAGTCGCACCAACGCAAAGCTGTATTTCTCCGGGAATCAACCCGCGGGCTGCCTAATATCTCGGTGTTAGCTCGGCGGGCGGAATCCGTGTCCGGGCGATTCGATTTGCTAGTATCTCGGGGCGTCGATGCTCGAGACGTCCTCAAGAGCATTCCTCGATTGGCCTCCAAAGTTGGCCTTATGTTGGGCCAAGACGATTTTTCTGTTATTCAATCTGCAGCGGACATTGCGTGGTCGGTACCGGTTCAGTTACCTTGGGGAGACCGTCGGTTGTGCGTATTTGGAGAAGTTCCACGTGGAACGTAGGGAGATTTGGGTGGTGGGACCCCACAACCAGGATTTGTTTCACGTGGAACGTCGGAGTAGACTTGGCCAAAGTAATAGCGATTGCAAATCAAAAGGGGGGCGTGGGCAAGACCACCACAGCCATCAACCTCAGCGCCTCGCTCGCTGCGAATGACCTACGCGTACTTCTGGTCGATTCGGATCCCCAAGGTAACGCCACCACCGGCCTAGGCATTGCTAAGGGAGAAGAACGACCAACCCTTTATCAGGTTCTGCTTGGGGAAGAAGAAATCGCCAACGCCATCGTTCATAGCGAATTTGAAGGACTCGATATTATACCCTCGGATAAGAATCTGGTCGCAGCCAATATCGAGTTGGTCGAGCTGGAAAACCGGGAATCCCGGCTGCGCGACAAGCTCGAGCCGGTTCGTGCTCAGTATCACTTTATCCTGATCGATTGCCCTCCGGCCCTGGATCTTCTCACGCTGAATGCCATGGTGGCGTCCGACACAATTTTGATCCCGATCCAGTGTGAGTTTTTCGCGCTGGAAGGTATCTCCCAGCTCCTCGATACCATCGAGCGCGTTCGTGAGTCTTTCGGGCGCGACCTCAAAGTGGAGGGCGTTTTACTCACCATGTATGACGATCGCACTAATCTCACGCGTCAAGTGGAGCAGGATCTTCGCAATTTCTTCGAAGATGCCGTCTTCAAGACCGTGATACCTCGCAGTGTTCGTTTGGCTGAAGCCCCCAGCTTCGGTAAGCCTATTATTTTCTATGACGTACGCTCCCGTGGGGCGGAGAGCTACATCCAGCTAGCAAAAGAGGTCCTCGCCAATGAACAAAAAGCCGGAGCAACGCAGGGTCTTGGGTAAGGGCCTTTCAGCGCTTCTACCCAGAAAGCCGCTTCCCATGCCGCAGCCGACAACTGCGCAGGAGCCCGCTGCAGGAAGCCGGATCGCTTTAGTCCCCATATCAGAAATCGAGCCCAACCCCCTCCAGCCGCGCACGATTTTCGACGCTGGCCGCCTCCAGGAGCTTGCTAACTCTATAGAAACACATGGGATAGTTCAACCGATTCTCATCCGAAGAAGAGATTCCCATTTCGAGCTGATCGCCGGCGAGCGCCGTCTCAGAGCGGCCAAACTGGCAGGACTGGCCGAGGTTCCGGCCATTATTCAAGACTACGCAGACGACCGCGTGCTTGAAATCGCCCTCATCGAGAATATTCAGCGCGAGGACCTGAATCCCATCGAAACCGCTCAGGCGCTTGAACGTTTGTCCCGCGAAATGAACCTCAGCCACGAAGAAATAGCCAACCGCACCGGCAAAGATCGCACCACCATCACCAACATGATTCGGCTTCTCCGCCTGCCAGCCGACGTCCAACTTCTGGTCGCTGAGCGGCGGTTATCCATGGGACATGCCCGAGCGATCCTGGGGCTTGCTAAGCCTGAACATCAGACGCAACTCGCTGAGAAGTCAGCCGCGCAGGGCTTTTCCGTCCGTCAGGTGGAGCGTCTGGTTAAGAAAATCAACGAGCCGAGAGATCCTTCCGAGACGCCTCTCCAAGACCCCAACATCCGGGCGGCGGTCGCCGACCTCGAGACAGCGCTCGGAACCCGGGTCCGAATCATTGAAAAAAGCGACCAGCGCGGCCGAATCGAGATCGAATATTACTCGCAGGAAGACCTCCAGCGAGTTTACGAACTGATTCTGCCTACACGGAAGGAATAAATAATGGTGCCGGCGGCAGGACTCGAACCTGCGACCTGCGGATTATGAGACCGCCGCTCTAACCACCTGAGCTACACCGGCAAGCCAAGCGCTTTCTTAAGGGTAGGCGGAGGTCCCGCCGCGTGTCAACCCAAGGGGCCTAAAGCATTAAAAGGCTTGACAGATAAGCCACATTACGTTATCTTAATAGTGGAGTTGGGAGGCAGTAGCTTTCCCGACCGACACGAAGTGAACCGTAGGAGGTTGTTTATCGACTACGATTGCCTATCAGGGCGACTACCGGCCTGACTCCACTTGCTTTACCGGGGCGGATGAAAGCAGGGTGGGAAAAATAGCCCCACCAAGCTAGCGGTGCCTACACCGTGTCTCAAATTGCCGCGGCGAACATAGCGGGGGTCGGCGGTCGCCCTGAAACTCCTCTCAGTGCATTTGACAGCTTCTTTTCCCGTCCAGTAGATTCGTTCTAGTGCAGCTTCCGGTAATTGAATTTCGCAGTGTCTCCAAGACCTATCCGATTTACTCCACCCCCAGTGCTCGCCTCAAAGAACTAGCTTTCCTGAATCGAAAATCATTTCACCGCGATTTTGTTGCGTTACGCGATGTATCGTTCGCAATCCCTCGCGGCGAGACCTTCTGCATTGTGGGAGAGAACGGCTCTGGGAAAAGTACGCTGCTCCAAATGGTCGCCGGGATTTTGCATCCCACCAAAGGCGAGGTGACCGTGCGAGGTCGCGTGGCTGCATTGCTCGAGCTCGGCTCCGGATTCAACCCCGAATTCAGCGGCCGCGACAACGTCTACGTGAACGCCGCGATCCTCGGCCTCTCTCGCCGGGAGATCGATGCGAAGTTCCACCAGATCGAAGAATTTGCAGAAATCGGCGACTTCATGGATCAGCCGGTTAAGACCTACTCCAGCGGCATGGCCGTCAGGCTAGCGTTCGCCGTGGCGATCCACGTCGATCCCGAGATTCTGCTGGTCGACGAAGCGCTCTCGGTTGGCGATATATATTTCCGGCAGCGCTGTATGCGTAAGGTTCATGAAATGCGAGGCGGTGGCGTGACCATCCTTTTCGTATCGCACTCCATGAGCGAGGTCAAATCGATCGGCGACCGCACCATGTGGCTGGACGCTGGTAGAGTGAGGCAGCTCGGCGCAAGCGATGACGTCGTCACGTATTATATGGCCGCGATGGTCGAAAAGGATAACGCGTATCTCACCACGGCCCATCGCAACGCCGAGAAAATTCCACATGCTCCGGTACGTGCGCCCGAAGTGGTCGAAACCATCCCGAATATAGACCATCGCTTTGGCGATGGCCGCGCTGAAGTGATCGGGATCGCGGTCCTCGATCTGGCCGGCCAGCCGGTCTATATTCTGGAGCCGTCGTCCGACATCGTGGTCCGCATCAGCGTTCGCGCTCACGAGGATATTACACTTCCGATAGTAGGATTCATGATGCGCAATCATATGGGACTCGATTTCGCGGGCACCAACACCGCCAGGGAAAGCTTCGATTTTCCTCCTATGGCAGAGGGTGATGTCTACACCGTCGATTTCCACATTCAACTTCCCGAGCTCTACCCTTCGTCTTTTTCTTTCTCGCCCGCGATTGCCGACGGCACACTCCATTCCTACAAAACCTGCGATTGGGTCGACAACGCAATCGTTCTCCAGATGGGCCCAGCCGAAGGCGAGATCTACGGCCACGTGCACTTGCCCTGTCGCGTTGAATTGAACCGCTGCCTGGTTAACGCCGCGCCCGCCCTTACCCACGCGGAGCCCAGCGTTGGTTGAATTCACCGGCGAGCGCGTAATTCCGGGCCAGGTGAATGACGATTTGTGGAGCGAACACATCGCGCGCTACGCCTACGCTCGCCGCTACGCAGAAGGGCGTCGAGCTTTAGACGCAGGCTGCGGAACCGGCTATGGATCGGCCGAGCTGGGGCAGTCAGCCATCAGGGTTACAGGCCTGGATGTGGCGCCGGAGCCGATCGCGTTCGCGCGCGCCACTTATCCGATTCCTGGTTTGCATTTCGTTGTTTCCTCCTGCGCGGCGCTGCCTTTCCCGCCTAACAGTTTCGATCTGGTGGTGGCGTTCGAGGTGATCGAGCATCTGCCAGACCACCGATCATTCGTTCAAGAGTGCGCTCGTGTGCTCACGCACCACGGTTTATTTATCGTCTCCTCGCCCAACAAGAAGTATTACGCCGAGACCCGCGCGAAGACCGGCCCCAATCCCTATCACGTACACGAGTTCGAAGCACGCGAATTCGTGGAAGAACTGTCCGGAGTGTTCCAGAACGTTCGCCTGGTGTTGCAGAATCGGATCGAGTCTTTCGCATTTCATCCGGCCTCGAGCTTTTGGCCGGCCGAGGCGCGCATCGACGGCGGCGGTGGCAATGCCGAAGACGCGCATTTCCTGATTGGGTTGTGTTCGTTCGGCCCGCTGCCCGAGCCAACGTCCTTCGTCTATGTTCCTCGCGCGGCGAATCTGCTGCGCGAACGCGAGCAGCACGTCCAGCTTCTGGAGCAGCAGCTCATCGATACCAAGAAATGGCTGGCCGACACACAGAACGAGCGCGATTCCCTTCTCGATCTGTTTCGAAAACAAAAGGAGGAGCTGGACGATCGTACGCATTGGGCCCAGCAGCTCAGCGCGGAGCTCGAGGCCTCCGGACAGCGCATCGTTGAGTTACAGAAAGAACTGGATGCTGTCGCGTCAGGTTATGAAGCCAGGGTGAATGAACTGGAAACTGAGAATCGCGCCAAGACCGAATGGGCGCTTGCCACCGAAGCGCGTTTCATGCAGGAACTCCAAGCGCGCGGACGTGAGCTGGCGGAGTGCGTGCGTTTGCTCCAAGTCGCGGAAGTGACGGTCGAAGAGCGCACGCTGTGGGCGCAGCGCGTAGAAGCGCAGCGTGAAAAACTTGAGTTTCAATTAAGCATGATTCGGGCCTCGCGCTGGATCAAGCTGGGTCGAAAATTCGGAATTGGCCCGCTTATCGAGCCGCAGTGAAGACATTTCTGAATATTATCTGGCGCCTGATCAAGTCGCTCCCGCTGCTGATCGTCTCTCCGGTTCTGCTTTTGGCCGCAATTGTCGCGATTGGCGCTGCTGACTTGCTCGCATCGCTTCGAAGAAGGCCGCCGGCGCCTCAAGATGAACGGCCGGCCAACGCTGCGGCGACCATCGTAATTCCCAACTGGAACGGCCGCGATCTTCTCGCGAAATACCTGCCGTCGGTGATCGACGCCACGGTCGGTATTCCCGAGAACGAGATCATCGTAGTCGACAATGCCTCCGAAGACGGCAGCGCCAAATTCCTGCGCGAGCAGTTTCCCGACGTTCGCGTGCTGGCGCTCGGCCGGAATCTGGGTTTTGGAGGTGGATCGAACGAGGGCTTTCGGGCCGCGAAGAACGACATCGTCGTGCTGCTCAACAGCGACATGCGCGTCCAGCCGGACTTTCTCGCCCCACTGCTCGAAGCCTTTATCGACGAAAAGATATTCGCGGTCTCTTGCCAGATTTTCCTCACCGATCCGGCCAAGCTGCGCGAAGAAACCGGGCTAACGCAAGGCTGGTGGGAGAACGGAGGACTGCGCGTGCGGCATCGCGTCGACCCAGCAATTACCGGCGCGTTCCCGTGCTTTTACGGCGGCGGCGGATCCTGCGCATTCGATCGCCACAAATTTCTGGAGCTGGGTGGCTTCGATGAGTTGCTCCGGCCCTTCTATCTCGAAGACACCGATCTCGGCTACGAAGCTTGGAAGCGCGGTTGGAAAGTGCTGTACCAGCCTCGCAGTGTCGTATATCACGAACACCGCGGCACGATTGGCAAGCATTTCTCGAAGCAACAGATCGATCGGGTCCTCAAGAAGAATTTCATCCTGTTCTGCTGGAAAAACATTCACGAGTGGCGGCGCCTCTGGTCACATTTCTTCTTCGCGTTCGCCGGAGCGGTGCTCAGCGCGTTCTTTGGCGACTCACCGGAGCGGGCCAGCCTCGCCGGACTGTGGCGGGCATCACTCCAACTGCCGGCCGCGCTCCGATCGCGCGCGCGTGCACGTAGCCTGGCGGTCATCACCGACAGCGAGGCTTTCCGGAGGCCGATGGGCGGCTATTTCCGCGACCGTTTCACAGAAACGCCGCGCAGTCCCGAGAAGCTCAACGTATTGTTTGTTTCGCCGTATCCGATTTGCCCGCCCGTCCACGGCGGCGGTGTGTTCATGTACCAGACGGCGCTCGAACTAGCCCCGCTCTGTTCGCTACACCTCCTAATTCTGCTCGACCACGATTATGAGCGCTGGCATCACTGGGAGCTCGAAGAAAAAGCAGCTTCAGTCGAATACCTGACCCGGATGGAAGGCCAGCCGAAAGAGTTCGGCTCAATACTTCCGTTTGCGGTTCGCGAGTTCGCCAATGCCGATCTCGAATGGCTGATCCATCGGCAAATCTATTTGCGCGAGGTCGATGTGGTGCAGCTTGAATACACCGCGCTCGGCCAATATTTCTCCGACTTCCGCCGCCTCGCCTGCGTGCTGTTCGAGCATGACATCTATTTCCAGTCCATTAGCCGTGGACTCGCCGGCATGCCGGGACTGATCCGAAAAACAAAGGCCACGTTCGAGTATCTCCGTTCTCTGCGGTACGAACTGAGCATTCTGCCGCGCTTCGATCGCATTCAAGTGTGCAGTCCCGAAAATGGCGGCTACTTGTTGTCATTCTTGCCGGAGCTGCGCGGCAGGCTCGACGATAACCGCGCCGGCATCGCGACCTCGCGCTACCAGTTTCAGCCAGACGGCCGCGAGCCTTACACCATGCTGTTCCTCGGGAGCTTTCGCCACACGCCTAATCAGGAAGCGTTGGACTGGTTTGCATTCAAAGTGTTGCCGACTATTCTTGAGCGCTGTCCTAAGGCGCGTCTGGTGATCGTGGGCGCAGAGGCGCCGCCTCGTCATTCCCTGCCCGACCTTCCCGAAAATATCGAGCTGCGCGGATTCGTGGAAGATGTCCGCGAGCCATTGGCGCGCTATGCCGTGTTCGTATGTCCGATTCTGAGCGGCTCGGGAATGCGAGTGAAATTGCTGGAGGCGTTTTCCGCCGGAATTCCAGTCGTGTCCACTCGCATAGGCGCCGAGGGCCTAGCTACCCAGGACGGCGAGATCTGTGCGTTGGCGGATGATCCAGTGGAGTTCGCCTCGAAGATCATCGATTTATTCAACGATGCCGAGAAAGCCCGGGAAATGGCACGCCGGGCTCGCGAGCAAGTGGTGGCGACGCGCGACATGGGCGTGTTGACCCGGCAACTGGTCGAGAGCTACCGAACAGTTCTGCGATTGAAGCGCGGCTAAACTACAGTTATGGCCGAAGTAAAGAAGCGGAATCTGGTCGAGACTGAGTCCATCCTCGATGAAGAAGATGAATCAACGCTAGATGCGTTTGATCGTGGAATTCGAGCTGCTGATGAAGGCAGGGTCGTGTCCTTCGAAGAAGCCCGGCGGCGGGTGCGTGAGTGGCTTACGAGATCCTCTTCTCAGAAGACGCGCTCCTAGACTTAGACTTAGAGAGCATCCTGGATTTTATCGTCAACGATAAACCCCAAGCCGCCGAACGGTTCGGCACGGCCTGCGGGAAAAGCGATGCTCGTTAGATTAGCGTAAACCTATTCGCTGGGCTGCTTCTTATCACTCAAATCCAGCTTCAAGCGCTTCACTACCTTCTCGGCGGTCTTGCTCAACTCCCCGGGAGTCGTGTCCTTGGGCGGCTCGAACACCGACCACAGCACGTTGCGGCTTTTACGATCCACGATGAAGAGATTTCCCTTTCCGCGTGCGCCTGAGTTCACGCGTTGCGCGCCGGCGCCAAGGTCCAGAGTATTCTTCTTGCCATCCGCCTTGGGCTTGTCTTCATCCACCGGCGGGGGCGGCGGCGCGGGAGGCGCGGGCGGAGGATACAGCTCACTGAGCTTGGTCTCGAAGGATTCACCCAGACGATCAGTGATGATCGCATCTGCCTTTTTCGGATCGGTCACAACCTGAAACACACCGGACGCCGTGATCTGGTTCGCGAGAAACTGGTCCATGCCGCCGGTCATCGCCAGAATATAGACAGTATTCACTTGCTTGAGTTGCGGGTTCACGGCGGCGAAGGTAAGCATGGCAGCGCCCAGAACAAGGCCACAAAATAACTTCATGAGAACATGGTACCAGCGCCCGCAACAGCCGCGGCGCAATGCCCCACTGTGTATAAATCGGCCCGCATCACGGTGATCATCCCGTGCCTGAACGAAGAGCAAGGAATCGAGCGCGTTCTCGGGCGCATGCCGGAGTTCGTCGATCAAGTGATTGTAGTGGACAACGGATCCACCGACCGCACTTCTGACGTAGCGCGTTCCTTGGGCGCCGAGGTGATTCGCGAGCCGGTCCGCGGTTACGGACGAAGCTATAAGCGAGGATTCGCATCGGCCACCGGCGACCTGATCGTCACCCTCGATGGCGATCACAGTTATCCCCCGGACGCGATCTCGTACCTGATTGAAGCCTTTCTGCACCTGGATGTGGATTTCCTCAACGCCTCGCGTTTCCCCGTGCGCGATCGCCAGGCCATGAGTTTCAAACATAAGTTCGGTAACTGGATTCTCTCGCTGGCCATGTCGATGCTGTACTTCCGCTGGGTTCGCGACTCGCAATCCGGCATGTGGGTGTTCCGGCGATCGATCTTGAAAGAGATGCAGCTCGAATCCGACGGCATGTCGTTCTCCGAAGAAATCAAGATCGAGGCGTTGAAAAGCTCCCGCATTCGCTTCGCCGAAATCTCGATCCTTTACTCTTCCCGCCTGGGCGAGATCAAGCTGAACCCCTGGCGCGACGGGTTCTATAATCTCTGGTTCCTGGTGAGGAAGCGCTTTCGGCGGCGCGCGTCATAATGCCGCACCAAGTCGCCGTGGTCATCCCCAATTGGAATGGGGCCGCGCTGCTGGGGAATTTACTAGGGCGGCTCCGGCGGCAAACCCATCCCATCCATCGGATCATTGTCGTCGACAACGGCAGCGGCGACAATTCGGTGGAGGTGTCGAGGAGCGCCGGCGCCGAGGTCATCGAGCTTCGTAAAAACACTGGCTTCAGCCACGCGGTAAACTGCGGAATCCGATCGGCCGGCTCCGGCTGGATCGCGGTTATGAACAACGACGTCGCCCCACAACCCGATTGGCTGGCTAAACTGATCGACCAGGCAGAGTTAAATAAAGCCTGGTTTGCCACCGGCAAATTGTTGGATGCCATGCGTCGCGACCGCATCGATGGCGCCTTCGATGCGATTTGCCGCGGGGCTTGCGCCTGGAGATGCGGCCACGGGCGCCCCGATTCGCCGCTCTGGAACCAGCCGCGGGAGATTGGCTTCGCTCCATTCACAGCGGCGGTCTTTCGCTGGGAATTGTTCCAGGAGATCGGACTGTTAGACGAAGATTTCGAGTCCTATCTGGAAGACATCGATTTCGGTATCCGCTGTGCGACGGCTGGGCGTCAGGGAATCTACGTTCCCGAGGCGGTCGCCTATCATCAAGGCAGTGCGACTCTCGGCCATTGGCATCCCGACACGGTGAGAAAAATCGCTCGAAATCAACTTCTGCTGATAGCGAAACACTATCCGCGGCAGTGGATCTTAAAGTATGGTTGGCCGGTCTTCGTCGCCCAGGGTCTGTGGGGAATTGTCGCGCTACGCCACGGGGCTGCTGTCGCATACCTGAAAGGCAAATCGGAGGGCATACGGCGATTTCGATCGGCCCGAGGAACATCCCCGGCCAACCTTTCGGCTATCGTCGAGCGCAGTGAAAGAGAGATTCAAGACCTGCAGCGATTGACAGGTTTCGACCTTTACTGGAAACTGTACTTCGCGCTCACGTGAGCCGGGCATGAATCAGACCGGGGTGGTGGTCGTGACTTACAACTCGGCGGACGTCATCGGACGGTGCCTGGATTCCTGCGCGGGCCTTCCGGTTGTTGTGGTTGACAACGCTTCTCGTGACGCCACGCGAGATTTGGTCCGCGGGCGCCCATCTGTCAGGCTGATCAGTAACCCGAGCAACCGGGGCTTCGCGGCAGCCGTGAACCAGGGCGTCGAAGTCCTCGACACGGAACTCGTTCTGCTGCTCAATCCGGATACCGAGCTCGTCACACCCATCGATCCGATCGCTCAAGCTTGCACCCGGGAAGGCGTGGGAGCGGCTGGAGGAAGGTTGGTGGACGCGAGCGGCCAAGTCCAGTCCGGTTTCACGCTGCGCCGCTTTCCAACGCCTGCGGCATTGATGTTCGAAGTCTTGGGTATCAATCGCATGCTCCCACGGAATCCCGTGAACCGGCGTTACCGATGCCTGGACGTGGATCTCGACCAACCCTCCGAAGCCGATCAGCCGCCGGGCGCGTTCCTGATGTTTCGGCGCGATCTGTGGCAGCGGTTGGGCGGTTTTGACACACAATTTCATCCGTTGTGGTTTGAAGACGTCGATTTCTGCAAGCGGACCCGCAATTTGGGCTTGAAAATCCAATATGTACCGCAAGTAATCGCGCGCCATCGGGGTGGCCATAGCGTTGCTGGGCTGGACTGGGGATGCCGCCAAGTCTACTGGTATGTTAGCCTTCTAAAGTACGCCTCTAAGCACTTTCGGCCGTACGCATACAGGGGAGTGACCGCGGCTGTCGTGCTAGGTTCCATTGTTAGAGCGGCGATCGAGATGGTTCGGTGGAGAAGCGCAAGGCCGCTCAAAGTCTACGCGAAGATTGCAGAGATCGCGGGACGCAGCATGCTTTCCGGCCGTGTTGGGGACGCGGAGTGTTCGGGAAATTATACGAAGGCAGTAGGGTGAACGCAGTTAGTCAAAATTAGAAATAGAGACACGACTCACATACATGTCCGATAACGATAGGGTTTCGGTAACAATAGTCACATATAACAGCGGCCGATTTATTAAAAGGTGCCTGGAATCTGTCTTGGCGCAGCGCTATGCCCATAAGGAAATCATCGTCATCGACAATGCATCCTCGGACGGCACGGTGGATATCCTGGAGCAATTCGAGGATCGCTGCCAAATAATTTACAACGATGAAAACATCGGGTTTGCCGCCGCGCAGAATCAAGCCATTCACGCCAGTACCGGTGAGTGGGTCCTGACTCTGAACCCGGATGTTTTGCTGCTGCCGAATTTTATCCGCGCCCTGGTTGAGGCCGGGGAATTCGATCCGAAGGTAGGGACGGTCTGCGGAAAGCTGCTGACCATCCTGGCCACCTTCGATCTTCCGGACAAGCCGCTGGTGGATTCCACCGGCATCTACTTTACCCCCATGCTGCGTCATCTGGATCGCGGCAGCCAGGAAGTCGATAACGGCCACTATCTGAAACACGAATATGTTTTCGGCGCGACCGCCGCAGCGGCGCTGTATCGCCGGGAGATGATCGACGACATTTCGATCGGCGAAGAATTCTTCGATCCCGATTTCTTCGTCTACCGGGAAGACGCCGATGTCGCCTGGCGGGCGCAGTTGCTGGGTTGGAAATGTATCTATAGTCCCCATGCGCGCGGTTATCACGTGCGCAAAGTGCTTCCCGGCAACCGGCGGGCGCTGCCGTCCGGGATCAACATGCACTCGGTGAAAAACCGCTTCCTGATGCGCTTGAAAAACATGACAGGCGATCTTTACAAGCGCAACTGGCTATCCATCACGGCTCGGGATATCGTGGTCTTCGGCGCCTGCCTGGTGCGCGAGCAGAGTTCACTCAAAGCGTTCTGGTATGTCACGCGAAACTGGAAGCGCATAATGGCCAAGCGCCGCGAAATCATGAGCCGCAAGCGCGTGGACGACGATTACATCGCCAGTTGGTTCCGCTATAAGCCGGTGAGCAGTCCAGCCGGTAAATCGCGCGCCTTGGCTCGTTCGAAGATGGCGGGAGATTAACGCCCAGGAGGCAGAAGGCAGTCGGCAGAACGCAGCCAGCCGCGAGGATTGCGATTCTCGGCACGCGTGGAATTCCCGCGCGCTATGGAGGCTTCGAGACTTTTGCCGAAGAGCTTTCCACGCGTTTAGCGGAGCGTGGGCACCAGGTCGCCGTCTATTGCCGCGAGCGGCCTTCCGAGCCGATTTATCGCGGTGTGCGGCTGATTTATTTGCCGACCTGGCGGCACAAGTATTTCGACACCCTGGTCCATACCTTCCTGTCCACGATTCATTTGATCTTTCGCCGGGCGGATGTAGCCCTCTATTGCAACGCCGCGAATGCGATCTTCACTTTCTGGCCCCGGCTCGCCGGAATGCCCGTAGCGCTGAATGTCGACGGATTGGAGCGCAAGCGCCGCAAGTGGAACCGGCTGGCAAAGACCTGGTACTTGATTTCCGAGCGCTTGGCCACGTTTTGCCCGAATGTGGTGGTGACCGACGCCAGGAAGATCTCCGATTATTATCTGGAGCGCTACGGCCAGCACTCCGAATTCATCCCATACGGCGCGGAGCTGGGCAAATTGGAAACCGTAGGTGTGTTGGACCAGCTCGGCCTCGAGCGCGGCCGATATTTTCTGTACGTCAGCCGCCTGGAGCCAGAGAACAATGCGCTGGCCGTGCGCGAGGCTTTCGAGAAATTAAACACTGAAATGAAGCTGGCCCTCATCGGCGACGCGCCCTACGCCGAGGAGTACATCCAGCGCGTGCGAGCCACCAAGGATCCGCGAGTCCTGATGCCGGGCGCGATCTACGGTCGCGGTTATCACGAGCTGCTATCGCACTGCTACGCCTACATCCACGCTACCGAGGTCGGCGGCACGCATCCGGCTCTGATCGAAGCCATGGGACGCGGTGCAGTAGTGCTGTACCTGAACACGCCCGAAAACGCCGAGGTGGCGGGCGATGCTGGAATCCGGTTCGAGGCCGGTGATTTGGTCTCGAAGCTGGATCTGGTCCTCAAGATGCCGGAAACCGAGCGCGCGGAGCGGGGCCGCCGGGCGATGGAGCGTGTGGCGGAGCGGTATAGTTGGGATAGGGTGACGGAAGACTACGAAGCCCTGCTGCTCCGCATGCGACAGAAACGCCAAAAAAGATAATTATGCAGTGGTTGGGACTCATACTTTTCGTGGCCGCTTACTTCGCGCTGATGCGCTGGATCCTGCCCAAATTCGGCGTGCCCACCTGAATGTCCGGCTCGTGCGACGTCGAGTCTCGACGCCCGAAAGCGCCGGCCAACCAGACTAGCAAGGATCACGCGATTAGGCCCTAGGGCCGCAGCCCGCCGAAGAACACCTGGATGTCCTCGGCCAGCAATTCGGGCTCTTCAGCGGCTGCGAAATGGCCGCCGCGCGGCATATCGGTCCAGCGTTGGATGTTGTATCCGCGCTCGATCCACTCGCGTGGCGGAAACGGCGCTTCCTTGGGAAATCGAGCTATGGCGCACGGCACGCGCACGAACTCCCCCTTCTGGAAGTGAACCGGCGCCCTCTTGGTCTCATGATACAGGCGGAACGAGGAATGCACGGTCTGGGTCATCCAGTATAGCGTCACGCCGGTTAGCAGCTCGTCCTTCGTGAAGCGGCGTTCGACATCGCCATCGCAGTCCGCCCAATCGCGAAACTTTGCGATGATCCATGCCGCCAGTGCTGCTGGGGAGTCGTTCAGACCATAGGCGGCGGTGAGCGGTTCATTGCGCTGCACATGCGCATAGGCGCCCCAGTCGGTGTACCAGCGAGCAGCCTCATCCACATACGCCTGTTCCACGGCGGACGGCTTAGTATCCGGTTCAAGATAAGGCCGGTACGAACCCGGAATAAAGTTGAGATGAACGCCGATCATCCGCTCGGCATGACGCAGTCCCAAAATAGTCGAAACGCTGGCGCCGAAATCGCCCCCTTGCGCTGCGAAGCGATGGTATCCCAGCTCGGTCATCAGTCCGGCCCACAGATCCGCGATCCGAAAAAGATTCATGCCGGACTTGGTAGGCCGGTCGGAAAACCCAAACCCCGGTAGCGACGGGACGACCACGTCGAAGGAGTCGGTCAGCAGCGGCAGGATCTTCAACATCTCGAGAAAAGACCCAGGCCAGCCGTGTGTGATTATCAGCGGCATTGGCGACGGACCTTTGCCCCGCTGATGGAGGAAGTGAATGCCGACTCCATCCACCATGCAGCGATAGTGATGAAAACGCGCAAAGCGGGCGATTCTAGCTTTCCAGTCGAACTCGTCCTTCCAATAGCTGCAGAT
>Ga0210406_10003438_pt1 | contig 17334 bp, 19 predicted proteins | sample IncBWC30MmetaG_FD_155454 | JGI IMG/M metagenome (GOLD analysis project Ga0210406, IMG submission 155454) | Forest soil microbial communities from Barre Woods Harvard Forest LTER site, Petersham, Massachusetts, United States - Inc-BW-C-30-M | ecosystem: Environmental > Terrestrial > Soil >... | reverse complement strand
GATCATGGCGGGCAAGACGAGGATCAAGGCGGCCTTGACGAACAGTAGCCCTACGAAGCCGGTCGGCTGTTAGCCCGCATTATCCACGACAGGCTGGCGGATGTAGCTTAATATCTGATGTCGTGCGGAAGTTGGTTATCGAAGCCGATTCGCGCGATTTCAGGAAGGCCACACCCGCCATGAACGATCCGAGCACGTCATCTGGCGGCGCACATAGTCGATGGTCGCCGGGTTTTGGTCCATCTGCGGCGATGCGGACGATGAGCTGAGGCGGGTGACGATCTGCTGGCTGGCGAGCAACGCATTTTCGTGCCTGCTACTTGAAACCGCGAAAATGAGAGTGGATCAATCTGACTCTTGAGTCCGGTAGGTAGCATACGGGCCGAAGCGACTAACGGGCTCGGCAGGCCAAAGGTAGCGATAGGCGTCAAGATCAAATATCCGCAAACCAATAGCGGTGATCCGCCGGCCGCCCCACGAATTTGAGCGGTACACGAATGCGGTCAAGGCGGCACATTTTCGCTGTTTTTGCGCCTGGTCTGTAGAGCGGTAGGTAGTTCCACCCATTGCGAAGTTACCATCATCACATACGCTGTCGGGAGAGCATAACGCTCTAAGGGTTCAGTGCGGCAAGATTCCAAGTCTGTGAATTCTATGCACAGGTAAATTATACTGAACGGAAGCACAAAATGAAGGGTAATTAACATGAAAAACTTAGCGTCGATTGCTCTTGGAGGAGCGGGTCTATTTTTCATGGTACTTCCGACGACGAGCTATGCCCAAGATTGTAGGGGCCTGCGCTATGCATGTGAGCACAAGGACGAACTCGGTTTACAAGGAGCGGGAACCTGCCGACGATATAGAGAACAGTGTTCCGATTTCGGCGGCGGTGGCGTCGCTAATAGATGTGCTCAGCTGCGTTGGGCTTGCGAACACAAGGACGAACTCGGTTTGCAAGGAGCTGGGACCTGCAGGCGCTATAGAGAAGCGTGCCAATAGGGAGTTAAAAGCCGCAGGCATTTGATGATGGTCTTACGCCGCGCAACGGCAAGTTTTCGACATACCGGATCCAACCTCTCACCCCGCGGTTTCTTCACCACGCCGCCATCGCGGCTAGAGGCGATAGACTGGTTCCAAGATCGCTGGTTCAGTCGCAGATTTCCGTCCGGCCGGTTCGAAGAAAATCCAGGAAGCCGATGCCTCGGCATCGCAATGTCTGTTGCAGGCTCAACAAGATGCAATAGTCGGTCGTACCCTTCGGCGTGCTGGTCACAATAACGTTTCGGAGGCGGGTGAAGGCCCGCACAGCGTGCTCAGCGTTATTGTTGTTCCACGGCACGCCGTCATGGTTCAGAAACGTGAACAGCTTAGCATCGTTCTTCTCAATTCGCCTCTTGAGGGCTGCCCCCGCTTCGGTCACGCACGGGAGGGCGGCCACGTCCGCTAGGAACTGGGCGGCCGAGCGTTTGTGCTTGCCGAGATGGTATTTCTTCAAACCGTATTTGTCGACGGTATCCACGATTTGCCGAAGAAGGATCCCAAATCGCTGGGCGATGAAGGTGAGTTCTTCGTTGAACGGGTGCTTCAAGACCTCCTCGTTGATATCGCGTATGAGGTGGATAAGGCATTTCTGTTGCTGACACGGCATGCCGTCGTATCCGGCGTAAAAGTCGCTCACCAACACTCCATTGAACCCTGTCAGCACCCCGTCCAAAATCGATGCTTCGCGTGACGGCGAATAAACGTACGCGACGTTAGTCAGATTGGCGAAGATCCAGACGTAATGGCCGCCGCCGTGGACGACCCCCTTTGTCTCGTCGGCGTGAACGACCGGACCGGTGGCGATTTGATGAAGGATGGCGCGGTATGTCGACCCGTATTTCAGCGCCATCTCCTCTTTGATGCTATGCACCTTTGAGCCAAGAATGGGTATTCTGAAAACAGTTGCAAGGTGCTCGCGGACCTTCTCGATCGACAAGCGCAGCTCAATAAGAAGATATGTGATGTAGGCGCGCAGGTCTGGACCGTATTTCGACCCCTTTGCTGAATGGATCGTCGTCTCGCCCCTGCATTTGCTGCAACGGAAACCAGTGTAACGATATCGGACGCACCATCTCCTGACGCCTCTGGGTGTGAATTTCAGGTCAACAACCAAATGCGACCTATGTCCGTATCTCCAGAGTTTACTGTGTCCGCATTTCGGGCAGCGTTCGGGAATGTCGGTGAGCATCACCTCCTTCTCGACGACGACATCCTTGGTCGGCTTTTGCGCTATTCTGGCGTTCCGGCGAAGAATCTTATCGGTTCGGACATAGACTTTTGACCTCTGGTAATCCCAGTACGCTGCGGCGTTGATCGCCTCGAATTCGGGAAATGCGCTCGGGAACTTGCCGAAGGTCCGTCGGAAGGGGACTTCAAGCGAACCGATATTCACGGCTTCCAGCTTTGGTGAATGCCCTTCTCCGTCGTTGGCGCAAATCACACGGATCGCGTCGGTGACCAATTCTGTCGCCCGGCAGTCCTCAATGTTGTATTCGATCAAATCCTGGCGCAGCCCGTCATCGGAGGTCAGTTCCCAACAGCGGCGCAACAGCATGGCCTTGCCTCCGGATGCCCGCAGCAATGTCCATTCAAAACCGAGCCAACGGGCGATTTCCTTCAGGCTGTTCGAGTAAGTGGGGAAATATATCTTTCCGTAGATGACAGACAGGAGATTCACCGATGCGTCGCAGATTCGGTCGACGAATTCGGCATCTTCGTCCGACGTCTTCCATCGGTCCTTCATAAGCTTGAGGAAACGACTTTCGTAGGCGCCGTAATGGACAAGGCGGGGATTCTCGATTCCCCGGAGGATAGTCAGGAACTCCTGCCATATTCCCTGCTCGTCTTCGGGACGATCAGCCCAAAGAGACCGCTCGATGTGTTCGCCTTGATTCGAGTACCGGAGACCGATGAGGTAATGGAAATCGCGGTCTGGCATTCCCTCGACGTCAAGGAACACGGGCGTGCATTCGATCGACAGGTCGGGAGAGCCGACGACATGGACCTGGGCCTTCTTTATCGCTAGGGCTTTAAGTTTGTGGTCATGTCTAACCGGTGGATGGCCATGTTGCGAAGTCGAGCTCACATGTCGCCGCCGCCGGGGCCGATAGCCATATGAAAGCTGCGCTATCGTGGTGATCCCCTTCTCGCTACACTTGGTCCGTTCCTTCTCGGTCATGTTCCAGAGCAAGCTCAGATCTTCCCGCCTGGTAGCGATGGCCCGGCACCGCGGCTCGAAGTCGCAGACCTGGCAATGTCTGTTGAGTACCGGTGCCGGATCCTCTACGTCGCGCGCTCTGGCGATAGCCTCGACGACCTGACGTGCCTTTGGCAGATGGCCGGCTAATTTGACGGTTCTGATGTGCCTGTCACAGCCATGCACGATTCTTCCGTACGGTGGCGGTTGGCTTCCTTTCGCCTGCGCGATCGCCAGGGCGCAAAACGCAAGGAGGAGACGGTCAGATTCTCTCGCGTTGTCCCACGGAGAATAAAGGACAGGGACACAATCGTGCCCTGGTTCGACGCCCTTCGATCGGCGCTTGGTTTGTAAAGTAATTGGGGGGGCTTCGAGATAAGAGGTGTCCGAATCGATAAGAACCGTGCCCGTTTCCGATTCGGGGCGCGCCCTCAATTCCGAGAAGCCAAACAAGTCGGCGGTCTCGAATTTCGTCCTTTGGGCGGCCGAGATCTTCTTGCGAATGTCGGAAAAGAAGGTATGCGACGGCGTCTCGCCACGCATCACGAGGCGAGCTTCAGTCGGACATCTCAGATGGGCCGCGAAGACCGCCGCAGTTATCTTGGCGCTTGACTCCATCACGCAGGCCCAGAACCGCCATCGACACCGTCGCAGGCAATCATTGTCCGGAAGGAGGTGGATGCAAAGGGGTCCGAGCGCGGATGCTGGACCCCCCAAGACGAAGGTCGGCAATTGGCGCATTCCTCCCGTACCGGGACCGGTCGATATGATCGGTTCCGCAAGCCGTCCAGACACGACCGGTATTTGCGCTTAGCGGACGGCTGGAGGCGCCTTAATCCGCCTCGGCCAATCTGGTTGCCAATCTAGTCCGCCTTGACAGTTAGTAATGACCGCTCTCGTCCCGGAGAGCCTCAAGAGCGGCGAGTACGGCGTGCTGTTCATCATCGGTCATGCGATCAAAAATGCTCACGTTCGCCTCGACCGCTTGGTTGGCTTGGACCAGCCGCGGTGGAGAACTGCAATTGCCCCTGCGATCTTTGCGGCCCAGGGTGTCTTTTGGTCCGCTTCCGGATGCCCTCGCGAGCGTGAGCCTTAACGTCAGCCCGTGATCGCTCTTGCCTCGATCGTCTGTAGGCTTTTCAGCCGGCTCCTCGGATTGCCTGAAACCCCTGGCTTGAAACTCGCTGGTCTGAGGCCACCTCTAGGCTTCGCCTGTGAAAATGTTGCCGCATTGTTGAGACAAGCGACAGCCGAGAATGGGCCTCCGTCGGCCTGACCGGCCATCCACGAGTTGGCGCGTCGGCACCGCGTGAGAAATGGCGGTGCGCAGACGGCACTGTGCATTGGCGAGATAAGATATGACGTTCTAAGAAATGCGGGCCTTGATCACCTGTATCCGATGTCGAGTAATGTTGTTTGCGATATTTCGCGCGCGATCTACCAGCCAATCGAATCCGGCGATCCGCAAGCGGACGCGATGGCGATTTAAGTGCCGCAGAATGGCGATTTGATTCTCATCAAGTCCTCTTTCAAGCCCCGTCACTACCAAGCAGTCGGGATCAATGACGTCTGGGAAATGCTGAATCGCATCTTGATGGCGTCGCATTAGATAATCGCGATTGTCGGTGAGTTGCTGCTCGGCAAGCGTGACGGCGGCCGAGGCTTGGCCACCCTTTATTTGGGGACTTTGCAGGGCACTCGATCTCTACAACCAGATAGCTGTTGTCGGCACGGCGGACGACAAAGTCCGGGTAGCGGTTGCCCCCTTGCCGAATGCATCATGTTTAGAGAAATTAGCCCACAGATTACGCAAAGCCGCGTTCGTCGCCAGCACGCACTTGCTGACGGCGACAACCTTTGCCATCAGACTGCGAACCCAAATGCCATGCGGTTGCGAACAGGTTCGAATCTCGCTTCCGTCAGCTGGCTGATCGATTGGGGCGGTGCGCCCCTGAACACGCCCATGCGCTTCAGATCATCGAGTTTGATTGCAGGCTCAATGTGACCAACGAGCAAGAAGTCGATGACTTTGACCGGGCGTTGTGCGGTGGCCTCGAACGCTGCGAGTTTGGCTTCGCTATATACCGACCGTTTTGCCGTCAGGCGAGCCAGATCATCAAGGCTCACGGCCTGATGAATGGCCTCCACGACTCCCACACTGGTGATGCTTTGCGAAGCTACATACCCAGGCGAGTTAGATCGATAGAAAAGCACAACGGAACCTGAGCGTAACTGCTGTGTCATCGCCCGACAAAGATAGACTTTCCTAATCGTATTGCCCGGGCGCCGGATGGCCTGATCTTCGTGATCAAGGCTCTGTTCCGCGAACAAATCCAACTGCGGCTTTGGCACCTTGACGGCGAGCTCCGGGAACAAAATATCGTGAAATTCGCTCTGTATCGGGATGCAAAATGCTGTCGCCGGCGACCTTGCTGTGAAGCGCGGGTAGTTTAACCGGGCCAGATCGAACAGATTGTCGTTGGCCCCAGACACGAGTTGGTCACGCGGGAGCGCCTTTTCATAAATTTGTTCGCCAAGGCCGTTCGTGCCAGTCATAGCGAATCCGTAGTACTGCAGCACCTCGATCAGGACCGCCTGGCTGTCGAAGGTCGTCAGATAAACCAGATCGAACGCATTCCTCTGGGCAAACCAGAGGATCTGCTTAAGCAGCAGCTCCCCCAGCTTCTCACCCCTGAATTTCGGTTTCACCTTGAAGGTGCACACCTTGAGTATCTTGGGTCCGGGATGACGCGTTCCGGCTTGCGCGTGCGTTTCCTCTTTCCGAACCACCAGCCCGGCAATCTCCCCGCCAATCGACACGACCCAGCAGGGCCTATGCTCAGCAACGCATTTGGTGCGCCACCATTGATCAAAGCCTGGATACCCTTCGCGCAGGCTGTCGAAGATTTCGTCACTGAGCGGCACAGCATGGGCTGGCAGCTCTTCCACCAGAGGGAGCCGAACCTGTAGCGATTCGAACGCTGCGCGTAACCAGACCACCGCGTCTGACACCGTGAGGATTCGATTGCCAAGGGCCGCTGATGTCCGCCTGGCACGGGTATGTATGCCCTGATCCTGAGTAACGAGGAAATCGACGGCATTGATATCGAGCGCGTGCAGGAGCGCGACATCGACCTCATCGTTCGGCTTCGGCATGGCGCCGAACCTGGCCTCCAAATCGGCCTTCGGCGGCTGGCTTACCCGTTTGAGCGGTTCGAACTTCCGAATCTTGCTGAGGGAGATAGCGCGGCGCTTGACGTCGCGGTCGCGGCCTATGTCGTCGGCGGCGCGCTCGTGGATGAAGATCCTGACACTGTGCTGGGCACACAGCTGCTGCAGAGTCGCGAACTCCGGAGCAACTTCCCGCTCGTCTTCAAGGCCTATAAAGACATTGGTATCAATGAGGAGCTTGCGGCCGCTCATTCTCTACGAGCCCACGTATGCGTGGCGACGCATACTGATACGATTGGGGCGGCTCAAATCCAAAGCGCTTGCGCAGCTCCGTCAGTCCGATCGGTCGTTCAAGCGGGCGAGCTGAGTCGAGGATAATAGCGTATCCGCGTTCGAGGCCGGCGAAATACGCCTCGAAATCGCTCTTGTCGAGACAGGCACCTTTTCGGTGGGTTTTCCAGAGAGTGGGCAGGTCCGCGCACTGAACGGCCTTGATTTTCGCCGACCCGGTCAAAGCACTGGTAGGGCTCGTACTATAGATCAGAGCTAGTGTGCCCGGAGTTACAGCACTGGCGAATCGGCGACGCAGCTCCACCGTTTTGTTGCCCGTCAGGATCTTCTCGGCGTGAGCGGGGCGGATGCTAAACAGGACATCCCTCGACGGGCGCCGTTGCTCAGGGCCAAGTATCGTCGGAAGGGCCATCTGCCTATCGGCTTCGACGAGGCCCGACATGTCAGCGGCGGCAGGGGCACGACTACCATCCAGCAGCTTGACGGTCTCGCCATCGCGGAACTTCACCTCGATGCTCAGCAAACCGCCAAGCGAATCGACGTATTCGGCCAGAGTCGAGAGATGGATGTCCACCCGGCGCTCCAGGTGAGACAGCGCTGACTGCCCCATCCCCATCGCCTCAGCCAGCTGGACTTGCGAGATACCGCGCTGTAGGCGCAGATTTTCGAGTTGCGGACCAAGAGCCGCAAACGGGGTATCCTCTGCCCTGCGCCGCTTCGACTTCATGCGTGCCCGTCTCACTGGACGCGATTCTAGTACGCCACCCCTATGACGCGCAAGTCATATCTACCCAGCGCCCGCAAGTCGCATAGTCTGGAACGCTGATTTCGCGGCGGCGCCAGTGGCCCCGGAAATAGTAGAACAGAGCGCGAAAGCCCCACCAGACGCATCCCTGAAGCAAGCAATATCAAGGGACGCGCATGGGAGCGCTCCCTTCAGACGGGAGGGGTCGCGGGTTCGAGTCCAACAAGCACGCCGGTCGAGTTCGTCGGACGCCACACGCTATTGATCTTCTAGTGGAGAATGCAGCCTCCAAGTCGCCGAAGGCGAACGCTTTAAGCGGAGGCAGAGGAGGCTCGATCATGCCCGCGACAGTCCGGTGTCGACGTATACCTCGCCTTGAGTTGCCGACGGTTTGGATCAGGACGCCAGCGCCCGCTTTGGAACTCGCGAAATCCACTGGCGAGTGGCCGCCGGCGGTTCCGACGCGGGCGGAAGCCCTTAGAACAAATGTTGCGACAGCGTTGCGACGCGAGCCGGCAACTGTTTCTGCTTGTAGCTTAACCATTTGAAATATTGAGACAAAGCATAATGGTTGACAGGGCGCCGCAACCCATTGAAATCGCGAGAAACGGACTCGGAAATGGCAGGGTCGGCTTGAGCTCTCTTTGCGAGGGAAGGCGCCGCTATTCCTCGCTCAGATCCTCAAACGCGCCCCGGTCGACGCCATTGCCGATCAGGATCTCGCGCTTTCCCGAGTGATTGGGGGCGCTGACCACGCCCTCCTTCTCCATCCGCTCGACTAGGGAAGCGGCCTTGTTGTAGCCGACCGAGAGACGGCGCTGGATGTAGCTCGTCGACACTTTCCGGTCGCGCAGCACGATGTTGACCGCGCGGTCGTAATAATCGGCCGATTCCTCGGCGTCCATCGAGCCGGGGGAGGGCAGGGGGGCGTCGTCGTCGTCCTCGCCCGCCTCGTTGTCCTCGGTGATGGCGTGCAGGTATTCGGGAGCGCCCTGCTTCTTGATATGGGCGACGACCTTCTCGACCTCGGTATCGGACACGAAGGGGCCATGGACGCGCGCGATGCGCCCGCCGCCCGCCATGTAGAGCATGTCGCCCTGGCCGAGCAATTGCTCGGCGCCCTGCTCGCCGAGGATGGTGCGGCTGTCGATCTTGCTTGTGACCTGAAACGAAATCCGGGTCGGGAAATTGGCCTTGATGGTGCCGGTGATGACGTCGACCGAGGGCCGCTGCGTGGCCATGATAAGGTGGATGCCGGCGGCGCGGGCCATTTGCGCGAGCCTCTGGATCGCGCCCTCGATGTCCTTGCCGGCGACCATCATGAGATCCGCCATTTCGTCGACGACGACGACGATATAGGGCAGTTCGTCGAGCGGGATCTCCTCGGACTCGTAGATCGCTTCGCCCGTCTCGCGGTCGAATCCGGTCTGGACTGTCCGGGTCAGCGCCTCGCCCTTCGCGAGGGCCTCTGAGACGCGGACGTTGAAGCCGTCGATGTTGCGCACGCCGAGCTTCGACATCTTCTTGTAGCGATCTTCCATCTCCCTCACCGCCCATTTGAGCGCGATGACCGCCTTCTTTGGATCGGTGACGACCGGGGTCAGGAGGTGCGGGATGCCATCGTAAGCGGAAAGCTCGAGCATCTTCGGATCGACCATAATGAGTCGGCATCGCTCGGGCTTCATGCGGTACAGGAGCGAGAGGATCATGGTGTTGATCGCGACCGACTTGCCCGAGCCCGTCGTGCCGGCGACCAGCAGGTGAGGCATGCGGGTCAAGTCCACGATCACCGGTTCGCCGCCAATGGTCTTGCCGAGCGCGATCGGCAGGCGATGATTCGATTTGCCGAACTCTTCGCTGGCGAGAAGCTCGCGCAGATAGACGGTGTCGCGGCGCTGGTTCGGCAATTCGATGCCGATGGCGTTGCGGCCCTGAACCACCGCCACGCGGGCAGAGACCGCCGACATCGAGCGGGCGATGTCGTCGGCGAGCCCGATAACCCGCGACGACTTGATGCCCGGCGCCGGTTCGAGTTCGTAGAGGGCGACGACTGGACCGGGGCGCACGTTGACGATCTCGCCCTTCACGCCGAAATCGTCGAGGACCCCTTCAAGCAAGCGCGCGTTCTGCTCCAGCGCGTCCTGCGAGATTTTGGCGCCGACCGATTTCTTCGGCTCGGTCAGCATCATGATCGAGGGCATGACCCATTCGCTGCGCGGCCGGGCCGACATGTCGAACGGCGCCCGAACCGCGGTTGGGCGAGCGGGAACTGGGGAGACGACGGACGGCGGAAAGGACGGGAACGGCGCCAAATCCTGACCCCGAGGCGCGAGCGCGGCGGCAATCGTCGAAACGTCGTCGGCGTCGCGGACCGCCGACCACGGTGCGGATGGCGCGGGGTTGAGGACGGGCGGGGGCTGGCGCTTTGTCTTCGAGCCGCGGGAGGCCATCCGGCGCAGCGTCGCCTTTGCTGTCAGCAAGGCATGAATGACGGCGCCGATCGACACCATGCCGAGGCTCGGCTCGTCCTCGTCCTCCTCGTCATCGAAGCGCGCCAGCGCCCGGGCGCGGGCCTTTCCGGCCATGGTGTCGGAGGCGTCGTCTGGGGAACTTGAGCCCCCCACGCTGGAGGCGGCGGCGAGCCCGAGGATAGCGATTGCGGCAAGGCCGGCGCCGACTGCGATTGTGGCCCAAGGCGAGGCCGGAAGGAGGCGACGCGGGAGGGAGAGGATAGCGTCGCCGACGACGCCGCCGAGACCAGTGGGAAGCGGCCAACTCCCGGGCGCCGGAAGGAGCGAAGCCAGTCCCGCCGCCGCCATCACTCCGATCAAATAAAGGGCGACCCTCAAACGCGGCCGCTCAAGGCGTCGCTTGGTGACGAGGCTCCAGCCCCAGAACGCGGGCGGGGCGAGCAGGGCGGCCGAGGCGAGGCCGATGAACTGCATCACGAGGTCAGCGGCGATCGCGCCCGGAGCGCCGAGAAGATTGTGGACCCGCTCGTTCGTCGCGTGGTTGAGACTGGGATCGCTGACCGACCAGGTCAGCAGCGCGAGGGTCAGACTGGCCACGCCCGCGAGCGCGACGAGGCCAGTAATTTCGGCCGCCCGCCGTTTCGGGAACTCCCGCACCGAAGCGGGCACATGGTCGATAAATGAGAATGTGGTCGTACGCATCGCTCACTTGCCGGGTCGAAGTGGCGGGATCGCGCGCCGCCCCCTGCTTGACCCTAGGGGCGCCAAGTTAATGCGGACCTAACTATAAGAAATTGTCTCGCGGCTTCACGCCTTTTCGTGCGTAAGTCTTTACCCGACACGGGTATTTCGCCCTTGCGCCTATTGCCCCTTCACGCCATATTTCGCCCCGTTGTGTACCGTTTATAGGGTCACAAATAGGGTCACAAAAAGCGAGATTAGGCCAATTAAGGCGTACCTGACATTAACTGCCGTCCCCGTGCGCCGCCGATAGGGTCACAGATAGGGTCACAAAATTCGAGATAGGCGAAAGAGCAAAATACGAGAAGAATCATGACGACGATCAGCACCGCGACGCAGATCAAGAGCGCCAAGGCTGGCCTGCACAAGGTCGCCGGCGCGACCGGTCTTTATCTCAGGAAGGCAAGCGACGGATCGGATTCTGGCGCTTGGGTTTACCGCTACCATCTCGGCGGTAAGCGGCGTCAAATGGGCTTGGGCTCGATCGGCGCCCTGTCGCTCGCCCAGGCGCGCAAACGGGCTGTCGAACTCGGCGGCCAGCGCAACGCCGGCTCTGACCCGATCGGCGTGCGCAAACGCGAACGTGCCGAAATTCTCGCTCGCGAGCGGGCCGAGGCGAAGCAAGTGACCTTCGCTCAGGCGGCGGGATCATTCCTCAAAGCGCACGGTCCGTCGTGGAAGGGCCGCTACGCGCGTGCGCAATGGTGGAACCCGGTTCGCGACTACGCCCTGCCTGTCATTGGCGACCTTTTCCTCGACGATATTCGGGTGGAGCACGTCGTCACGGTGATGAGGAAAGCTGAGAAGGCGGGCGCGAAGGAGACGGCGCGGCGTGTGCGGGCTCGCATCGAGAGCGTTTTAAACGCGGCGGGCGCGCTTGGGCAGCGTGACCTTACTCGCCAGAATTCCGCCGACACAAAATTGATCTCTTACGTTCACCCGTCACGACGCAAAGGCGAGCGCGAGCATTACCGTCGCCGTGAGCTAAGCGACACCCCCGCCGTATTACGCTCGCTTCACGCGTTGGCCGAGAACAGCACCGCGCTTTCCGCCTGGGTGTTCATGATCGCCACTGCCGCGCGCCCATCCGAAGCGCTTCAGGCCCGTTGGGATGAGATCGATCTTGACAAGGGCTTATGGTCGATTCCGGCTTCGCGAATGAAGAACAACCGCAAGCACGTTGTGCCGCTGTCGTCGCTCGCGCTCGCGGCTCTTAAGCGGCAAACAAAAGTGCGCATGGGCGATGCGGTATTCCCTGGGGTGAGCACCGCGCCGCTCAGCTACGACGCCTTCGCCACTGCGCCAGGGAAGGCGGGCGTCGACGCCGGGACCCCGCATTCATGGCGATCGATCTTTCGTGACGCCTGCGTCGACCGTCTCGTGTCGATCGCGATCTTGCTGAGGCGGCGCTCTCTCATACCCTCGGCGCTGTCGAAGGCGCATATCGGAGAGAGACGGCGATCGAGGCTCGACGCCCGGTGATGGAGGCCTACGCCAAATGGCTCGAGGGCGAGCCCTCCGACAACGTCGTCGCATTTCCGGCGCGGGCTTAGACTGACGGCTTTCACCGCCATACGGGCTCATCCGCTTTTGCGAGTATCGCGACGCGCCTTCCGTCTCTACCGCCCGCCTTATGTCGAGCGTGAACGCTGCCTGCGCGGAGCTGGCCGCCGCCCACGACATTTGCAGGCGTCTCAGGCGTTACGAGGGCCTCGAGGTCCAACCCGGCCTTGACGAAGGTCCGGCGGCGGATCCCAGAAATCACGCAAGACGGTGCGCGCAACCCGATGCACCGTGCCCGGTCCGATCGCAACGGGACCTGCAGCCTCGAGCTTCGTCGTCACGGCCTGCATAAATTCCGGACGGCGAGCGTCGGCGATCGGGCCACTGAGCGCGCGCAATATGTTCTGAGCTTCGGGGCTGAGAGGCATGGGCGGTCCTCGAGGGCAAGGGGTTTAGGACATAACCGATTCCGCCGCTTGACCGAAGATCGGGCCGCGGCATTTTCGCCGCCATGCCGTTTTGGTCCGTCGTTCGCTCCCTACCGAGGCGCGAAGCTTTCGCCGCCGAGCAGCTCGGCTTGCGCGGCTATGAAACGTTTCTGCCCTTGATCCCGACGAAGCGCGCATCCGCGCCGTTGTTCGCAGGGTATTTTTTCATTCGCATCATCGAGCAGTGGCGGGTGGTCAACCGCACGCTCGGCGTCTTGTGCCTGGTCCGCGTTGGCGATTGCCCCGCCCGCTGCCCCGACAACGAGATTGCGCGCCTCAAGGCTCTGATCGACGGACACGGCTTCGTCCGCTTGCCGGATCGGCCTTCGAAGCCTGGCCGCCACGTATTCAAGAAAGACGAAGGAGTAAAAATCCTCGCCGGGCCTTTCCAAGGCGTCGCAGCTTTGCACAGTGGGCTAAGCGCGGCCGAGAAGGAAATCCTGCTCATCGCCATGCTGGGCGCGACCCGCCGGATTCGTGTTCCTGCTCACCTGGTCGTTCCGCAGTGAAGGGATGGGGCCTATGGATCGAGCGGAGCTTGCCGCCTTACGCGACGCCATCGACCTGCTGCTTAAGTGCCCTGACGCCGTTTGCGAACAGCTGGCGAAATGGTTCTTGCCGAACGCCGCGAAGCCCGGCAATGGCCTTGATCCGCACTCGCCTCCGATCGCGGCAACGAAAAGCCCCGAGGATTCCTCAGGGCTTTCGCCGCGCCGACCGCCCTATATGGGCAAGAGCAAGCGCGGCCGGCCGAAGGCCTCGGCAAAGACTGCCGAGCGGAAACTCGTCGAGGCGATGGCGCAGAACCCAAACATGAGCGTGATCGGGTTGGCCAACGCCGCGGGCTCCAGTCGATCGGCCACTGGCGAGCGATTGAGACAGATGGCGTTGCGCGGCGTGGTCACGAAGGACACGACCGGACGATGGAAACTGAAGAGCGAGGAGCCGCGCCTGCCGGACCCTCCGCAGCCGTCGCCGAGCTGACGCCGGCGGCGGCGGAAGCCGATCGCAGCGATCGTGGATCGGCGGTCGCGAGCTCGCGATGGATCCGCCCGTTGACATGCTACGGGAGGCGCGAGACTACGGAAGTCCACGGAACGCGCTACGGTTGACTGGGGGAGGGGGTCAGGGGGGCGGGCCCTGCCATCAGAGTCGTCGCTTGCGGCGGACTAACTTCTCAACATCCCGCCAGCGAAGTTGCTTCTCGTCACTAGAGAGGACGCCCCCGACAGCGCATTAAAATCAATTTCCACCCCTTCTGGTATCTCAAGCAATGCTGGGGGCCGCTCTTGACCGCCGTATTGACGGCGCGCTCAAATCGTCCCCACGCATCCGGCTCCAATTCTATCCCACTCCGGTCTTTTGCCATGCCGCGCCAGCCCTTTCTTCCAACATACGAAGAGAAGCCCTATTCCGTAGGATACTTTTCTCTCGACTCCAAACCAGAGTTCGCTAAGCTAATCGGACTTTGTATTGGAGTATGGTCATACGTCGACAACGAAATAGGCACCATGTTCGGGTTCTGCTAGGAATGCAGTCTCAAGCGGCTCTAGAAGTATTTCTCTCTCTGCGCCGAGCGTCTAACCAACGAGACGCGTTGTCCGCCGCTGCGAAGCACCGGCTTGACGGAGAAACTAAATTGGCGTTCGACGCCGTAATGATCTTATATAAATCCTTAGAATCGCAGAGAAATGATCTCGCGCACGGTTGCTTCGGTACTATAGAAAACATAGATGATGCTTTACTCTGGATAAAGATAGAACATCACGTCCATTTTATGGCCGACGCTATAACGACCGAAGGGCGCGGGATGTTTCGCGCCGATAGACATGAACTACTTAAGAGAAACATGTTCGTATACAAACTGAAAGATATAGAACAACTCTACTCTGACATGAAGGAATGCTGGAACGCCGCCTTTAATTTCAATGGCTGGCTTCGGCACTCAACTTCGTCTGTTTTCCCTCAGATAGGATCTCAAATGTTCGCGCAGCTATGTGCGTTACCTCAAATTCGGCGAGAGATGGACCGTCTGCGGGAGAATCAGGAAGATACTCTCGCAGAGAACTCCCCTGCATAAAAGGCCCAGGACGGCGTTTCCGCCTCGATCCGGTACCTGAGAGCCTTCACCGCCCCGCGAGCCTTTTTGGGGCCTTACGCTCCGCCTATGGCGCGGGAAGCGGCTCCTGGAGGAGAACCCCATGCCCGCACGCAACCTCGCGCCTGCGCAAACGCTTCCGTGGAGAAGCTGGTACTCGCTGCAGCGGTGGCGGACACGCGCGAAGCACCAGCTGCGGGTCGCGCCCTTGTGCGCCTTGTGCGAGGAGCAAGGTCGCATCGTTCCGGCGACGATCGCTGATCATCATCCGCCTCATAAGGGCGACTACAACGCCTTCATCCTCGGGCCTTTGCGCTCGTTGTGTCGCGATTGTCACCAGGGCCAATGGGCGGTCGACAAGCGCGGCTATAGCTTGGAGATCGGCGATGATGGCTATCAGTTAGACCCGGCTCATCCGTTCAATCAGAAGCGGGGGCAGAGCGGGACCGGGACCGATCGGCGTTCTCGCCTTCTGCTCGGTTAGGATTGGGGGTGGGCGGATCGACTGAGAAACGGACACATGGAAAATTTCGCAATCACACACAACGAAAACACCTTCCACATCGAGGGCTTTCCAGACGCGGTTAAAGTGCTGAAAATTACTGACCCGAAAAGCAAACGCCTAGCTGACTTGGCTCTGCACAAAATGGACTTAGATTTCGCTCTTGAATGCCTAGAAACCATTAATCACACACCAAGCGAGCCATACCTATTGCGTGAAGTCTTGTGGCAAACGTCAATTGTTCGTTTTATAAAGTGTTTCGGCGGGAATGATTCTCGCTTCAGCCTCGATCCAAAAGTCGTTTACAAGGACGATATCGGAGCCCTACAGGCATTCAATTTCTTTTTAAGCTTACGTAACAAGAATATCGTTCATGATGAAAACTCATACACGCAATGCCTTCCTGGCGCAGTATTAAATAAGGATGGTATGGATTATAAAATAGCGAAGATCGTTTGCCTCAGCGTGGCTGGTACAGTTTTAGGACAAGAGGCTTACAACAACCTCCACTTATTAGCGACGAACGCCAGAAAATGGGTGATCAGTCAGTTTGACGAAATTTGTCGTATTCTCACTGCTGAGCTTGAAACAAGGCCTTACAATGAGCTTCTGGCAATAGAAGGTATAGCTTATATGGCGCCGACTGCGGATGACGTCCACAAGCCAAAAGCTTCACTATGAAGCTTGCCCACATAGCCCATTACGTCAAACGGCGATTGTTCTACGGCGTGACCCCAACCACCCAGCAGATGAACTCTAGCTTAGCTGGGGGCATGCCGAGCCGGACCAGCCCCGCTAGCCCCCATCTTCACATCCGTACGGCGTCAAGGCCGGGGGGGAGGTGTTAAAAATATCGCTTCGCCTGAGCTGACGGCGCGGGTCCGCTTTCTTTCGCTAACGTGCATTTTTCCGGGGTTGCGTGAAGTTGCGCTCGGATGCTGTCCTTTCAATGGGTTGCGCGCCAGGTTTTTCGGGTTTCGGGCCGGATGCTGTAGGGTTGTGGGCGTCATGCCTCGACGCTCCGACGCGGACCTCTCAATTGTGCCCTTGCTGCCCGGCAGAGGCCGCCCCGAGCCGCCCAAGGCGCTCGACCAGATCGAGGCCCGCGCCTGGAATGACGTCGTCGACGCGTTGCCGGACAGGTTTCTCGATCCCGCCGGCCAGCTTGTCCTTCGCCGCACGGTGACGCAGGTGGCGATAGCCGAGCGGCTCGAAGAGCGTCTCCGCCGGCTGGCCGATATGGGTGATGATCCTGAGGCCCTGGCGGCCGAGGCGCAGCTTGCGGCAATGCATCGGGAGACGGCGAAGGCGGTTATCCACGGGCTGACGGCGCTCAGGGCGACGCCTCGAAGCCGCATGGCGGCGCGCGAGAGCCGATCGCGGTTCGAGCGCGGGGCAGGCGCGTTGCGGCCGTGGGAGATTGTGGCGCGGAGGCCAGATGGCCAGGCCTCGTAAACAGCCGCCGCCAGGCCCGGTCAGCGCGGCCGACGTCATCGCGTTTATCGAGACGGTTTGCTTCGTGCCTGAGGGGAAGCTCGTCGGCCAGCCGCTCCGGTTGCAGCCGTGGCAAAAGGACATCCTGCGCGCGATCTATGACAATCCGAACGGTACGCGGCGGGCGATCATCAGCCTAGGAAGGAAGAACGCAAAAACAACGCTGGCCGCCTGTCTATTGCTGGCGCATCTGTGCGGCCCGCCGGCGAGGAACCGGCCGAACTCGGAATTGTATTCGGCCGCTCAATCGCGCGACCAGGCCGGCATCATCTTTTCGCTCGCCGCCAAAATGGTGCGGCTCAATCCGGTCCTCACCCGGGCCGTACGCATCATGGAAACCGCGAAGACGCTCGCCTGCCCGGAGCTTGGAACGCGCTATCGGGCGCTGTCGGCCGAGGCGACGACGGCCTTCGGTTTGTCGCCGAGCCTGATCATCCACGACGAGCTTGGCCGCGTTCGCGGGCCTCGCTCGCAATTGTACGAGGCCCTGGAAACTGCGGTCGGCGCGCAGGAAGCGCCGCTGTCGATCGTCATCTCGACGCAGGCCGCGACCGACGCCGACCTGCTCTCGATCTTGATCGACGACGCGCTG
>Ga0210406_10003437_pt1 | contig 17336 bp, 14 predicted proteins | sample IncBWC30MmetaG_FD_155454 | JGI IMG/M metagenome (GOLD analysis project Ga0210406, IMG submission 155454) | Forest soil microbial communities from Barre Woods Harvard Forest LTER site, Petersham, Massachusetts, United States - Inc-BW-C-30-M | ecosystem: Environmental > Terrestrial > Soil >... | reverse complement strand
TAACGAGATGATGAAATTCCAAATAGACATAGTCCTTGGATGGATCGATCAGAAAATCGGGCGTCCTCACTTGTGCCGATGCCAACAACCCCGTCACAAGCATTCCGCTGGACAGCATACAAGAGATGGCCTTCATCGTTGCCGGAACCTCTCTAGTGTTCCCCTGCGGTATTTTTTTCGCCAAGCATCCAGATTCCACCCGGGATATTCACGCTTGAGCATAGTGTCGATTTTTCGATCGCTTGCTGGTAGGGAAAACCTAGAGTCTTCTTCGTCCAAACGAAAGTGTCGTGGCAGAGTAGCCGAGTCGTTGCAAAACTTTTAGCTGGACTGTCAGTGAGCTTCAGGAAGCGCTGTCGACGTCCGTTCATGATTTCCAGATGGTTCTGACCTATCTTTCTAGCCGCACCGACCTGGATCAGAGCCGGATCGGCATGTTCGGGCAGGGATCGGGCGGGACGACTGCACTTCTCGCAGCCAGCGTGGACTCGCGGATCAAGGCCATCAACATTCTCGACCCGCGGGGAAACTGGCCAGAGTGGATGGCGAAGTCTACGCTCATTCCGGAGGACAAAAGACCGGACGATACAACGCCGCAGTCTCTGGACAAAGTCGCGGCCCTGGACCCTACGCGGGTATTGCCGCAGCTGACGCTGCCGGTTCAAGTGCAGGACACGCTCTCTGAGAAACACCGAAGGTTTGCAAGGATCGCATCGAGTCCGTAGTGCCCAGTTGTGAAGTTCTTTTTTGAACGGGATTTCGCAAGGGCAGATCAGGAACTGAAGAAAGCCATTGCTCTTAATCCCAACTACGCGACCGCTCTACGAGGCCCATTCCGTGCCGCTCGGCGCGATGAAACGCTACGACGTGTCAGTTGCCGAAGCCAGAAGGGGTCTCGAAGTGGATCCGCTTTGGCAATGGCGTGGCCACAAAAGGCCGCTGACGCTCGATCAGAAATGCTGATTTGGTTACACAGGTACGCGGATTTCGAAGATATGCTTTTCACACTCGGAATTCGGCGCCTTGTGCGACCCATTGGCCTGCCCGCCTAGGGTAGGCTCGGTTGCGAACTCTATGTAGGCTCGGTTGCGAACTCTATAAGGTAGGTGAATGCAATTACCGCGCTGAGACAGGGTCGGCACGAGTTTCGGGCCCGTCGGAGTTCTGGCCCGTCTGTGCGTTTCCGGTTCGCGGCTGGACCCTCATCATCTTATCTGTAGCCATGTATCCCAATGTCATCGCGACCACCAGCAGCGCTCCCAACAGTCGCGGCGGACTCGGCACCGGCACATCAAACCACCGACATCCCGCTCCAATGAGCAATCCCAAGAGTATCGCTAACAAGGTCTTCGTCATTACGTTTCCCCTTTAATTACGAGCGGATGTCAGGCTGCGTCATGACGCAACCGATTTAGTTCGAACCCGACTCTGGCCTGATGTTGGAATTCAGACGGAAAAGATTCGTTGGGTCATATTTCTGCTTCAAAATGGCCAAACGGTCATAGTTCGCTCCGTAGGCTTCGCGCACCCGCAATTCCCCCTCCTCCACTGCGTCCTCCAAGGCATTCACATAAACCGCCCGTTCCACATACGGACGCAACGCTTCCCAGCATTCGCGAGCCCAATCAATCATCATTGGCGAATCGCGAGGATTGTCCGTCGCCGGATGCACTAACAAATCGAAGTGGTCATAACGATGCGGGAATGCCGTTTCATTAACTGAAAATCGGGCGGCGGCACCATGCAATTGCTGGAACGCGATGTTAGTGAAAGGTGTCGGCAGCATAGCTGAATATCGCATAACAGTATCAATCGCTCCGGCATCAATCCTGCGAATGTTGTGGGCTTTGCTGTAGTAGTGCCTCCCGGGCGGCCAAGCGGAGTCTAGAAGCGACTGCATTTCAAGGTAAGGCCGGAGTTCGATGGAGTCTGCAAGACTCTGGGCGAACGTTCTTAAAGGTTTCAGCACTTTTTCGCCCTCATCGGTCGCACCGCAATAGCAGACCGCCGTGGCGAAAGCCGGCATCCCAGTTGGTCCTGCCATCACGACCCCGACCGTGGTCAACGCATCCGGCGCTCCTAGGGAAAACTCGTCAAAGAATCGCAGGAGTTCTGCAGTTAGGGGATACAATACGATCCCGCCTAACACTTCACGCACCGGATGCAACTGGTACTCGAGCTCCGTAACGATTCCGAAATTTGCGCCTGCTCCCCTCAGTCCCCAGAATAGATCGCTCCTCTGTTGCCGATCGCAATGAATCAACTGCCCCTCAGCCGTCACCACTTCAGCCGAGATCAAGTTATCGCATGCCAGGCCGTGCTTGCCCGCGAGCCACCCATATCCTCCCCCTAGGGTAAGTCCCGAAATTCCCGTGTCAGTGTTTACTCCAAGCGTTGTGGCCAAACCGACTGTTTGCGTCTCCCGGTCGAACTCGCCCAGCCGGAGCCCGGCCTGCGCCCGAGCGGTGCGGCGGTCCCGGTCAATGCTGATTCGTTTCATCGACGACAAGTCCACCACCAGCCCGCCGTCACACACAGCCTTCCCCGCGTAATTATGCCCACCTCCTCGAACGGAGAGCGGAATCTGGTGCTCTCGCACGAAATTTACGGACGCAGCCGCATCGTTTGCATCCGCGCATCTCGCAATCATGGCTGGCTTCTTGTTCACCATCCCGTTCCAAACCCGGCGCGCGACGTCATAGTCCTTATCGGTTGGCAGCACCAATGTTCCACGCAACCGGCTTCGGAACTCGTCGACGGATTGGCGGGATAGCACGGCGTCACCACCGTTACGGACTACTTTCAATTCAGACATGTCTCTGACACCTAGGCACCGCGATGGCATGGCGTCGCGATTTTAACAATCGAGTTCGATCAGCTAGAATTCTCACAGCTCCGGAGTTTCCGCTCAAGGAATCCATCGAATTGTGGATTCAGATTAGTCCAAGCCCGATTTGGAGTCCTTAGATAATTCTGAAAGATTTCTGTATTTGTTTGCGCAAGCAATGATGCTCCGCTCAAAATCTCGCTGGTGTTTCGGGTCCTACACACTGGATGCAGATGAGCGACTGCTGATGCGTGGGAGCACGCGCATTCACCTTACGCCCAAGCTTTTTGAAACGCTAATGGTTCTTGTTTGCAACGAGGGTCATCTCGTCGCGCGAGAAGCGTTAATTGGCGCAGTTTGGAAAGATACCTTTGTCGAGGACGGTAACCTCGCACACAACATCTCTGTCCTGCGAAGGGTCCTTGGGAATAACCCGCAAGGGCAACCCTATATTGAGACTGTGCCGCGCCATGGGTATCGCTTCAAAGCGGCAAAGACGATCGCAACGGTTCCCGCTCTATCCGTTTCAGAACGTCGGCATGGTCGCTCGCAAGCGATCCGATCGATCGCGGTTTTACCCTTGGAGAATCTTTCCCACGATCTCCGTCAAGAGTATTTTGCGGACGGAATGACGGAAGCGCTCATTACCGGCCTCGCGCAAATCGTTCCATTAAAAGTCATATCGCGGACGTCGATCATGCGGTACAAGGGTGTCAAGAAGCCGCTTTCACAAATCGGGGAAGAACTCAATGTAGACGCCATCGTGGAAGGCTCAGTAATTCGTGCCGGGAAGAGAGTCCGACTTACAGTTCAATTGCTGCACGCTGCCAAAGACCGCCATCTTTGGGCGATGTCATACGATCGTGATTTGGGTGACGTTCTGGCGTTGCAGAAAGAACTGGCTGACTCCATTGCCAATGAGATACACGTAAAGATCAGTGCACCGATCCGGCGTCGCAGCGCTGGACGCCGTCTCAACGCCACCGCCTATGACGACTATTTGAAGGGGCGATATTACTGGAACTCACGGACGGAACGAGGGCTTGCCCAGAGCATCGAACACTATACCGAGGCGATCCGCAAAGACTCGCGTTACGCCCTCGCCTACTCTGGTCTGGCAGATTCATACGCTCTACAGGCTAGCCGGCGTTTGGGCGGCACTAATCCACAGGACGCCATGCGAAAGGCAAAAGATGCGGCCACCAAAGCAATCAAATTGGACCAGACTCTGGCCGAGGCTCACCTGTCCTTGGCATTCGTAAAGTTTCAATACGAATGGGACTGGAAAGGAGCGGAAAAAGAATTTCGGCGCGCCATCGATCTGAATCCGAACTCCGCCCCATCCCATTCGCGATATGCCATGTACTTGGCGACAATGTCTCGTATGAGCGAAGCAATGTCGGAAATCCACATGGCCGAGGAACTGGACCCGTTGTCGCCGATCATTGCAACCGCCAAAGGTAGGCTGTTTCATTTCCAACAAAGGTACGACGAAGGCATCGAACAACATCGCAAAGCTCTTGCGATGGATCCTGATTTTGTCGAGGCTCACTTCAACCTGGGCATGATCTACGAGCAAAAAAGTCTGTTCAAAGAAGCTATCGCCGAATTTTCTAGAGTGATACGCATCGCCGGCGATGCGCCCTTCTGGTCCGCCGGACTGGCCCACGCGTACGCAGTCGCTGGAATGAAACATAAGGCGAACAAGATTCTTCGCGAATTGCAGCGGCAAAATTCCGGTCGAAGCCAGGTATCTCCATTCGACATTGCCTGGGTATTCCTGGGCCTCGGGGAAACGGACGCCGCCCTCTCTTGGATGGAAACAGCGCTCGAGGAGCGCTGTGGTCCCCTTGTCTATCAAAACATTGAGCCGGCATTAAGAACGCTGCGTTCGAATCCGCGCTTTCACGATTTGCTGCGTCGAATCGGACTCTCGAATTGATGATAATTCCAAGGTGAAAGCCTGGCAGCGCGGCGCAGTCATGCCTTACTCGCGGTTCTCATTGGCTGTCGCCTGAGGAGGGCCGAGGGGACTTGCACTGCGGTTCGAAGATTTTCAGCTCTGCGAAGCCCACCGGCTGATCGCTCACCCGATCGCGATGGGATACACAACGAACCTTCTCGCGGAATCTCATCCAGCTCAATCCCCCAAACGCTGCCCATTCCAACTCAACCGCTACACATTTTCGGTAGTAGCTAACATCGCTGCAACCGCTCATCGAACCGGACAGGATGGACCTGGGTATTTAGATCGAACCCCAACTTGCACCGGGCCCTTAACCGGCCCATTCAGAGTGCGGATAGAAGCATGGCAACGGTGGGGTGGCGTCGGCAGAGTTTCCAGGGGGACGGGACCGACCTGAAGGTATCGCCAAAAAAGATTGGGAAATACGTGGTCCACCCGATGCGCCCCGTGTTTACTTTATGGGTACATTCGACGACACGGGGCAGGGTCTAGGGAGGGACCCCTCTTCGGGGGAGGTTGGAGTGCTTCTCTGTTGGCACTGCCCCTTCAATCGTACTTCGACATGCCTTGGAGCTATCCCAACGGCTTTTTCGCACGATGAGGCGGAGGTCTCGGACAGTACTCCGCGCGAGCATGTCTACATCATGGGAGAGAGCAACATAAAGGCCGCTCTGTCGCCCCTGGCATGGGTTAGCGGGAAGGAGCCAGCCTACGAGGGGCGCGTGCTTACAAAATGCGTGCCGCCTCTTCATTTCCTACCAAGGGACTTACTCGTTCCTTTTGTTCGATCCAGTTCGCTCTTCTCGTGCTATTTTCTCAACTTCGGCGTTCAGGCAGGCAAGCATCTTCGGATCTGTCACGATTCTGATGTGACGAAGGAGTCCTGGGCAATCGAACTGTCGTCTGCGCCATGAAGGTGTTAGGATGTCGCGGCACAGACGTTTCATATCGCCTCCCCTTGCGGAACTTTGCATGTTTTGCGCTGGCGTGCATGACCGCGAGACCATGCCCGGTTGGATGGCTGCATGGACAACTTCAATCGCAGCTTCGATCCTCTGGCCGAGACCATTTTGCTGCTCGGGACTTTTGCAGCTGAGGTGAACGCCGAGGTTGAAGCCGACCGCGGGGTGCAACGTGACGGAACATGTGGGCGGCGCTACGGGCGGCATGAAAGATTGGGGTGCGTGGAGCGCGGAGAAGGTTAACCGCCCTGAAGCTAAAAACATGGCTCCGCTGATGGCCTCGGGAAATTTGAAGCGCTTGAATTCCTAGAGTGATCGGAATTCACGGAAAACGGGCTCTCTGGTGCGCCATCGAGGTGTGGCCTCATTCGATTCGAGCTTACATGGCATTCACTTCGCTGAGCTCATTGCTCGCGCCGAAAAACCAACATCGAAGAGTAGAAGAACGACGGCTAGTGGAAGACATCATCTTGCGAACTCTACGGCAAACGGTACGAAGATTACCACAGACGGCAGCGGCTTAACGTTCGAAGCCCTACCAAGTCACCCTTCCAGCCCGGCGTAGAATGTTGATCCCATGTTCTAACGGAGAATAATACTCATGGCAGAGCGGGTTTTGGTCGTAGAGGATGACGAAGCCGTCCGCAAGATCATTGTGTCTATGCTAACCGGGGCCGACTATGAGTGTCGGGAAGCGGGGGACGGGATCGAAGCCCTAGCCCTGCTTGACTCCGGCAACGAGTTTGAACTCGTATTGTCTAATTTGATGATGCCGAGGCTTGACGGCATCGGTTTGCTGGGACGTCTCAACGAAAAGTATCCGGAAATTCCGGTGGTCATAGAAACCGCCATGCATGATATTTCGGTCGCTCTGGCGGCCGTCCGCAACGGCGCCTACGACTACCTGATGAAGCCATTTGGACGCGAGCAATTACTCAACACGGTTCGTCGTGCGCTGGAGACTCGCCGCTTGAAGGTGAAGAACCGAGATTACCAGAGGAATCTTGAGTCGCTACTCGAGTCCCGCACCCATCAATTAGAGGCCGCTATGAAGAGTCTGGAGCGGGCTTACGACATGATGTTGGAGGCTTTTGGAGACGCGCTAGGATTGAAGGACGGCGCAACGGAAGGCCATTCCAAGCGCGTCACCGCGTTTACCATTGGCATTGCCCGCGCCATGGGAATACCGGAAGATCAGATCACGGTGATTTCTCGTGGTGCTTTCCTGCACGACATCGGCAAGATGGCGATCCCCGACCAAATTCTTCGTAAGCCCGGTGCCTTGAGTCCCGACGAGAACAGCATCATGCGCGAGTACTGCCTTCGTGGATTTGAAATGTTGCACAAAGTCCCGTTCCTCGCCGAGGCTGCTCAGATCGTCTATTCCCATCAAGAACACTATGATGGAGCAGGCTACCCGCGAGGACTCAAGGGCATGGAAATACCGCTCGGGGCAAGGGTTGTTGCAGTGTCGAACGCCTTGGATTCAATCATGTCTGACGTACCTTACCGTCCCGCACGGTCGCTGAGGGAGGCAAGAGAAGAAATTCGACGTTGGTCGGGACGCCAGTTCGATCCGCAAGTGGCCGAAACGTTTCTTTCGATGCCCGACCAGATTTGGATAGACCTTAGGAAGCAGATCGTTGCTAATTGATTTCAGCGGGAGATTGCAGCTTAGCGGGGTCAACAAGTGTAATGCCAAATTTCATCAACTGTGTCGTCGTCCTCTGCGTCGGCCACTCCGAGTCATCTTAAGCTTTTGCGATTCAGGACTGTCGTACTCCGTGGCAGCTGAGCCATTCAGGACGGGAATTAGGACCGTCAGAGCCTGATTGACGCAAAGTCGAGTCGGTTTCGACCGCCGCCTTTTGCTGTATATAGCGCTGCATCTGCCTGCGGAACACCAATATCATGCCGTCCTGCGCGATGTAGGTTCCCCGCCACACCCGCTCGGGTTCGAACCAGACCACAAACCCCATTCCGTCGCGATGGACCGCGTCGCCGACCGGCCTCAGGCCGCGCGGAGAGCGGTCGGAGGGTTCCGACCGCTGGATGGGAAAGCCGTCATATTCGCTTTCAGATGTCTGCTTTTGGCTGTGTCGCATCTGGGCTACCTCTCTCTGCGTATGTCGGGTACGGGAACTAAGTCCTCCTGCGGTCCCGGAAAGCAGCGTGGCGGAAGGATATCACCAGAACAAGGAGAAAAACTCGGTGAGAATGCCAGACGGTCCGCCTCAGGCGTTGCGTACGGATCACGGGCAATCCGGAAGGAGTCCTTAAGTTAGCGCTGACTTAGGCAGGTCGGGCTGGAAGTTGGCTTCCCGCAGCGACCCCTGTCAGTAGGTAAAACACTGTATAGCCCTCTCCCTCTTGTTTCATGCACTCTCTGACGTGCTTTGGTGCGCCCCGATTTCGAAGCTGAGCGCTCCGCGGTGGCGCATTTGCAGCGGCGGCTATCGCGGCAGCGCGCGGGATAGCTCCAAAATAGTTGAGGGCAGGAATGAACTTCGTCGAAATCTTAATCGTTGATGATCACGAGATGTTTCGTGGCAAAGTTCGATCCTTGATTGAATCTCAGCCCCACTACCGCGTCTGTGGCGAAGCTGGTGATGGAATCGAAGCCATTGAAAAGGCGCGCCAACTACGTCCTGACATCGTGCTCATGGACATTAACATGCCTCGAATGAACGGCTTGGAAGCGACTCGAATAATTCGACGTGAACTTCCTCTTTGCCGTGTGATTATTGTTAGTCAAAACGATACGGCAATTGCTCGCGAACAAGCCCGCAGGGCTGGAGCGAAAGGCGCGGTAACAAAATCGGATCTGATCCGAGACTTGCTTCCCACAATAGACGGAGTGGCAATGGAAAATAACAACAGCTTGGACCAGACAAAAATTGCAACCGCCCACGGTGGCGAACCTTGGTGCGGTCTTCTAAACAATGCCGCACCGCGCGATCACATCGTTCAGCTTTATCAGGATCAACAGTTTCTCAATCGGGCCGTCTGTCGCTTTGCGGCTGCGGCGATCGCGAACGGCGAGGGCGTGATTCTAGTCCCGACGGTCGCCCATTGGGATGCTTTTCGGCCTCGCCTTGAAGCAGAGGGCGTAGACGTGAAAGCCGCAGAGAAACGGGGACAACTAACTGTTGTGGACGCGGACAACCTGCTGCCGACCTTTATGCGTGGTGGGATGCCGGATTCCCCTGTGTTCATGGGCTTAGCTGCCAGCGTAATCTCAGAAGCTCGCGGAGCGGGCCGCTACCCGAAGGTACGCTGGTGGGGGGAGATGGTTAACATTCTTTGGGAGCGAGGGGAGGTTGCCGCTAGTATGCAGCTTGAAGATCAGTTCGACCAGCTTGCTCATGAGCAGGATATTGCGATCTTCTGCTCGTTCTTGATGGATAACTTCAACGGAGACGTGCACGCTCGCATGCTGCCGAGGCTCGGCGAGAATCACTCTCATCTTATTCCTGTCGAAGATTACGCGCGGCTGGAGCGCGCTGTGGCCGATGCGCTTCGAGATACTGTGGGCCCCGACGAGTCTCGTGTCCTGGAAGGCCAACTGCTCGCACGTTTTCCTGGCCCGTTCCACATGCCGCGACCTCAGGCGTTGCTTTTGGCATTGCGTCAGACGCTCCCACTGGTGGCCGATGATGTGCTGCAACGGAGTCGCAACTTGTATCAGGCTAATGGTTTAAAGGAGAGAGATACTCCATGGCCAAGGACGACGAGCTCTTTGTAACCCGCACGGTGTCAGATGAGGCTACGACTTTGAGTGGGATCACCGTCAACGAGATCGACCTGCTTGATGCAGTCGATCTTCCGATAGTTGTGACCAACCGCGATTGCAAAATTGCCCGTATCAACCGCGCCGCCACAACGGTGCTTGGCTTGCCGGCCTCGGCCGTCGGTTGTTGTCTTGGCCAAACTCTCGCTGGCGTGGAGAATCTCGATAAGCTGTGCGCGCAAGTGATGGCTGACGGAACACCATGTCGGCGCGAAACCCGCGATGGCGATAGATGTTTTCTTCTTCGGATAGCCCCCTACAGCGGAGCCGATCGCCAAGTTCTGGGGGTGGTACTCACATTCACGAATATTACGGCCTTTCGTGCAAGCATTGACCAGGCGATTTACGAACGGGAGTATACGAAGGCAATCCTCAACACAGTAATCGATCCGTTGGTTGTTCTCGACGCGGGATTGCAAGTACAGACGGCGAACCGAGCATTCTATGCCCTGTTCGGTGTTTCGCGGGATGAGACGCAGAGTGTTTCCATCCGCAAGCTGGGGAACGACGAATGGGAAACGTCCGAAGTATGGAAATCAATAGAGACAACTCTTTCCGGCGGCAGTCAATTTCAAGCGGTCGAGATCGATCGCGAGTTTCCAGCGATCGGTAGCAGGACGATTGTCCTCAACGCGTGTCGCTTGGCGCGAGACGGGCACACTCTGATCCTTTTGACGTTCCACGACGTCAGCGAGAGAAAACGCAGCGAGCGGGCACTGAGAGAAAGCGAAGAACGTTTCCGGGCGATTGTTGAAACCACGCCTGAGTGCGTCAAATTGGTTTCTGCAGAGGGCACCTTGTTGCACATGAATTCGCCCGGTTTGAAAATGGTGGGTGCGGGTTCCGCAGATGAGGTGGTCGGCAAGAGTGTTTATGACCTGATCGCGCCTGAGGATCGGGATAGATTCAAAGCATTCAATGAAAGCACCTGCCGGGGCGAGCAGGGTTCACTGCAATTCGACATTGTCGGACTAGACGGCGAACGGCGGCACATGGAAACCCACGCCGCTCCGTTGCGAAATCCGGACGGAACCGTGGTTCATCTTGCTGTTACTGCCGATATCTCCGAACGTAGGCAAGCGGAAGATCTGCTGCGGCGAAGCGAGGAGCGATTCCGAGCACTCGTTAACGCCAGCTCGGAAATGGTGTATCGCATGGACTCCGACTGGAGCGAAATGCGACAGCTCGATGGCAGAGGCATCATCACGGATACAAGCAAGCCAAGGAAGGATTGGCTGAACGAATATATTCACCCCGACGACCGGCTGCTCGTTTTACAGACGATACGCGAGGCGGTGCGGACGAAGAGTATGTTCCAGCTCGAACATCGTGCCCGACGAACGGACGGAACCCTAGGCTGGACGTATTCGCGGGCGATTCCCCTGCTCGACGGAAACGGCAAGATTGTGGAGTGGTTCGGAGCGGCCAGCGATGTGACCGCTCGCAAAGAGGCAGAGGAAAACTTCCGTCGGTTAGCTCAAACGCTGGATGCGGAGGTGCGTGTTCGAACTCGTGAGCTGGAAGAGCGGAACGCCGATGTGCTCAAACAATCGGATCAGGTTCGAGAATTGTCTTGGCAGTTGCTACACACACAAGAGGAAGAACGCCGGCATATCGCGCGCGAATTGCACGACAGTGCTGGTCAGACATTGACCGTGCTGGGTATCGGCCTTGCTGAGCTAGTTCAGAAAGCTGGGCGTAGTGCTCCTGAGCTCGCCAGTGAGGCTGAACAGATTCAAGAAACAGTTCAACAGCTGCACCGCGAGATACGCACGACTTCTTACCTCTTGCATCCGCCTCTATTGGACGAGAGCGGTCTATGTTCCGCGATCAGCTGGTCTGTGCAAGGGCTTCTGGAACGTAGCGGCCTGGAAGTTCGCCTTGATCTGTCAGAGGAGTTTGGACGACTACCGACCGATATGGAACTCGTGATCTTCCGCTTAGTACAAGAATGTTTGACGAACATTCATCGACATTCCGAGAGTAAGACCGCTTCGATCCGACTGGCTCGGGAGTCGAATCAGATCACACTGGATATCCGGGACCAAGGCAATGGCATGTTACCTGCGCGGTTGGCTGAGATTCAGTCGGGACGTTCAGGGATGGGAATCAGAGGAATGCGGGAACGCCTGCGCCAATTCGAAGGAACGATGAATATCGAGTCAGGAACCTCGGGCACCCGCATTTTCGCGACCATTCCGCTCCCGAAGATTGCATCACCAGGCCACCAGAGTAAGAGTGATCCGTTGCAAGCAGCTGTCTGAGGATTCCGAATACCCTGTCCAGACAATCCAGAAGTAGACTGCTTCTGCGTTTTCCAACGAACCAGGAGTGATTCCACGATCCGGGACTGATCCGACCGCAAAATCTCCGCGTTCCATCCGCCCTACGATAAACTGACGTTCATGACGGCACCGGCAAGTGAAGGCGCTGCGACGACGCCGACATCGATCTTCGCGTTGTCGCCCCCGCCAAGTCCCAATCAATTTCCAGCGAACCGGCGCCAGGCGTACCAGGCATCGGCGACAGCCTTTGTGGTGCTCTTCTGCATTGTTGGCGTTTCCTTGTGGGGGCTGCCTTTTTACTACGACTTCATGGTCCAACAGTTCCATTGGACGCGCTCTCAAGTGACGTCAGGGAACGCCCTGAGCAGACTCGTCGTGGGTCCCGTCTTCGGGTTCTTCGCAGGATGGGTTGTGGACCGCTTCGGGCCTCGTCGCATGATGACGATAGGCATACTAATGGCCGGGATCGCCGTGATAGGGCTGGGCTCAATCTCGACCCTCGCCATGTTCTACTTTTTCTACCTCATTAACGCGCTGGGATATGTTTTTGGGGGTCCGCTGCCCAATCAGGTACTTCTGACACGGTGGTTCGGTCGATCGCGCGGAAAAGCGATGGGGTTTGCCTACCTCGGAATCGGACTCGGGGGAGCATCGGTCCCCTGGATATCGCACGCGCTCGCCCAGCATTTCGGATGGCAGACCGCGCTGCGGATCTTAGGTCTTCTAATCATCGTCATCGCACTTCCCCTGGCTCTCCTGGTGAAAGAACCACCGAGAATGCGAGCAACTTGTGTAACGGTCAAGTCCGCGAGCCGAAGGCCGCATTCAGGGAAAGTTCGTTTTACCTGCTCACTCTAGGGAGTATGTGTTCGATTGCCGCAGTCAGTGGTAGGCAGCAGAATATGAAGCTTTTCTTGAGTCTCGACCGGCACTTCACTCAGAGGGATGCCGCAAGTGTCTTATCGGTAGTGTTGGCTTTCAGTATCGCTGGCCGATTACTCATAGGATGGCTTGCTGATCGATTTTCTAAAAAGCACATCATGCTGCTGACGTACGCGCTCGTGGCCGCGGGGATCCCTCTGCTGTTCCTCGGGACCACCCCTCTAACCCTCTGGGTTTCCGCTGCGATTTTTGGCATCGGTCTTGGCGGTGACTACATGATCATTCCGTTAATGACAGCGGAAATCTTTGGAATTGAAATCCTGGGAAGATTGCTGGGTGTAATCCTGACCGCGGGCGGCATTGCTGAAGCCGCTGCGCCCTGGTTCGTAGGCCGCTTGCGCGATGCGACTGGAAGCTACTCCGCGAGCTGCTCCGTTCTGGTTGGTATCGCGTTGCTTGGAGGGTTTGCGGTACTTGGTTTACCCGAGCGGAACAGGGCCCTATGAGCACTGGAGCAATCCTCCGCCTCGGAAGTTTAAAACACGTTGGAAGCTTTCAGGCTCACCTGCAGGCTCTCGACCTGCAGATCCCCTGCGATCCCCAAATTGTGACAGGAGCGCAGTCTCCACTGCGCTGGCCGCTGGAGCAAGGTCCATTCAAAATCGGCAACCGGATCGCGGTTCAGCCCATGGAGGGTTGGGACGCGACTCCCGAAGGGGCTCCTTCGGAGAATACTGTTCGACGCTGGCAGCGTTTCGGCCGCAGCGGCGGCAAGCTGATCTGGGGTGGAGAGGCGGTTGCAGTTTGCCATGAAGGTCGGGCGAACCCCAACCAGCTTCTCGCCGCCCCGCGAATGCAGGAAGGCCTCGCGCACTTGCGAGACGTTTTGAGGCGTGAACATCTCCAGACTACCGGCACCGACGATGGGTTAGTAATTGGTTTGCAATTGACGCATTCTGGCCGGTACTGCCGCCCGAATGAACATAGTCGTCCAGAACCACGCATTCTCTATCACCATCCGTTTTTGGACCGGCGCCTGACGTTGCCTCATGATTACCCTGTACTCACCGACGGGGAAATCGAGTCGATCATCGAGGACTTTCATCGCGCGGCATTGATAGCTTGGCAAGTGGGTTTTGATTTCGTGGACATCAAACACTGCCACGGCTACCTGGGTCATGAATTTCTGAGCGCTCACACGCGAGAAGGGCCCTACGGCGGCACCTTCGAAGGCCGCACCCGCTTTTTGCGGGAAGTTGTACAAGGAATCCGCTCGCTCTGTCCGGGATTGCACATTGGAGTACGGCTGTCGGCGGTCGATACCGTGCCATTTCACTGCGATCCAAGTCGGAGTGTCAACGGGAAGCCTTCCACTGGAGTTCCGGAAACGCGCCGCGACTCACTTCCCTATCGTTGGGGATTCGGGGTGAATCCGCTCGACCCGACGGAGATCGATTTAAGCGAGCCGGTCCGACTCTTATTGCTATTCGAGGAGCTTGGAATTCAGTTGGTGAATATCACCGCCGGCAGCCCTTACTACAATCCGCATATCCAACGCCCGGCCCTCTATCCGCCTTCCGACGGATATCTTCCACCGGAAGATCCGTTGGCTGGAGTGGCGCGGCAGTTGCAGGTGACTCAACACCTTAAGCAGCGGTTCCCGAATTTGCTCATGGTTGGATCGGGATATACCTATTTGCAGGACTTCTTGCCTCATGTAGCGCAGGCCGCCGTGCGCGAAGGTTGGGTCGACTTCGTGGGGCTCGGTAGGATGGTGTTGAGCTATCCCCAGTTCCTCTGGGAGGCATCGGAGGGCACTCAGATCCAACGCAAGCTAGTATGCCGGACCTTCAGCGATTGCACGACGGCGCCACGCAACGGACTACCCTCCGGTTGCTATCCGCTCGACGAGTACTACAAGAGCTCTGACCTGGCGGAAAAACTGAAAGAAGCCAAGAAACGCTGACATTGACTTTCCCGCGCCAGTACCTGAGCCCATGGTGGAGGCCCAAAGATGACAATTGACGAGTTGATCGAGCGTCAAAAACCGCGACGCAACGTGCAGGGCATTGCCGCCGCCTTGCTGCCCTATGAGGCAGAAGGCCGGGTCGCGGTCGAGGCGTTTGCGAAACAGCTGACTGCGACACATCGAGCAGGGCTCATGAATGCCGTCAACATGGATACAGGGTATGTGAACTACTTGAGCGATACAGAAAAGCAAGAGGTGTTGGATTGGACGCGGCAGGCTCTCGGGAAAGGGATTCCGTTTGTGGCGGGTGCGTACATCGAACATGATGCCGGCAACGACCTTGTCAGCCTTTATCGACGGCAGATCGACACCATCCTTCGCTTTGAGGGCATACCGATCCTGTTCCAGACAGCTCGCTTGCACGGTAAGCCTCCAGCCAGAGTAGCGGACGTATATCGCGACATTTGTCGAGACTGCCCTGAGGTGCTGGCGTTCGAATTGGGCCCTATGTTTGCAGCGAACGGGGAGATCTATGACTCCGAAACCGTCCGACGATTGATGGACATCCCAGAAATTAAAGGAATGAAACACTCTTCTCTAGATCGTCTCCTGGAGCTTGAACGGCTCGCTCTTCGCGATGCATGCCGGCCAGATTTTCGCATCTACACAGGGAACGACCTGGGAATCAACATGATCGAATACGGGTCGGATTATCTGCTGGGACTCGCCACCTTTGCGCCTGAGAAATTCGCCGAGCGAGACCGACTTTGGGAAGGGGGAGACCCCGAGTACTACGCCCTTTCCGACGCCCTCCAGTACTTGGGAAACGTCGCATTTCGCACGCCCGTTCCCGCGTACAAACATTCTGCCGCCGTGTTCCTAAACCTGATCGGACGGATTCCCAGCGATCGGACGCACCTCAGCAACCCCCAGCGTTCCGCTTGGGAGGCAGAAATCATGGCCGATTGCGCCCGGCGGTTGGCTCTGCTCTGAGCCCCTAGCTATCGCTAGCCTCGGCGCCAGCCCTTACGCAAGCTTTCGGGCAATCGCCACATCGGCTTTCATGTCGCCGTTCACGTCGCCTTCTTTTTCATATTCGATGGCGATCAAGTGAGCAAACCTTTGGCGACGCAGTTCGCGCATGACTTCCGGAATCTTCGAGATCCCATGTCCCAGCAAGACATTGACTTCACCGCCCGAACTCTGAACGTCTTTCAGATGGACCAGTTTCAGGCGAAGACTTAATTTGCGAATCGCGTCGACGGTGTCATAGCCGCAGGATGCGAAGTGCCCCACGTCGGCCGTGGCGCCGACAGTATTCGAGAGTCCCACCAATGCCTTGAGAACATCTTCCGGGCTCTCGTACGCGAATTTCTCTCCTTTAAAGAAGTGATTGTGGATGCCGAAGGTTAAACCTTCTTGCGAGCAGCGCTGATCAATGCGGGTCAGAATGCTCCCTGTGGCATCGCCACTGATATTTTGCGCTCCCAGAATCTTCGCGAAACGAAGCGCATTCTCGAGATCTTGATCGTCTTTGATGGTCGCACTGTAATAGGAGACGCAGCGAATACCGGAGCGATCCAGCTTGGCTCGAACTGAGCGGAACAGCTCGTCGCCGGGGTGATTCATGAGCATGAATTCGCCGCGGGACATTTCAATCTCGGCTATATTCAAAGCCCTGAGTTGGTCGATCATGTCGTCGACAGTTAACGCGTGATAGCTGTATGTCCCTATCCCTACGTCGAGTTTGCCGGACGCATCATGCGGCAGCGCCGCTGCGATCACTCCAACAGCAGCGAGCTTGCCGAACCTTCTGCGAGTTATCCCATCGATTACAGCATCCTTTGAAGTGATCATCGAACTGTTGGGTCTCCCGTAGGTGCTCTCCGGTTAGACGTCTACTGACTTGGAGGCAACGGCCGCGGAGTTATGTCCGCATTGGTGAGACCAGTTGTCCATTTGACTGCTTCTATGAGCATGTTCTGAAACGCCGGGTTGTCCCAGTTGTCTTGCTCGTGTCCTAGCGTCGTGTAGTACACGCGCCCTTTGCCGTACATCTTGGCCCAGGTGACGGCGAAGTCGCGATCGGCACGATGGACGTTCTTTTTTCCCAGGTCGACCTTGGCGGCATCAAGGCGCATGAGCACACGGACTCTGTCCCGTGAATAGTTCTTCATCTGATAGATTTCATCTCGCAGCACGAAGGATTTCGGCCATCGCTGCATTCCGGGAAATGCTGAATCCTCCACGAGGATCGGTGCGTCAAATGTCCCCCATGGATGCTCATCGTAATAGCCGCCAATCATCTCCCCATACTCTGGCCAGTCCACGAAAGTGATGGCAGCGCTATGAATGCCAATGAAACCCTTTCCGTCGTCATGGATAAAGGTCAGGAAGTCCGACTTTTGCTGGGCATCCATTTCAAGATCGCCGCCAGTGAAGAAAAACACGGCGTCAAAGTTGGTCAGATTCTTTGCGTTGTACTCGAGCTTTTTCTTGGTCAACGCCTCGGTGTCAGTGCGAAGAGTGGAATCCCACAATCCAGTCTCGGTCCCCAGTCGTTCGATGGTAGCCATGGCGTGCGATACCGATGCGTGCCGGTATCCTTTTTCTTCCCCGATGACCAGGATGTGCTTCTTTTGCTGAGGTGCATAT